>ERZ857984.1753-NODE-1753-length-15833-cov-4.810686_pt1 | contig 15833 bp, 18 predicted proteins | sample MGYA00519914_ERZ857984 | MGnify/ENA primary metagenome ERZ857984 (study PRJEB31778, sample SAMEA3449417) | human gut metagenome | biome: human gut; feature: human-associated habitat; material: faeces | place: United Kingdom | collected 2010/2012 ... | reverse complement strand
TCTCGCGCAGTCCACCGTGAGCGGCCACATTCTCGCGCTCGAAAAGGACATCGGCGTGCCGCTGCTCGTCCGCTCCGGCAAGCGGCGCATCACGCTCACCGAGGAGGGGCGGCGCGTATACGACCATGCGCACACCATTCTCCAGAGCTGCGCCGAGCTCTCCCGCGAGCTGGAGGAGCAGACCTCCCGCGAGGTATCGCTCGCGGCGTCGTCCATCCCGATGCAGTATATCCTCCCGCAGCTCATCAGCGAGTTTCACCGGGAAAACCCGGATTTCCGCTTTCTGCTCCGCAGCGGCGACAGCGCCGCCGTCCACGCCGCCGTATTGCAGGGCGAAACGCACATCGGCTTCGTCGGCGCGGTGCTGAACACGCGCGAGCTTACCTACGACTGCATCGCCACCGACCCGCTCGTGCTCGTCACGCCCGACACGCCGCGCTACCGCGCCATGTTCGACGCCGGGGAATCGGGCAACGCGCTGCTCGGCGAGCCTCTCATCTTCCGCGAGGGCGGTTCCGGCACGCAGCTCGCCGGGCAGAAATTCTTCACCGAAAACGGCATCGACTCCGGCGCGCTCAACATCGTCGCGCGCATCGACAACAGCGAGGCCGTGCTGCGCGCCGTGGCGTGCGGGCTCGGCTGCGCCGTCGTCTCCGGTCTTGCCGCGGGCGCGACAAAGGAGCTTCTCTCCTTCCCTCTCGTCGGGAAAAACAACGAGCGCGAGATCTACATGATCCGCTCCCGCGACCGCCGCCCGACAAAGTCCGCGCGCGCGTTCATTGACTTTCTGCTTGACCGCCGGACGCTGCATTGACGACTCATTCTATCTGTTTCTCCGATAGTTCCGTTGGCGATATCCGATTTACCGTTTGGCATTTTCCGGGGAGACGTCGTATAATGAAGCCGTTAAAACACAGTTTTGAAAGAGAGAGGGAAAAATTGTGAAAAGCAACTGGTTCAAAAACAACTGGCTGATCCTCGTCACCGGACTTGTGATCGGCATTGCGGCGCTCGTTTTGGGCGTGCACGGCAACCCCGGCAACATGGGCTTCTGCATCGCCTGCTTCCTGCGCGACACGGCCGGCGCTCTCGGTCTGCACGGCGCGGAGGTCGTGCAGTACTTCCGTCCGGAGATCGTCGGCATCCTGCTCGGCTCGCTCATCGCGGCGGTCGCGGCGAAGGAATTCAAGGGCCGCGGCGGCTCTTCCCCGATGATCCGCTTCCTTCTCGGCGTGTTCGTTATGATCGGCGCGCTGATGTTCCTCGGCTGCCCGCTGCGTATGGTCATCCGCCTTGGCGGCGGCGATCTTAACGCGCTCGTGGCTCTTGTCGGCTTCGTAATCGGCATATTCATAGGCGTGCAGTTCATGAAGCGTGGCTTCTCGCTCAGGCGTAATTACACCCTTGGCGTTACCGAAGGCACCATCCTCCCCGCGCTGATGGTCGGCCTGCTCATTCTTGTTGTCGCCGTGCCTTCGCTGTTCAAGTTCAGCGAAGCCGGCCCCGGTTCCCTATTTGCGCCGTTCTTTGCAGCGCTTGGCATAGCGCTTGTAGTCGGCGCGCTGGCGCAGAGGAGCCGCCTTTGCATGGTTGGCGGCATCCGCGACGGCATAATGTTCGGCGATTTCAAGCTGCTCTATGGCTTTGTGGCCATATTCGCGGTGGTGCTTGCGGGCAACCTTATAACGGGGCATTTCAATCTTGGCTTCTCCGGCCAGCCCGTTGCCCATAGCGACCATCTTTGGAATCTCCTTGGCATGCTTCTTGTCGGTTGGGGCAGCGTACTGCTCGGCGGCTGCCCGCTCAGGCAGCTCATACTTGCCGGCGAGGGCAACAGCGACAGCACCGTTACCGTATTCGGCATGATAACCGGCGCGGCGTTTGCGCATAACTTCGGCCTTGCCGGCGTTGCCGCGAGTGCCGATGCTGCGGGCGGCGTACCCACCGCGGGCAGGATAGCGGTAGTGATAGGCATAGTGTTCGTGCTTGCCATATCGCTGCTGAATATGCCCAAGAAGGCGGACGCGTAAATTTGTATTTGACATCAGCAAAGGAGTAAAGTTATGATAGACGCAAGAGGACTTGTTTGCCCCATGCCCGTTGCAATGGTGCAAAAAGAGGTCAAAGCTAACGCTCCCAAGGAAGTTGAAGTGATGGTGGACGATCAGTGCGCGGTTGAAAACATAACCCGCTACGCCACCAACGCAGGCTATGCCGTGAGCGTGGATAAGGAAGGAACGGATTACCGTTTGACGCTTAAAAAGTGAACGATTATATAGCTACATTCCATACCCATCTTGCCGCCATAATGGCGCACCGCGCGCTTAGCGCGCTGAATATAAGCGCAAGGATGATGCCCGTGCCGCGTGCGCTGAGCTCTTCCTGCGGAACGTGCGTGCGGTACAGCGCGGAGGATGCAAATACCCAAGCCATGGGCGAAGACTGCGAAAGCGTTTTCATGGTGCATCCGGGCAAGAAGGAGGAATACGAGCTTATCTATTCGCAGGAGTAATGCCCGCGGCACTTCCATACTCGGCAAAAAGCTGATATAATGATATCAGCTAAAGCTGAAAGGAAACTGAGCGGCATGAACAAAAGCTTATTGAGAGACATACCTAAGGTGGACGATCTTTTAAGGTCGCCCACCTTAGCGCATTTATTCGCCGATGCGCCCCGCGTGAGCGTTACCGAAGCGCTGCGCGAGGAGCTGGATAATATAAGGAAGAATATACTTGACGGCGCGCTTGACGCGCTGCCCTGCACAGAGGATATACTTTCATCCGCGGCGGAGCGCGCGCGGCTGAAGTCCCGCCCCAGTTTAAGGGGAGTTATAAACGGCACGGGCGTTGTGCTGCATACCAATCTTGGCCGCGCCTGCCTTGCAAGGGAAGCCGTGGATGCGGTAATAAACGCGGCTACGGGGTATTCAACGCTTGAATACGACGTGGCATCCGGCTCCCGCGGGGAGAGGTATTCCCATGTGGAGCGGCTGCTCAGCCGCCTTACGGGTGCGGAGAGCGCAATGGTGGTAAACAACAACGCCGCGGCGGTGCTGCTTATACTTTCGGCGCTTGCCAAGGGGGGCGAGGTAATAGTCAGCCGCGGGGAGCTGGTTGAAATAGGCGGCAGCTTCCGCGTGCCGGAAATAATGGAAAGCTGCGGGGCGAAGCTGAGGGAAGTGGGCACCACCAACAAAACCCACCTTGCCGATTACGAGCGCGCCATTGGCGAAGATACCTGCGCCGTAATGAAGGTGCATACCAGCAATTACCGCATTGTGGGCTTTACCGAAACCGTAACGCGGGAGGAGATGGGCGAACTTGCGCATAGGCATAAATTGCCGTTTATAGAGGACCTTGGCAGCGGCTGCCTTTTCGACCTGAACAGGCTTGGCATACGCGATGAACCAACCGTGCAGGAATGCGTGCGCGCGGGGGTGGACGTGCTGTCCTTCTCTGGCGATAAGCTTCTCGGCGGGCCGCAGGGCGGCATAATAGTTGGCAAAAAGGAATATATAGACATGCTTAAAAAGCATCCGCTCACAAGGGCTATGCGCGTGGATAAGATGACGCTTGCCGCCCTTGAAGCCACACTCAGGTGCTATGACGAGCAGCGCGAGTTTGATGCTATACCAACGCTCAATATGCTCGGCGCGGACGCGGATGCGCTCAGGGCGAAGGGCGAGAAGCTCTGCCAAAGGCTTAATGCCATAGGCGCGCATGCCAGGTGCGTTCCTGTGCGGGATCAGGTGGGCGGCGGCAGCGTGCCCATGCAGCTGCTTGACGCATACGCCGTGGCAATAGAGCTTGACGGCGTATCGACCGAAAAGCTTGAAAAGCACATGCGCCTTGGCGAGCCGCCAATAATAGGCCGCATTGACCACGCAAGGTATCTTTTGCATATGCGCACGATAGCGGAAAGCGAATTCGATACTATAGAGAGGGCGATAGCGGAGGCTATGGCATGAAGCACGTTATAATAGGCACGGCGGGCCATGTTGACCACGGCAAGACAGCGCTTATAAAAGCGCTCACCGGCATAGAGACGGACCGCCTGGCGGAGGAGAAGAAGCGCGGCATAACAATAGAGCTCGGCTTTGCGCACATTGAATGGCCGGACGGCACGCAGGCGGGCATAGTGGACGTGCCGGGGCACGAAAAGTTCATAAAGAACATGCTTGCGGGCGCGGGCGGAATAGATCTTGCAATGCTTGTGGTTGCGGCGGACGAAGGCTTCATGCCGCAGACGGTGGAGCATCTTAACATACTTACGCTGCTGGGCATAAAGGACGGCCTTATAGTCATAACCAAGAAGGACATGGTGGACGAAGAATGGCTGGACATGATAAAGCAGGACGTGAAGGAGCGCGCGAAGGGCACCTTCCTTGAAGGCAAGCCCATAATGTGCGTTTCGGCATACACGGGCGAAGGCATCGCGGAGCTGAAGGAAGAGCTTTATAAGCTGGTCAGCAAGGCAGGCGAAAAGAACATGCGCGCCGCGTTCAGGCTGCCGATAGACCGCGTTTTCTCCGTGGATGGCTTCGGCACGGTTGTCACCGGAACGCTTATAGAGGGCAGTATGAATGAAGGCGATGCTGCGGAGCTGGTGCCGAGCGGTGCGGAAACGCGAATAAGGAACCTTCAGGTCCATGGTAATACGGTAAAAACGGCGTATGCGGGCCAGCGCGTTGCCGTGAACCTTGCCGGACTTAAAAAGACGGACGTGCAGCGCGGGGACTGTGTTGCCAAGCCTAATACCGTGCGCGTATCAAGAATGCTGGACGTTAAGCTGATGAACCTTAAAAACTCCGGCCGCGTTATAACAAACGATATGCAGGTGCATCTTTACCACGGCTCTGCCGTAATGCTGGCCAAGGTGGTGCTGCTTGAGCGGGACGCGCTGGAGCCTGGCGAAAGCGGCTATGCGCAGCTGAGGATGACGGAGCCGATAGCATCGAAAAACGGCGACAGGTTTGTTATCCGCTTCTATTCGCCGCTGGAAACGATAGGCGGCGGCGTGATACTGGACGATGCGCCCATGAAGCATAAGCGCAACGTGCCTTCCATTATAGAAGCGCTGAAGATAAAGGAAGGCGGCAGCGCGGCGGACAGGGTGCTGCAGCTTATTGACGAGGCGGGCATGGCCCTGCCCACGGCGGCAAAGCTGAACGCCAAGCTGAATATAGACGCGGAGGAGCTTTCCGCGGAACTGAGCGAACTTACGGACTCCGGCCGTGCTGTGGAGCCGATAGAGGGGCGCTACATATCCTCCCGTGCGCTCGATGCGGCGGCGGACGGCGCGAAGGCCGCGCTTAACGCATACCATAAGCAGAACCCGCTGCACGCCGGCATGAAGGCGGCGGAGCTTAGGCAGAAGGCGTTCAAAAATACGGAACAGGCCGCGGCGGATGCCATAATAGCCGAACTGTGCCGCGAGGGCGCGATAAAGCGCGCGGGCGAACGCTATGCGGACGCGGATTTTGAAATACACTATACAAAGAAGCAGACCGCCATACGCAAGAAACTGCTGGATTATTATCAATCCGCGGGCATAGAGCCGGCCACGGTGGACGAGGTGATGGCCACGTTCCAAATGAACGAGCGCAACGATTTCAAGCAGGTGCTCGACAGCGTTGTGAGCGGGGGAGACATAGTTATGCTCACGCCGCAGATATGCTATTCGCGCGAATCATACAAAAAAGCGTGCGATGCGGCGAAGGCGCACTTTGCCGAGCACGATACAATTACCCTTGCCGAATTCCGCGACGCCATGTCAACTTCAAGGAAGTATGCGTTGGCCGTGCTTGAATATTTTGATAAGAACGGAATAACCCGCAAGGATGGCGATTTTCGCAAGCTTAACAGGGGCTTTGGCGAATAAGCGCACAATTAGTGCTTGCTAAAGCGAATATGTGCATGCTATAATAGCCGAACGTATGGGAGTAGATGGGTGCTGGTGTGCCCCGCGGTCTTCAAAACCGTTGCAGGTGGTGAGGAGCTGCCCAGGTGGGTTCGATTCCCACATACTCTCGCCAACGGGAACCGGAGCGGCAGGGCTGCTCCGGTTTTTGTGCATTTCAACCCCTCGGTCAAACCTTCGGTTTGCCAGCTCCCCGGCCGGGGAGCCTTTTGGCATTGTGCAAGCACCACCCAAAAGCTGTCCCCGTTTACGGGGAAAGTGGCACGAAGTGCCGAAAGGGGTGCGGCTCAGAGGTGGTTGCGAGTGCAACGAGCAGCCGGAGGGGTTGCATCGAGGTTGCTCTTGTTTACGCCAACCCCTCAGCCAAACCTTCGGTTTGCCAGCTCCCCAGCCGGGGAGCCTTTTGGGTACCGTCCCCCCCGAATGCACGCGCCCGATATCCCGCAAATTATCGCTTATATGCTTAAACTAACTTCAATATCATGTTTTTCAATAGTAATGCCGATTTATATTGACAATTTAATGATAATAGGCTATCTTATAACCATACGGAGGGGACTCTGTATGAAGGAAATAAATAGTTTCGGATGACGATTGCAGGAGATGCGCCCAAGGCCGTGTGGCAGAAGGGCGAGCCGAAGGAATAAGCGCAGTGTAAGGCCGAATCTGCGCGAATATCTCAGGCAAAGGGACTGTAATCTGACGAACTCTGGAAAGCGAACAGCACCGAAGGCGCAACCCGCCGCGAGACGGGGAATCTCTCAGGTTGGATACAGAGTCTGGCACGGGTATTAAGTATGCCGTATGCCGACTCTATTTTTATCGGTCTGATTGACAAGATATAATCAATCAAATCGGGAGCCGGAACGGGGAAAGGCGGGCAGTCAAGCATGAAGAACGGACGGGATTTTATGATAGTGACCAATAATCCCTTGGTCGAAAAAGTGCTCAGCAAGTACTATGAAGTCCGTTACCTGCCCGAGGAGAATCATCGCGCTATACTGATAACGGTGCGGGATCTGGTGTATGCGGGGCATAAGCTCTATACGCATCCGCTTTCCGGCAGCGTAAAGCCGAACGAAACTCCTTATAAGTCCGTTGTGGTCTCAAAGGTTCCGCATAAGATGAACGCGGACGAGGCCGCAATAATATCCAACTGCGTTGAGGCGTATGATAAATTCACCCCGCGCAACAGGATGCTGAGCGATAAGGTGCTCGGGGACTTTCAACTAATCGACTATACCCTGCTGTGCGGCGCCGTGGATTACGACGCGGCGGCGGGTCTTAGTAAACTGGATAACCAAATATAACCATGCAAAAAAAGAAGGAGGAGGTGTTCGATTTGAAATTGGAATTGGGCTTTATAGAGATCAAGGACATTCAATTTTCAAACGAATCCAAGGTTGAAAACGGAACGCTTTTCGTAAACGCCGATGACGTCAAGGCCTTTGTTTATGAGGATGACGACGTAAAGGCTTGCGTAAAATCCGTGTGCTTTGACATTGCAAAGCCCGGCGAGAGCGTTCGCATTACCCCTGTTAAGGACGTTATCGAGCCCCGCGTAAAGGTAGAGGGCCCCGGCGGCGAGTTCCCCGGCGTTATAGCCAAGGTGGACACCGTTGGTTCCGGCAAGACCCACGTCCTGCGCGGCATGGCGGTCGTCACTGCCGGCCCCATCGTTGGCTTCCAGGAGGGCATCATCGATATGACCGGCCCCGGTGCGGAGTACACTCCGTTCTCCAAGCTCCTTAACCTCGTAATGGTCTGCACCCAGGTTGAGGGTGTGCATCAGCACGAGTATGAGCATGCCGTGCGTATCGCCGGCCTGCGTGCCGCCACCTTTATCGGTGAGCTCGGCCGCAACGTGACCCCCGACGAGACCAAGGAGTTTGAAACCCTCGGTATCCGCGAAGGTCTTGAAAAGTACCCCAATCTGCCCCGCGTTGGCTATGTCCACATGCTGCAGAGCCAGGGCCTGCTGCACGACACCTATGTTTACGGCGTAGATGCCAAGCGCACCCTGACCACCATCATTTACCCCACTGAGACGATGGACGGCGCTATCATAAGCGGTAACTGCGTTTCCGCCTGCGATAAGAACACCACCTATCATCATCAGAATAACCCCGTCGTTGCCGATCTGTTCGAGCAGCACGGCAAGACCCTGAATTATGTTTGCAACATAATCACCAACGAAAACGTCTACCTGGCCGACAAGCAGCGTTCCTCCGACTGGAGCGCCAAGCTGTGCCGTCTGCTGGACCTTGACGGCGTTATCGTGAGCCAGGAAGGCTTCGGCAACCCCGATACCGACCTGATCATGAACACCAAGAAGATCGAGCAGGTTGGCGTAAAGACCACCATCATCACCGACGAATACGCCGGTCAGGATGGCAAGAGCCAGTCCCTGGCCGATGCCGATCCTCTGGCTGACGCGGTCGTCACCGGTGGTAACGCCAACATGGTTATCGAGCTGCCCAAGCTGGACAAGGTTATAGGCACCCTCGATTACGTTGACAAGATCGCTGGCGGTCACGCTGGTTCCCTCAGGCCCGATGGCAGCATCGAGGCGGAGCTGCAGGTAATCACCGGCGCCACCAACGAAATGGGCTTTAACTGCCTCAGCGCCAGGTAAGGCTCAGAAAGGAGAAACAGAACATGAGTTATCGTGTAGTACACTATATTAACCAGTTCTTCGCCCAGATCGGCGGCGAGGAAATGGCTCATATCGCTCCTGAGCTCAGGGAAGGCGCCGTTGGCCCCGGCACTGCGTTTGACGCAGCATGGAAGGGTGAAGCCACGATAGTCAACACTATCGTCTGCGGCGACTCTCACTTTGCCGAGCATGAGAAGGAATCCAAGGCCCAGATTCTTGCTTGGGTCAAGGAAATCAATCCCGATCTGTTCATCGCTGGTCCCGCGTTCAACGCCGGCCGTTACGGCTATGCCTGCGCCAACATCGCGCTGGCCGTAAAGGAAGAGCTGGGCATCCCCGTGCTCACCGGTATGTACGAGGAGAACCCCGGTGCCGACCTGAAGGACAAGGTCCTCATCGTCGCTACCACCAACAACGCCGCCGGTATGCGTAAGGCTGCCCCCACCATGGCCAAGCTTGCCATGAAGCTGATGAAGGGCGAAAAGCTGGGCGCTTCCTGCGAAGACGGTTACATGAACAACGGCATCCGCGTCAATTTCTTCGAGAAGGAGCGTGGTTCCAGGCGCGCTGTGAAGATGCTGCTCAACAAGCTTGCTGACAAGCCCTTCACTACCGAGTATCCCATGCCTTCGTTCGACCGCGTTGCCCCCAATCCCGCTGTTAAGGATCTGAGCCATGCCGTTATCGCGCTGTGCACCAGCGGCGGTATCGTCCCCAAGGGCAACCCCGATCATATAGAGTCCTCCTCCGCTTCCCACTATGGCGAATACTGCATAGCGGGTGTTGAGAACCTGACTCCCGATAAGTACGAGACCGCTCACGGCGGATACGACCCCGTATACGCCAACGAGGATCCCGACCGCGTACTGCCCGTCGACGTCATGCGCGAATTCGAGCGCGAAGGCAAGATCGGCAAGTTGCATGATTACTTCTACACCACCGTCGGTAACGGTACTGCCGTTGCCAACGCCAAGAAATTCGCTGCTGAGTATGCTCAGAAGCTGAAGCAGGCCGGTGTTAACGCTGTAATCATGACCTCGACCTGAGGCACCTGCACGCGTTGCGGTGCAACGATGGTTAAGGAAATCGAAAGGGCCGGTATCCCCGTGGTTCACGTGTGTACCGTTACCCCCATCTCTATGACGGTCGGCGCGAACAGGATAGTTCCCGCTATCGCCATACCTCACCCCCTGGGCAACCCCGCCCTCACTCCGGAGGAAGAATACAACCTCCGCAAGAAGATAGTCAACCGCGCACTTGAGGCGCTGACTACCGAAGTTAAGGATCAGACCATTTTCGAGGTTTGATTGTAAACTGAAACGGGGCACTTAAACCGAACTCACGTCCCGCGGCCCGTAACAGGGCCGCGGGCGGAGAAATAAATGATTCGGAGCGAAGAATATGAGCAAGATCTATGACGTGATAGTCCTTGGCGCGGGTCCTGCGGGATTGACTGCCGGTCTGTATGCCGGCCGCGCACGCCTCAGCACACTTATTATCGAAAAAGGCCAGGATGGCGGCCAGATTGCCATCACCAATGAAATTGAAAATTACCCCGGCGCACAGCTTGAGGGCGAATCAGGCCCCAGCCTTATCGCCCGCATGACGAAGCAGGCCGAAAAGTTCGGCGCAGAGCGTGCGCGCGATTCTATAAAGAGCGTTGAGCTCACGGGCGATGTTAAAAAGCTCGTCGGCACCAAGGGCGAGTATTATGCCAAAACCGTTATACTGGCCACCGGTGCTTTCCCCCGCCCCATAGGCTGCAAGAACGAAGGCAAGTTCGTTGGCAAGGGCATTTCCTTCTGCGCCACTTGCGATGCCGCTTTCTTTGAAGGCATGGAAGTTTACGTTGTCGGCGGCGGCGATGCGGCCGTTGAAGAGGCAATGTACCTGACAAAGTTTGCCCGCAAGGTTACCATTATCCACAGGCGCAACGAGCTGCGCGCTGCTAAGTCCATACAGGAGAAGGCCTTCAAGAACGAGAAGCTGCACTTCATGTGGGACACCGTGGTTGACGAAGTAGATGGCGACGAGATACTGACCAAGATGGTAGTTAAGAACGTCAAGACCGGCGAACTGACCACCATAGAGGCTGACGAGGACGACGGAATGTTCGGCCTGTTCGGCTTCATAGGCCTGCTGCCCAACACCGCCCTGTACGAGGGTCAGGTGAATATGGAAAACGGTTACATTCCTACCGACGACAATATGCATACAAACCTTGACGGCGTATACGCTGCGGGCGACCTCCGCGTGAAGAGCCTGCGCCAGGTTGTGACTGCCGCTGCCGATGGCGCAATCGCTGCCATGCAGGCCGAAAAATACATTGCGGACCACAAGGAATAAGACTACTATATAAGCAAATAATCCAAGGAGGATATAACGATGCTGGAAGTTGATAAAAACACATTTGAAGCGGAAGTGCTTCAGGCCCCCGGTAAGGTGCTGGTAGATTTCTATGGCGATGGTTGCGTACCCTGCGCCGCCCTTATGCCCTATGTTCACGGTTATGCCGAAACCTATGGCGATAAGCTGAAGTTCTGCGCCCTTAACACCACCAAGGCCCGCCGCCTTGCTATCTCTCAGAAGGTTCTCGGCCTGCCTGTTATCGCTATCTACGAAAACGGCGAGATGATAGACTCCCTCGTTAAGGACGACGCTACTCCCGAAAACGTGGAGAACATGATAAAGAGGCATATCGGCTGATAAGTTATTTTAGCCTGTATGCCTTTTCCGCCGGTAAAACGGCACAAAATTTTTAGATAGAATGCCGAAAGGCTTCTATAAATAATGGAAAAGGAGGATGTGGCATGAGCATTTTAGCTGGCAAGAAGGTCATCATAATCGGTGACCGTGACGGCGTTCCCGGACAAGCTATCGAACTGTGCGCCAAGAGCGCAGGTGCAGATGTTGTCTTCTCCTCTACGGAGTGCTTTGTCTGAACGTCCGCCGGTGCAATGGACCTTGAGAATCAGAGGCGCGTAAAGTCCTTGGCCGAGCAGTATGGCCCCGAGAACATTGTTGTTCTTCTGGGTGCTGCTGAGGGCGAGGCTGCCGGTCTCGCTGCCGAGACCGTCACCAATGGTGACCCCACTTTCGCAGGTCCGTTGACAGGAGTCCAGTTGGGACTCAGGGTGTATCATGTGTGCGAGCCTGAAGTAAAGGCGGAATTCGATCCTGACGTATATAGCGAGCAGGTAGAGATGATGGAGATGGTTTTGGATGTTGACGATATAGTCAACGAAATGACCTCCGTCCGCGAACAGTACTGCAAGTATTAAGGCATTCACACGCGGGGCGCAGGCGTAAGCCCGCGCCCCGACCTTCCTATTTTGGGAAAAAGCAAATTGAGCGCGGTATGCGTTTTTTTGAAAAAAGAAATATTATGTTGAAAGGATAGATGCAACATGAAGAGCGTAATCAAGGGTGCGGGTTACATACTCGTACATACCCCCGATATGGTCATCCATAACGGCACCACACAGACAACCGAGCGCATAGTTAATCCTGAGAGCGAGTACCTCAAGGAGCTGCCCAGTCATCTCCGCAGCTTTGAACAGGTACTTTCTTATTATCCCAACCAGGTTTACATTGGCAACGCCACCCCCGATGAGCTTGCCGAGATTCCCCAGCCCTGGCACGACAAGGAATGCCCCTGCCACGAGCGTTACGGCCAGTTCGGCCAGATGATGCCCCAGGAGGAGTTCCTGCTGCTGCTGCAGGCCTGCGACGTATTCGAGCTTGTTCAGCTGGATAAGAACTTCGTTGCCAAGCATCGCGATCAGCTTGCCGCCAACCCCATAATCGACGAAAGCATCATGGCTCGCGTTAACGAGGGCGTTGACATTGCCGAGATAGAGCGCCTTGTTGCCGAAGAACATTCCGAAGGCCTGTATGATAACAACGTGCTGGTCGGCTGTGTAAATCGCGCACACGACATAGACGTCAACCTTTCCGCGCATACCATGCTTGAAAACCTTGTCAGCAAGGCTTCCTGCGTAGTCGCCATTCTCAGCGGCATAAAGAATGCCGGCATCAACAAGGAAGACGTTGAATACGTTATAGACTGCTGCGAAGAAGCTTGCGGCGATATGAACCAGCGCGGCGGCGGCAACTTTGCCAAGTCCGTTGCGGAAATAGCCGGCCTTAACGCCGCCACCGGTTCCGATACCCGTGGTTTCTGCGCAGGCCCCGCCCATGCCATGGTAGAGGCCGCTTCCCTGATCGCTTCCGGCGCATACAAGACCGTTGTCGTCACCGCCGGCGGCTGCACCGCAAAGCTGGGCATGAACGGCAAGGACCATGTCAAGAAGGGTCTGCCCATTCTTGAGGACATGCTGGGCGGTTTCGCCGTAGTGCTGACCCAGGACGACGGCGTAAGCCCCGTTGTGGATCTTAGCATACTCGGCCGCCACACCGTAGGCACCGGCTCCGCGCCGCAGGCCGTTATAGGCAGCCTGGTCACCGATCCTCTGGAGAGGGCCGGTCTGAAGGTTACCGATGTTGATAAGTTCTCCCCCGAAATGCAGAACCCCGACATCACCAAGCCCGCCGGCGCAGGCGACGTGCCGCTGGCTAACTACAAGATGATAGCTGCTCTGGCCGTAAAGCGCGGCGATATTCAGAAGAGTGAGCTTGCTTCCTTCACCAAGGAGCATGGCCTTACCGGTTGGGCGCCCACCCAGGGTCATATCCCCTCCGGCGTGCCTTACATCGGATTCGCCCGCAACGATATCATGGCCGGCAAGATCAACCGCGTTATGATAATCGGCAAGGGTTCGCTGTTCCTTGGCCGCATGACCAACCTGTTTGACGGCGTATCCTTCGTTATTGAGGCGAACAAGGGCGAGAAAGCCGAAGCCGGCGTGAGCGAAGACGAAGTCAAGAAGATGATAGCCAAGGCCATGCGCGAATTTGCCGCCTCCCTCATGGGGCAGGATGAATAAGGCAGGTGCGCAACATGGGCAGCATTGAAAAGATAATCGCGCAGTCATTCCTGAAGATGGCGGAAGGGCTTGAAACCGGCGCGTTCATGGACCGCCCGAAGATCGCCCTTACCGGCATGGGCAGCGAGCATGGCGAAGAGAACGCCATGGCTGCCGCCAAAATGGCTGCTAAGCGCGGCGTAGACGTGTACTATATCGGCACGCTCACCGCCGAAGGCGTAACCACCATCCCCGTGGCCAACGATGAAGAGGGCCACAAGAAGATGGAGGAGATGCTGAATAATCACGAGGTGGACGGCGCAGTTACCATGCACTATCCATTCCCCATCGGCGTTTCCACCGTAGGTCGCGCCATAACACCCGCCAAGGGCCGCGAAATGTTCATAGCCAACACCACCGGCACTTCCAGCTCGGACCGCATAGAGGGCATGATAAAGAACGCCGTTTCCGGCATTATCACCGCCAAGGCCTGCGGCGTGGGAAACCCCACGGTAGGCATACTGAACGTTGACGGCGCAAGGCAGACCGAGATGGCGCTCAACCAGCTCAAGGCCAACGGCTACGAGTTCACCTGGGCCGAGTCCGCCCGTGCGGACGGCGGCGCGGTGATGCGCGGTAACGACGTGCTGGAAGGCACGCCGGACGTGCTGGTGACCGACTCGCTTACCGGTAACGTGCTTGTTAAGATGCTTGCTGCGTTTACCACCGGCGGCAGCTTTGAATCCACCGGCTTTGGCTACGGCCCCGGCATCGGCAAGGGCTACGATAAGCTTATCCTCATAATCAGCCGCGCTTCCGGTGCGCCACTCATAGCGAACGCGCTGGAGTATGCAGCCGAGCTTGTTAAGGGCAAGGTATTCGAAAAGGCGAGCGCTGAATTCGCCAAGGCTGAAAAGGCCGGCCTGAACCAGATACTTGAAGCGCGCAAGGCAGCCGCCAAGCCCGCCGCTGCGGAAGAAAAGGTAGTCAAGCCCGCGGCAGAGCCCTGCACCGCTTCCATAGCGGGTATAGAGGTAATGGACCTTGAGGATGCCGCGCAGGCTCTGTGGAAAGAGGGCATCTATGCCGAAACCGGCATGGGCTGCACCGGTCCGCTGGTAATGATGAGCGAAGCTAACCACGCCCGCGCCCTTGAGATACTCAAGAAGGCCGGATACGTCGGTTAAGCTTTAAGGAGCAAAACAATGAAGGTAAACGATCTTATTCAGAAGTGCGAACGCGACCTGACCACCGCGGAAATAACCGACATGGTGGCCAAGGATAACCGTCAGGTGGATCTTATATTCGCCGAAAAGCGCACCGACGACGCGGGCTACCTCACATGGGACGCCGAAAACTGGACCAGCGTGGACGGCAAGCGTTTCATAGTGACTTACTCGCTGGATGGCCGCGTGCTCAACGAATACGGCACATACAATAAGTATGACATGCGCGGTGTATTCAATCCCGAGCAGGCGAAGGAAATAAGGCTGAACTAAAGGTCAATACGCAAGGGACATGGGGTAAAACCCGTGTCCCTTTTATCTTGCAAAAAAATATCAAGTTAAGGCAATTATACCGTTGTGCCGATAAAAATATATGATATAATAAATAAAAATCAAAGTGAAAGTGGGTATGAACATGGGTAAATTTGTGGTAAAGCAGACAAAAACCGGCTTTAAGTTCGATCTGAAGGCCAACAACGGCGAAGTCATAGCAACGTCAGAGGTGTATACTACCGAGGCCGCCTGTATGAACGGGCTTGAGAGTGTGCGTAAGAACGCGGAAATAGCCCAGCTTGAGGATCAGACCGTTGAAAATTACGAAGCCAAGACACATCCTAAGTTTGAAATGTATTCCGACAAGGCGGGCGAATACCGCTTCCGTCTCAAGGCACGCAACGGCGAAATAATTGCCGTGTCTGAGGGCTACAAGGCCAAGGTAAGCTGCATAGCGGGCATAGAGAGCGTGCATAGAAACGCGCCCACGGCAACGGTAGTTAAAATGACAGAGGAATAAGCAAGCAGATAAACAAGCTGGCGGACGCCATAAAGGCCAAGCTCAATTCGGACAAGGCCGGCGATATAATAAGCGGCATAGGCAAGCTGTTCGGCTAAAAATATTGAAAACGCGGGCGGAGGGGCGAAGGCGGGTGGTCATAAGACGGTTTCATTCCCGGCAGTAATGTCTGCCCGGAATGTTATTGCATATATTAAAGCCATATGATAGCTTTGAACAAAGCAATAAGTCGAAATGATAAGATAGGTAGGGTCTAACGTGCCAACAATTCAGTTAAAGGCGATGACGCGAGAACTATGTCACGAACTGTACAA
>ERZ857984.1747-NODE-1747-length-15851-cov-5.700874_pt1 | contig 15851 bp, 13 predicted proteins | sample MGYA00519914_ERZ857984 | MGnify/ENA primary metagenome ERZ857984 (study PRJEB31778, sample SAMEA3449417) | human gut metagenome | biome: human gut; feature: human-associated habitat; material: faeces | place: United Kingdom | collected 2010/2012 ... | reverse complement strand
AAATGGATCTTTTTTCATAGGGCGGCAGCCCTCCTGTCTGTGAAATGCGGCCGCGGGCTGTGGCCCGGGTTATGCTTCTCATAATGACCGACTTGCAGGGCGTTCGTCATCTCGCCCAGCGGATGAGTTGCAAATTCCCACCGGGCGCTCGCGCGTAGCATGTACACGCCCAGCTCAGGGGCATCTGCTACCGGTTTTTTGCGCGACCCACCACATTGATCTGCCCCCTTAATGACGAACATATTGCCAACTCCCACCTTTATATAGTTACATAGGGCATCCTTTCCTCTCTAGGTCCAGCATCCCCGCAAAGCGCTTCCACCCGCGGGAGAGAGCTGCACATACCAGTGAGCCTATAATAGCCACGACCAGCCATGTTTCCAACACCGTGTTCCATCCCCACCGGTCCAGCACCATACCAATACCGGCGCTGGATGCTGCGCTGCCAAAATAGGTAACAGCATTTAACAGGCCCGTCACTGTAGCAACCAGCCCTACGCTGCGGAACCGCAGCGGAAGCAGACTCAAAAGCATTGTGCTCACGCCCGTCATGCATGTGGTGCTCAGAAGCAGCATCGTAAACGACAAGATTAGATTTGAATAGCCTGATATAAGCCATGCTAAAATCCCTGCGCCGCAAACTGTAAAGCACACAAATGCCGTTGCCATCTCATTGCGCAGTCTGCGCACATGGAGCATATTAGCCAGGTATACCCCGCTGAGGTTCACCACCGGAACGACCATCGTAAGCGTCACGGAAAACGCGGTGGAGAAACCACAGTTTTCCTGCAAATAAGAGGGCGCCCAAGTAATAATCCCCTCTTTCAAAAGGCCGTGCAGTAACACTGCCAAACCTATCGGTAGAAGGTGTACCATTATGCGCTTTACCGTCAACGAGCCATCCCCAGTTGCCTGTATATCGGCCGCACATGGCTCTTCCATTCCATCACGTTCTGCTTCCCGTTCCAAAAGTGTTATCCCGGCCATCCACAACAGCGCCGCCGCCAGCATTACTCCGCCGCCTATCACAAAAGTAACGCGCCATTCTCCCCGTGCAATACACAAGGCCGCTGCCAAATAGGCGGCTAGCGTTCCCAAGGGCGTTGTTGTAGCCAAATTCAGGCATATCCGAGCGCATTGTTCGGCAAAGGCCAAATCTGCTACTGTCCGCACAAGGGGCGCCCAGGCCATGGACTGCACCAATCCGTTCAATCCCCACAGCACGGTCATCTGTTCTACCGTATGGCTGGCCGCCATTCCCCAGTTAAACAGCGCCGAGCCAATCAGGCCGACCCCCACCAGCCATTTGGGGCACAGGCGGTCGGCCAAAAAACCACTGAACAGCTGTCCTGCGCCGTACAAAATAAAAAACGCACTTGAAACCTGTCCTAATCCCGCCTTCGAAAAACCGTCGGAAACATTCATTTCTGAAATGCATGCCGTGAAATTCAACCGCCCCAAATAAGTAGAAAAATAGCTGAACCAACAAATTACAAAAAGCAGATAAACAGTGTGGTTCGTATATAACTTTTTCATAATATAAGAAAACCCTTGTTGATAATCTTACATGGAACGTAATTCTATTCTTTATACAGATAATAAGGATTCATCCATGCCTTTTTACCTTGCCCATCTGTCAGCTGCACCCACAGGAGCCTGGCCGCCTTTGGAACTTTTTCCAAATCCACTTCAATATGTGTCAAGTTGTTGTCCACAGAAAAGCCACAGAAAACCGGATCGATCATCTGCGTCATAACATGGATGCGGCGCACCGGAGAGCACTCTACGACCAGTTTGCCATCCTCGATGTAGCTCTCCTTGATCTCCGGCCCGGTGGAAGCATAAAAACACATCTCATCATACGCCTGGATGATAGCGGGATAACTCAATTCCGGCGCTTTAAACACCACCCATCCCCCGCAGGTATCGTCCTCACAGTCCGGGCTTTGGTGGTTATCGTCCGCCGCAATGCATCGGATTGAGTGCTTGAGCATTCGCAACGCCATTGCATATTCGCTATGGCTGTCCCCGTTGTTGTTGCCCACTTCGCAGCTGTAATTATAGATTTCTAGACCGTCAAACAAACCGTAGCCCAAAAATTCATCCGGGCCTTCGCACGACCATGCCGGATGGTTGTAATTGACAATGTAGCCGGCCCGGTGGAACTCGTCTATTTTTTTGCTGATGGCCTCGCCGGTATAACTTTCCGCGCGATAAATCGGTTGCGCATGCATGGGGTCGCGCGCAATGGCGCACAAATGGCAGGTCTGGTTGAACTCGTTCTTTTTCCCGTAAACAAAACTGTCCGTATCCACCTCCAAGCCCACCAGCGCAAGGAAGTCCGCATCATTCAAATCGCTGTGATCCACCAGCACATTGTGGTCAGTGAAAGCCACTACACTGTATCCATTCGCCTTATAATGCGCCTTCACCTGTTCGGGCGAGAGATTCCCGTCGGAACAGGTAGTGTGGCAGTGCAGATTCGCTTTGTAAGAGCTATAGGCTCGGGGTAGTAATTCGATGCGTGCCATTTTTTGCCTCTCTTTCATTGGTGTATGCGGCCCGACCGCATACTTAAAGAACGCCGCCCCAAAAGTTCTACCAAGAGAACTTCAAAGGGCGGCACCCTTTCTAGTGTTTGTTTATGTACTTCGACATTGTAGACGACGTTGCAGCGTTAGGTGCTGTATTCTGTGCGCGCAATGGCAATGGCCTCGTTTACAGCCTCCTCCAAGCCGGGGCCGCCTGCAGCTTCATATTCCGCCCTGTACTGTTCCCAGCCGGTGTCTATATCCAGCTGGCCTCCCACCATCTGTGCCAGATAGCGGTTAGTTATTTCATACAGCTTGGTCTGTACATCTGCCCATTCTGCATCCAGCGTCGCCATACCATAGTAGCTCGGGATTACCACATAGATTTCGTCCACAAACTCCTGCACCGTGTCCAGCGCATACTGGAATACCTCTTTGTCTTCACCTGTCGCCCAGTCCATCGTGGGGTCATACGGTGTCGTGACAGCCTCCCACCAGTCGTTGTCCTCCAGATCCAACATCATCTCGCTGGTGCAGAACAGATACGTGAACCAGACGTAACGGCAGGTATCTTGATACGGATAACCGTAGTGCTTGTTGATGTTAGTGATTTCCTCGATATCAAAAACGATGTCATCGCCGTCCATCGTGTAGGTGAGGCCCTCGATACCGCAGAAGATGAGCTTCTGACCTTCGTTGCTGGCAAGGAACTCAACAAGATCCAGAACACGCTCGGGATATTCACAACTCGTGGGAATAAAATAATGCGAGCCGAGGTACACCGGCACATCATATATCTGCATCCAGTTGCCTTCATCGTCTTTCAGCGCCGTGCCCAGCGTGATGTCGGCCAGAGAACCGTCAGGATTGGCGCTCATCCAAGAATCGTATAGCTTTTTGAACTGGGTGTAATAGCCGTAGCTGTAGCCGTAAGAGGCCAACGTCCCATTGTTGAACGCCGCGTAGCCGTCGTCCTCGTCCACCAGCGTACCCACACCGTTGTGAATACCATTGTTGGCATACATATCAGCCAGCAGTCTCACGACCTCCTTGCTTTCGTCGGAAACCGTCATGAGGGACCAGTGCTCCTCGTCAGTGCCGATTTTCGTAGGGTCATCCGGCATAAAGCCAGTCCAGATCCAGTCCCATGTAGCGGGCGTGCGCAGCGACGTTCCAAGCGGGTTCGCTATGGTGCGGTCAATCTCCGCCCAGTTCGTCAGCTTATTGTTGAACGGCCACCAGCCCGAGTAACCTGCATCGGCAGCCTTCTCTGTAAATTCCACGAACTCGCTCACCGTAGAGGGAACGACACCGTCATTCACTTCCTCCAAGATGTCTGTGTTGTACGCAGGCACGCCGTTGAAGTTGGGATAGGCGCGGGCGGAGAAAGAGTAGATGGCGTAGGTCGCGTTCTCGTTACCCGTGTACATTTTATTGTACATCTTATATGTAGGGTGATTGATAATCTTATACAGGATGGGGTAACGCTCGGGGTCGCCGTTGATGAACTCGCTCAAATTGTACACAGCTTCTTCGTCCACATACTTGCGCAACGTTGACGCAGCGCCCCAGGTAGGGAACAGATCGGGTGCGGCACCCACAGCCAGCTCTGTGGCTAGGCGGTCGTCATATCCCTCGATACCAGTGTCATATTCAATGGTGACATTCACGGCTTCTTCAATAGCTTTTAAAATGGGATCACTGGCCATGTACTCCTGGTCATCTGTGTTATTTGCATACTGTGAAAAGCGGATCGTGACATTCTCGCGCTCAGCATTCGAGTTCTTTCCCTCGCCTCCTGCAGAGCTTACGGTTTCCGCCGAAGCGGAAGCGCTGTTCGTCGCGCTAGACGAAGGCTTACCACTGCAGCCGGCAAACATGCCGCCTACAAGAGCTAGCACAAGGCTGAAAGCGAGCAGTTTCTTCAATGTGCGTTTCATTTTTTTCCTCCTTGACAGTCTTTTATTTATGATAGAGCAGCTTGCACCCGCTCTGACCATCCGCTTGTCGTCTCTGAAAAGTTTTCTCTTTTACTCTTTCACCGCACCAATCAGGACGCCTTTCGCAAAATGCTTTTGCAGGAACGGATATACACACATAATAGGCAACATCGCACAGATGATAGTAGCCATACGCAACGCCATCGGCGGCGGGAGCTGTGCGCCCACAGACAGTGCACCGCTGCGCATCTGCGACATCATAGATGTGTCCGTCAAAACACGACGTAGCACCCATGCGAAAGGTTGCAGTTTCGGCTTATTGGCGATGTACATCATATAGCTGTAGTAATCGTTCCAGAAATCCACCGCAATGAACAGACCCACGGCTGCGAGCATCGGCTTGGACAGCGGCAAAATCACGCGAAAAAAAACGCGGATATCGTTGCAGCCGTCAATGCGTGCTGCTTCCTCCAGCTCTTTGGGAACTGAATAGGAGAAGTAGTTGCGCATGATGATGAAATAGGTAATGCTCAAACCATATGGCAGCACCATCACCCAGTATGTGCGGATCAGGTGGATGTTCATATACAGTATGTAAGTAGGAATGAGGCCGCCTGCGAAAAACATGGTGAACACTGTAAGCACATTCAGCGGCTTCATACCGGGAACATATTCCTTGCTGACGGCATAAGCCATCGTGGACGTCACTAATACACTGAGCGCCGTTCCAAGCACTGTTTTGCTCGCGGATACCCACAAGCTCGTCACAAAAGATGAGTTGTTAAATATCGTCTTATAATACTGAAGATCGACGCCACCGCTGGGCCACAGCAATATGCCTCCCTTCACGAATTCTTCATACGGCGTGACGGAAGCAACTAGAACATACCACATGGGGTAAAAGCACACCACCGCAAAGCCCACGCAGAAAGCAACGACGAAAACATCGTAAAAGTTGAAACCGAAGCGCTGCCGCATCGAGCGGCGCAGCCGGGTGGAACGGGCGGTTTCACGATTCATGGAAATTCCTCCTCAAAAGATGCCCATGACATCCAGTTTTTTCACGAATTTGTTGGAAAACACCAGCGCAAGCAGTCCCATGACATTCATCAGCAGATTGGCAGCTGTTGAAAGTTCAAATTCCATCCCGCCGCCCAAGCTAATGCGGTAAATGTAGGTGGAAAGCACGTCACCCGTTGAGAGTACGAAGTTGTTGTACAGATTATACACTTGGTCGAAATTCGAAATAAAGAGCTGCGCCACACTGAGCAAGAACATAACAGCCACGCTTGGCAGTATCCGCGGAATCGTAATGTGAAGCAGCATGTCCTTCCGATTCCCGCCATCTATTGCCGCCGCTTCATACAATGTGGGGTCGACTCCCGCAATTGCTGCCAGATAGATGATAGTGGAGTACCCGGCTGTTTTGATGATATTCGTGACGACCAGTATGCCGCGGAAGATGTCCGGACGCTTCATAAAGTCGATTGCTTCGCCCCCCATAGCCACGATGAGCTGGTTCACCATGCCGCCCGTATCGCCGGGAACAGGTGCCTGCAGAAATACCTGCACCAAGCCTGCAAAGATGACCCATGAGAGGAAGTACGGCAGATACACACATGTCTGTACCACGCTCTTCAGCCGCCGTATCTGTAATTCGTTGATCATCAGCGCCAGAAATACATTGAAACTGAAGCCGAAGACGAGATTGTAGATGTTGATGATAATTGTGTTTTTGAATGCTTGAATAAAGGAAGGATCGGAGAACAGTTCACGGTAATTCGCAAGGCCTACCCAAGGACTTCCCAGAACACCAAGGTTCATTTTATAATCCTTGAAAGCAAGCACGATGCCGTACATGGGGCCGTAACTGAAGAGCACGAGAAAAAAGAACCCCGGTATCGCAAGAAGATAAATGAACCAATATTTTTTAATTGTGGTCGCTACCCGTGCACCGCCTTTTTTTTTGATGCCCGTACTGCATGCTGACATCACCGCTCGACTCCTCATAACAATATCCTCCTTAAAATTAATATCTTTTTTCGTTTTCTGTTAATAAGCATAAAAACACTGACACCAAAACAGCACAAAAAGTGTACTTTGTTAACTCAAATCCGAGTATGCTGGACACTCAGACCACAAGCGTGTCAGCATTAGGAGTCCGCATGGTCTTTGACTCCTCGAGCATTTGAAAACTTTCAAAAAATTATTAGTAATAAACTTTTAATGATTTTGTTTTTTTCTATGCAAGGTTATTTGCTTTCGCCTTCTTGACTTTTAGATGTAATATATGGCACAATATATTTATAATCACCATTTTAACTAAACTATATCAATATTCACCAATATTGTCAATAAAGTCGTTTTTCAAAAAATAAAAAATATTTTTAGTGAAAATCCACAATGCTTTCTCTTAAAAATTCTGATAATCAAATAATTATTAGCGCAACAAGCGTATAAAAAGCGGCGCAGGCGCACTGCAAAGCCATTTGCCCGCCCTTTATATGTAATATAAAGAAAGGCGGCCCCGCACAAAAAATGGAGGAATGGAATTATGAAACGCATCGGGTTCATCGGATACGGTCTGCGCTCGGAAACAATGATGAAATCCTTCCGTTCGCTGGAGGCAGACATCACCGTAGCCGCCGTAGCAGACCCGCGCCATGCCGAGATCGCCCCCGGTCTGGCAGGCGACCCTTATTTCGCCTATACCCGCTGGTATGCAGACGCGGACGAGCTGCTTGCCGGGGAAGCGCTGGACGGGGTGTTCATCGGCACACGCTGCTCGCTGCACACCCCCTACGCCTGCCGGGTGCTGGATATGGGATTGCCCCTGTTTTTGGAAAAGCCCGTGTGCATCACACGCCCCCAGTATGAGCAGCTGCGCCGCGCGGCCGCAGGCAAGGAGAAGCAAGTGGTCGTTTCATTCCCGCTGCGCCTTTCCTCCATCACATTGGAGATGAAGCGCATTGTGGACAGCGGCGTGCTGGGCAGGCTTACGATGGTGCAGGCCGTCAACAATGTCCCCTACGGCAGCGTTTATTATCACAGCTGGTACCGCGACCCGGCCGAGACCGGCGGCCTGTTCCTGCAAAAGGCCACCCATGATATCGACTACATCCACTTTCTCACAGGCGAGCGCCCCGTTTCCGTGTGCGCTAAGACCGCCAAGCTGCATTTCAAAGGGGACCGTCCGGCAGGCCTGCACTGTCCGGATTGCCCAGATTACCGCACCTGCCCCGAAAGCAGCTACGTGGTAAAAAACATTTTGAAGGAAGATGTCCAGGGCGACGCCTGCTGCTTTGCCTCAGACACCGGCAACGAGGACGGCGCCAGCGTCATTTTCACAACGGAAAGCGGCATGCTGATCAGCTACAACCAGAATTTTGTTGTAAAAAAGAGCGCCGGGCGGCGCGGCGCACGGCTTATCGGTACCGAGGGCAGCGCGGAATTTGATTTTTACACCGCCGAGATCCGTGTGGACCGTTACTTATCCCCCCAGACAGTCACCCACAAATTCAACTTTCCCGCAGGCATGCATTTCGGCGGAGATGAGATGCTGGCACTGGATTTTCTGCGCGTGCTGGACGGCGGAGAAGCACGCTCCGACCTTTCAGCCGGGCTTGTGAGCGCCGCAAGCTGCCTCGCCGCCCGGCAGGCGGACGCAGAGGGGCGCTTCCTTTCCATCGAGTATTGACGCGGACCGCGCAAATATCCATCCCCTTTCACCTGCAAAAGCTCCGCACAGGAAAGCTTTTTCACCGGCATCCCGCCCGGGCCGGCACGCCTGCCGCGCAGGGAGATTCGAGGCGGCTGGCATCCGGTTCAGTTTCCCATTGTTAAAAAAGGAGGACGACTGCTATGTTAGTCGATTTGAAAACCATTCTCGCGGACACCCGTGAAAAGCACTATGCCGTTGGGCTGTTCAACTGCGTCACACTGGAAATGACGAAAGGCATCCTTGCGGCAGCGGAGGAATTGCACTCCCCCGTCATCATCGGGCCCGCCGAAAGCCTTTTGCCCGGTGCTTCGCTTGCGGAATACGCCGACATGATGCTGGGCATGGCCCGCCGCGCCGGTGTGCCCGTTGCGCTGCACTTTGACCACGGCTTCACGCCGGAGCTGGTGGAAGAAGCCATCCGCCTGGGCTTTTCCTCCGTTATGTACGACTGCAGCATGCTGCCCTTTGAAGAAAATGTGCGCCGCACCCGTGAAATGACCGGCAAGGCGCACGCCGCGGGCTGCTCACTGGAAGCAGAAATCGGCCATGTCGGTTCCAACGGCTCCGCCGAAGAAGCCGTCGCCAAAACCATTTATACCCAGCCGCAGGACGCGCTGCGCTTTGCTGCCGAAAGCGGCTGCGACGCGCTGGCTGTTGCCATTGGTACGGCCCACGGCGTATACGCGGAAAAGCCCGTGCTTAATCTGGACTGCCTCGCCAGTATTGCGGGAGCATGCTCAACGCCGCTGGTGCTGCATGGGGGCAGCGGGCTTTCGGACGACGATTTCCGCGCCTGTGTTGCGGGAGGCATCTCCAAAATCAACATTTTCACTCACAATAACCTGACAGCCGCCCGTGCCGCTCACACCCATTTCACGGAATCTGTTGGTGCATTTGAACTGATGCCGTTCATCACCGAGGCCGTCAAGCACGAAACGATGCATCATATGCGCGTATTCGGCAGCGACGGAAAGGCGTAAGAGATGGGCGGCACACAGATACAGGCACACGAAGCCGTCAGCCGCTGTATCGCGGTGCTGGACGTGGGCACCACCGCCGTGAAAGCTTGCCTTTTCTCCCCCTCGCTGGAACTTCTGGCGTGCAGCGTGCAGGAATATGCCCTGCGCACACAGGGCGAACGCGTGGAGGCCGACGCGGCGCAGTACAAAGCCGCCGCGCGGGCCGGGCTTGCCGACGCGCTGTCCCAGGCGCCCGGCTGTATTCCCGCAGCCGTAAGCATCACCACACAAGGCGAAACGCTCACGCTCGCGGACCGTTCGGGCGAGCCGCTTCGCCCCTTTCTGGTGTGGCTGGACAGCCGCGCGGAAAATGAGGCCCAGGCTCTGCGCAGTGTGCTGGACAGCGAGACATTTTACAAAACCACCGGCCTGCCGGAGGTCACCGGCGCGCTTCCGCTGGCAAAGCTGCTTTGGCTGCGCAAACACGAACCGGATACCTTTGCCCGTGCGCATAAGCTTCTGCTGCTGGAGGACTATCTGCTCCATTGGCTGACCGGCCGGTTCGTAAGTGAAAAATCCCTGCAGACCTCCACCGGCTGGTTCGACCTGCACAGCGACGGGTTGTGGCACAGCGGCCTTGCCGCCGCCGGCGCGTCTGCGGAACTGCTGCCCGAGCTGCTGGAATGCGGCGCGCCCGCAGGCTCTCTGCTGCCCGGCCCTGCCGCCGAGCTGGGCCTGCCGCCGAACATCCCCGTCGTTGCGGGCGCAATGGACCAAACCGCCGCCGCGCTTGCCGCTGGCTGCACGCGCCCGGGCACCGTCACCGAAACCACGGGCACCGCGCTGGTAATGGCCGCCTGCACGGACGCTCCCATGTTTCGCAGCGGGCACCACGTAACCGTCTACCGCCACGCATTGCCGGGCAAGTACCTGTACCTGCCCATCGGCAACACGGCGGGCATGGCGTTGCGCTGGTTCCGGGACGAATTCTGCCGCGACCTTCCCGCAGGAGCAGCGGGATATGCGGCGCTGGACGCGCTGGTGCAAAGCGTCCCCTGCGGGTGCGACGGGCTGGCGTTCCTGCCGTTTTTATCCGGCAGCGTGGATCCCGACGCCTGTCCCGAAGCCCGCGCCGTATTCTTCGGCGCGCGGCTTTCCACCACGCGGGCCCATTTCGCCCGCAGCGTGATGGAATCCGTCGCGTTTCTGCTGCGGGACTTTTTCGGCATGCTGAACGCTCTGGGTTGTCCCGCCGACACCGTGTACTCGCTGGGCGGCGGCGCACGCAGCGCTGTGTGGCAGCAGATCAAAGCCGATGCCTGCGGCCGCACGTTCCGCGTGCCCGCGTGCAGCGAGGCCACCGCCATGGGTGCCGCCCTTTTGGCCGGGTGGGGCAGCGGACTCATCGCCCCCGGCGTTTTCCCTTGCCGCGGCGAAAGCGCCGTCTATCTTCCAGACAACGCCCGCGCGCCCGCTTATGACACGGCATACAGCCTGTACAAAAAGCTTTATTCCGCCGTCAAACCGCTGTACAACGCGTTTTAAAGGGGCTGCCCGTGAACAAACCGCACCGCGCGCCGCTTTTGGCACCTTGCCGAAAGCGACGCGCGCCCGGACGGCCCGCGAATACGACGTACCGTACGCCGCCGCGAGCCCGGCATCGTCCACAGATTCACGGCGTTTGCCGCACGAAAAACCTTCCCATTGTCAAAAAAGGAGGAAAAGGATATGGAGTTACAACACAAGCCGCGTCTGGGTATCCTGGCGCTGATGCTGGAGGGCTACGAGCCTTTGTTTCCGGGCATCATGGCCAGCCAGCACAAATATGTCGAAGAGGTCATCGCCTCACTCTCCGGTACAGCCGATTTTGTCTTTCCGCGAATCGCCGCCAGCCGGGAGGCCATAGAAGCCCTCACCGCACAATACAACGCCGAGGGACTGGACGGCATCCTCATCCTGATGCTCAGCTATTCTCAGGGGCAGTACCTGGTACACGCCATGCAGCGCAATACGCTTCCGTTGGCGCTGGCACTGGTGCAGCCGGATGAGACCGTGGGCGACGATTTCGAGGAATGGGAGCTCACAGTGAATCAGGGCATCCACGGCTCACAGGACAACGCCAACTGCCTGATGCGGGCCGGCATCCCCTGCGCGTTCTTCGCGGGCAGCCGCAAAAACGGCGAGCTTGCGGCCTTTGCAGCAGATTTCGGCGCGGCGGCGCACACGGCATGCGCGCTGCGGCGGATGAAGATCGGAATCATCGGAAAGCTGGCCGGCATGGGCGACGTCATCACCGACGATATGGCCGTTTACCGCAAGCTGGGGCCGGAATTCGTATACGATTCCATCGGCGCCGTGCAGCGTGCCTGCGCCGGGGTCACGCCGGAGGATATCTCCGCGCGCGTGGCGTACGAGCGCACTGTTTTTGAGATCGACCCCAGGCTGCCGCCCGAACGCCATGCGGAATCCGTGCGCATGTATCTGGGCCTCAAGCGTTATCTGGAGGAAAACGGATATGCGGGGTATACCGTTCACTTCGAGGAATTCGGCGCAGACGGACGGTTCGAGCATCTTCCCTTCCTGGCCGCCTCCAGCCTGATGGCCGACGGCTACGGCTACGCAGCCGAGGGCGACGCCACCGCCGCCATGCTCATGGCGGCTATGCTGCGCCTGTGCGGGCAAGCCGGTTTCAGCGAGATGTATATGATGGATTTTGCGCGGGAGGCCATCCTGCTGTGCCACGCGGGCGAGGGCAACTGGGCCATGTGCCGCAGGGACAAAAAGCCTTTCCTGATGGACCGTGTATTCAATGAAGGCGGCCTTTCCAACCCGCCCACACCCATCTTCACGCCGGAACCCGGCCCCGCAGGCGTGATGAGCCTGGTGCATGTGGGCGGCGAACGCTTCCGCCTCGTATATGCCCCGGGCGAGATACTGGACGAATGCAGCCTGCGCAAGATCGACATGCCGTATATGTTCTTCCGGCCCGCATCCGGCGTACGCGCCTGCATCAAGGCATGGCTGGAGCAGGGCGGCACCCACCACGAGATCATCGTCCCCGGCGACTATGCTGCGCGCGTCCGTCTGCTGTGCCGCCTGCTGGGCATTGAGTTCGTCGAAGTATAAACAATACGCCGCAATGGCAGAAAAGGAGAATTGATATGATCCAGAACATCCGGCGTTCCCTTACCGACCTGCTTGGCGCGGAATACACCGCGGCCGTGTGCCGCGCGCGCGCGGCCCTCACCGGCGAAAGCCCCGAAGCTCTGCGCGCCGTGGCCGATGAGAAAGTCGATTTTTATCCCGAGGCTTTTGCCCGCCGCCAGGAGGAGCTGATGGGCGACATCGGCCACTCCCTTGCGCCCGCTTTTGCAGACACTGAGGACGGCGCGCCCACCCATTCATACCGCGCCGCCCAGCACAGCTTTGCAGCTCCGCTGGGCGGGCTGGGCGCATTCCGCATCGGCGAGGACGGCCGCCTGTATTTCGCGGGCAAAAGCGAGCATTACCAGATTCCCCTGGGACACGACTTTCCAGGCTACTCGCTTATTGAAAACGCCAAGCGTCTCGGAATCCCCAATGCTACGCACAACAACACCCGCGGCTTTATCACCCGCACGCTGGAGCGCCGCCTCATCGCCGCCGCCAACGGCCTCCAGCCCACAGACCCGGCGCTGGACCGCATTCTGGCCCAAAAGGAGCCGGGCGTGCTGAATACCGTCATCAATCTGGAGACCGGCTCCCTGGCCGTGGAGGCCGCGCTCAAAATGATGCTCTCCCGCTTTTACACCATCGACGGCGCGCCCGCACAGTATGCAGGCCGCGTACCCGTGTTCGTTGTCATGGCAGACAATGCCGGCGGCGTGACCGGAAACTATCACGGCACTACGGTGCTGGCGCAGACGCTGCGCGGCCTGTGGCCGGACTTCTACACAGCCGCGCAGAAAAACGAGCTGTACAAGGTGGTGTCCGTCCCCATCAACGACTCCGGCGCCTTTGCCGAGACCATGCGCCGCTGGAACGAGGGCAAATACAAAACGGCGGGCTTCTGTCACGAGATCGTCCTCATGAATTACGGCGGCATCCGCCTTTCCGAGGAATATCTGCAGGCAGCGTACAAAGTGTGCCGCGCCACCGACACGCCCGTACTGTGCGACGAGATCCAGTCCTGTGCATGGTATGACGGACTGTTCCTGTTCCGCAAATACGGCCTTACGCCGGACTTTGTCTCCGTAGGCAAGGGCTTCCCCGGGGGCGTTTACCCCGCCAGCAAGATTCTGACGAGCGCTGCTTTCGACAGCCTGAGCCAGTTCGGTGCGCTTGTGACCAACGGACAGGAAGAACTGGCCAGCCTGGCTTATCTTGTGACAATGGAATTCATCGGGGCCAACGGCGCGCACATCGAAGCCGCGGGCCGGTATTACCACGAACAGGTACGCGCACTGGCGCAAAAATACCCGCAGGTATGCACAGGCGTGGAAGGTGACGCCCACATGACGGCGCTGTGCTTCGACAGCGTGGACGACGCGGTGGATTTCTGCACCCGCATGAACCGGGACCGCTGCGTGGACATCAGTGCACAGACCTATAAGCCCAATTGTCCGCCGGTAGCACTCACAAAGCTGCCGCTCATCACCACAGAGACGATGGCCGGAAGGCTCGTTGCCCTGTTTGACAGCGCGCTGGCCGAGACAGCCGCGCAGAAGGGAGCGGCCCTATGAATATGGAACCCGTGCGCTTCGGTGTGATCGGCTGCGGCCTGATGGGTCGCGAATTCGCCAGCGTCTCCATGCGCTGGCTGCATCTGGCATGCGAGCTGCCCCGCCCCGTCATTGTTGCTGCGTGCGACCTCTCGCCAAAAAATCTCGACTGGTTCCGCCAGGTGCCGGACACAAAGTACTTTTACAGCGATTATCACGAGCTGCTGGCCAATCCCGAGGTGGAGGCCGTATACTGCGCGGTGCCCCACCACCTGCACGCACAGGTGTACGGCGACGTCATCCGCGCGGGGAAACACCTCATCGGGGAAAAACCCTTCGGCATGGACCTTGCGGCCTGCGAGGAGGTGGAAGCCGCCATGGCCGGTCGCCCCGAGGTATTTGTGCGGTGCGCCAGCGAATTTCCATTCTATCCCGCCGTACAGCAGATGGTAAAATGGTACCGCGAGGGCGCATTCGGGCAGATCATCGAGGCACGCTTCGCCATCAAGCATTCCTCCGACATGGACCTTTCAAAACCCATCAACTGGAAGCGCATGCGTGCAGCCAACGGAGAATACGGCTGTATGGGAGACCTGGGCATCCACACGCAGCACCTGCCCTTCCGGCTTGGTTTTTCGCCCCGCACCGTCAGCGCGCAGCTTGCCAATATCGCCAAAACACGGCCGGACGAAAACGGCATGCCCGTTCCCTGTGAAACCTGGGACAACGCCATCCTGATGTGCGAAGCGCAAAACACAGCGGGAGACACGTTCCCCATGCAGCTTGAAATGAAGCGTATGGCCCCCGGCTGCACCAACACCGTGGAGTATGAAATTTACGGTCTCAACCTGTCGGCCCGCTTCACCACCGACGATCCCAACGCCATCCATTACACACAGGCCGTTGGCCGTGAACAGGCATGGGCGCGGCTGGTCATCGGCCAGAAAACGCTGTATCCCGTTATCACCGGCTCTATTTTTGAATTCGGCTTTTCCGATTCCCTGCTGCAAATGTTCGCGGCGTTCGTCAGCGAGCTGCGCGGCCTGCCCTGCTCCTTCGGCTGCTTCACCCCGGCCGAGGCGCACCGGAGCCACCGCGTGCTCACGGCAGCCCTGGAATCCTACACGCAAAAGCGCGTGGTGACGCTGGAATAAAGCAGCGTTTTCGTGCGGGCAGAGCCTAACCGGCTCAGCGTTCAAGAGTGCGGAAACAGACGCAGAACAATTTGTTCTGCTCCTGTTTCTCTGCTCTCTCCTCCCTTCAGAAGATGGTATTCTAGGACAACAACATCATCAGTTTCTTTGACCGGGGCAGCAGTATTGTATATTTATGAGACATCAGATAATATAACGACATACATTGACTGTGCCCTTTACAAGTAACACGTAATTCGCTTGCTCTTACAATCCATTGTCGAGAATACCATTATCCTCTTCTCCCGCTTCCCGCGCAATCTTCACCAGACGTTCACATGTACCGCGCATTTCTTCCGTTAACTCCAGCAGCATGCCGGGAAATGCACCGCATAGGTGCCGCTGATGTACTCCGCGTCCAGCTCACTGGCCCGCAGCAAAAGTTGCCCACTGAATTTTTACGGTAATACTGATAATTCCGCCCTTCCGGCAGATATTCCAAAACCGCAAGGCCCATCTGTCCCTCGTCCGAGACGATGAGGAAGGAGAGATCCCACCCCTTGGCCGCGCAGTGTGCTTGCCACCATCCGGTCGAGGCTGTCGCGCCCCACTTTGCCGATGAAGCCGCCCCGTCCGCCCAGCAGTGTGACGGCGCAGGCGAAAATGCCCGCCGAGCCGCTGGCCGTTTTTACAACAGGATTCACGTTCTCGATGAGCATTCCCTCACGCCCGGGTACAAGATCCACAAGCAGCTCCCCCAAAGTCAGGATTGGCTCATAATATTAGTAAGATATTATTAAAAAGGAGCGTCTGACCATGAAAAAGGCCACCTCGCAGGATGTTGCGGAACTTGCGGGCGTTTCGCAG
>ERZ857984.1746-NODE-1746-length-15853-cov-27.810913_pt1 | contig 15853 bp, 20 predicted proteins | sample MGYA00519914_ERZ857984 | MGnify/ENA primary metagenome ERZ857984 (study PRJEB31778, sample SAMEA3449417) | human gut metagenome | biome: human gut; feature: human-associated habitat; material: faeces | place: United Kingdom | collected 2010/2012 ... | reverse complement strand
CGGAAGGAAATGAGATGAAACTCAAAAGGCTGGGTACAAGGTTGTTATCTGCGGTGCAGTGCGAGTGTACAAACGCGCAGTTTGGTTGACACCTGATTTTAAGGAGGTAGTAAAAATCAATGGTTTGATTCTCCGCCTCGAAGATTTGCGCCGCAATAAATTCTATGACATTTTTTACGAGCGTGCATAAGGGGGAACAATGATTAGCGTCACAGCCGAACCGGCTAGCTTCGCTAGCGAAATGCTTGGTTACTTTATCTTTTTTTTCATTCCGCTTCTGGTTGCGGCCTGGTGGACTAATAGGAGGTAATGGAAATGCGGAACTACTTTTACTTGATGGCTGGCACGTTCTTCCTGCTGGCATCGCTTCTGACGGTTTTCATTGTCGTGTTCGGTGTTATAACGGGCGTTCAAGCATACGAACAGCTGCAAGCAATGGGGGTAATGTAGCATGCACGGATATGAGGATGCTATATCGAGGCTGGCAGAATGGTACTTTGAAATGAACAGTAGCGAGCTTTACGAAACTGAGCGCTACCGTAGGTATTATTACAAGTACAATGCGGGGGTTGAAACTCTCATGCTTGCTTTGAAAAAACCTTACCACGAAATTCATAATGATGTGGTCAACGCGGCACTAACGAGCTATAATAGGCAAGCCACGTTAAGAAAGGAGCAAAGAAATGGCACGTATAATCAAGCGCAAAATTCGCACGACTGAATGCGAAGTTGTGGACGAGAACGGACAGCGCGTTACCCTCATGCGCATTAGCGGAAACGTGAGCGCGCCGCGTATGGCTAATATCGTGCGCCGCGACAAAGAGAACCCTCTTCTTAGTGTTCGCAATGTCGTAGCCACCGAAAAGGTGTACTACATGACCGAAGAGGAATTCATGCAGCACGCGCACGAAATGGAAATTGAAGAGAACGAAAAGGAGCTGTAACCATGTCTGACGAAATGATGATTGTTGAGAACGAAACCGCTATTGCAAATTCCGATGAGACGTTTGCCGACCGCATTATTAACCACGTGCGTGAAGCCGGATTCTACGCCACCTTTGACACGTCGGAGCGCTCCGGCCAGGTGAAGTTGTACAAGGCCACGAACGCCAGCAAGCTTCTGCGCGAGTTCATGGAAACCCCGCTTGCTATCGTTGATTTTGTGTTTACCCCTACTGCCGTCACTACGGAGGCGGGCGAGACTGAGCAGGTTATGGGCGTGTACCTCGTTGGCGCGGACGGCACTACCTATGTTTCTTCCTCGAACGGCGTTATTCGCTCTGCCATTCAGATTATTTCTATGCTGGGCGAGCCGTCCACGTGGGGAGAACCGCTTACGGTGGTTTGCCGCGAATCTAACACCGCTAAAGGCCGTCGGTATAAGTATCTTGACCTGGCATAAGGGGAGCGCCGGGGGTGTGCGGGGCGGCGTAATGCCGCCCCTTTTTAGTGCAAGGAGGATGTATAATGGTCGTGCCATCTCACATTATTACGCTCATTGCGGCGTTTCTTGTTATGGCGATTGTGCTTATTCTTCTGACAATAAAATAACCCCGGCCTTGGCCGGGGTTAAACGAAAGAAGGTGTTTGCTATGACTAAACGAACGACGCTGGACAAGGAAATTTCTCGCGCGCTCAAAAACACCCGTAACAAAGTATACCGCTTAAAGCAGGCAGGCGCAAGCGATGATATTTTGCGGCGTTACGACCCGCGCACGAACGGCAGCGATACGCAACAATATTACGCTATGTTTCGCGGGGGCAATTTGACCGGCTCGCAGAAGCGCGCATTCTTGCGCCGCCTGAAAGAATTCAATGCGACCCGCGTTGACGCGCGTAAATTGGTAGGCGAGGAAAACTACCTACCGCCTACGATGGTTCGCCGTTTTAACGCGCTTCAACGTGAGGTGAACCGTGCGGCGAACTTGCAACGTCAGAACATTATCAAAAGCGCGGGCGGCGAGAAAAAAGCCGTCTACTATAACGAAAGCTACCCGCAAGGGCGCAAGCTGAGCGAAGCGGACGCATTCGACCAGCGCCACATTTGGCGCGAGCTTAACGAGATTCACCGGCAAACACGCTTCCCGAACAAGAAAACCTTAAAGCGCGCTATCACGTCGCTTGAAACGCGCTTGTCCGACCTGGAAGGATTCGACGAGCGATTAGCGAACTGGAAGCAAGTAGCGGAGAACAAGCTCCGTGCCAACAATGAGAATGCCATGGCCGATGCTATCCGCGATATGACTTTGGAGCAATTCAGTCAAATGAGCGTGCTCACTGACTTTAACGCTCAAATGGAAGCGTACCAGTACCCCAAGGACGAACCGGCGAGCACGGACGAATACAAGCAAGCGCTCATTGAGAACGAGCGCGCGCGCCGTCGTGGACAGCTCGAAGTGCCGGACGACGTGGTAAAGTACGCGCGCGGGGCTATCGGTCGGTATCTTGGCGTTTATTCTCGCAAGTAAAAGGGTGATACGGCGTGAAGCGGCACTTTTGCGCCGACTTTGAAACCACGACATTTGTAGACGATTGCCGCGTGTGGGCATGGGGCGCGGCGCGCGTCTGCGACGAGCCGGAAGAGACTTTCGTGTATGGCACTGACATTGACGGCTTTATGGAGTGGGCTTTGGAGCAAAGCGGCGCGCGCATATGGTTCCACAACTTAAAATTCGATGGCGGGTTTATCATGAGCTGGCTCTTGAATCACGGTTACGACGCTTGCACGGACATGCGCCCGCCTGCCGGTAAATTTTCTGCGACCATTGACGAGCTGGGCAAGGTCTACCGTATCGAAGTCGCGGGCGTAGAGTTCGCCGACAGTTACAAAAAGATCACTATGAGCGTGCGCGCCGCCGCCAAGACCTACGGGCTGGAAATGACCAAGGGCGAGCTTGATTATGAGACGTTCCGCCCGGTAGGGCATGAGCTGACCGTCGAAGAGCTGGACTACCTGAGCCGTGACGTGCTCATTATGTCGCGCGCTATGAGCATTCGCCTGTCGGGCGGCTCGAAGCTCACGACGGCGAGCGACTGCCTCGCATGCTATAAGGATTTGGCGGGGCGCGCTTTCCGCGCGGTCTTTCCGGTTATCAATCCCGTGATTGACGAGCGCTTGCGCAAGGCATACCGCGGCGGATGGGTGTACGTCAACCCGCGCCATAAGGGAGAGGATGCGGGGCGCGGTATCAGGCTTGACGTTAACAGTCTGTACCCGTGGGCGATGCGCTATAACCCCTTGCCCGTCGGCGCTCCGCAATACTTCGCAGGCGAACCGAGCCCGACGGAAGAACGCCCGCTATGGATAGCAGAGGTGGAAATGACGGCACGCTTGCGCCCTGGAAAGCTCCCGTGCATTCAAGCGCGTGGCGCGTCCCTTTTTGGCGAGCGCGAGTATTTGGAGCATATCGACGCGCCCACGCGCTACCTGGTGTGCTCCGTTGACTGGGCGCTGTGGTGCGAAATGTACGAAATAGACGTGTGGGGTTGGTTCGGTGGCTGGAGCTTCCGCGAGCAAAGCGGGCTGTTCGACGAATATATAGACACCTATATGCAGCAAAAGCAGGATGCGGAAACCCCCGGCGCGCGAGCGCTAGCGAAGCTCTATCTCAATGGCCTTTACGGCAAGCTGGCGCAGAAAATCAATGCCGTGAACCGCGTGCCGTACTTGGGCGAGGACGGCGAGCTTAAATTCCGTGAAGCGGGCACGAGCGAGCGCGAGCCGGTCTATTTGCCGGGAGGAATATTCATCACGGCATACGCGCGCGGTAAGACCATCCGCACCGCTTGCGAATTCGGCGAGAGGTTCTGTTACGCCGATACTGACAGCATTCACGCTATCGGCGAGGATATACCGGAGGATGTGGAAGTGCACCCAAAGAAGCTTGGAGCGTGGAAGCTCGAAGCCACGTTCGAGCGCGCGCGGTTCGTCCGCGCGAAAACCTACGCTGAGACGGTGGGCGGCGTTGACGAGTACACGTGCGCGGGCATGAGCGACGCGCTCAAAGCCGTAATGCGCTTCGAGGATTTCAAGAGCGGCTTCACGACGAGAGATTGCCCGTTTTTTCTCCCCGGAGGGTGCGGGAAAGACTGCGCGGCGTGCTATGATAACGTCAAGAATTGGGGCTTGCGCCCGAAACAGGTGCGCGGCGGCGTAGTGCTTGTGCCTAGCCCCTTCAGCATCAAGTAGGGAGGGGTGCCGATGGAAGTCGAGCAGTTCACACAGTTGGTTTCGAGCGTGGGCTTTCCTATCGTGGCCTGCGCGTTCATGGCGTGGCTCTATGTGCAAATGAACGAAACGCTTAAAGAGCTGACCGTGGCCATAACGGAGCTCACAGCAAAATTCGAATCGCACGTTGACCACGTGGAGGGGCAGTAATGGTAATGCAGGGTTACGACGTGAGCAACTGGCAGTCGGGCTATTCGGCCGACTGGTTGGTTCGAACGTCGGATTTTTTGATCATGAAAGCCACCGAAGGGCTGGACTTCGTGGACGGCCACTGCGACGGCTGGGTGCAAGCCTGCCGCCGTGCGGGGCATCCGTGGGGCTTTTACCACTTCGCGCGCAACAATGACGCGATAGCCGAAGCGGATTATTTCATTGACAACACTGCTGATTATTTCGGCGAGGGCATTCCCGTGCTCGACTGGGAAGACGGGCAAAGCGTCGCATGGGTGAACGCGTTCGTTGAGCGCGTGCATTCGCGCACCGGTATTTGGCCGTGGATTTACGCTAACCCTTGGCGCTTCCAGCTGGGCGGGGTGAACGCAAATTGCGGGCGTTGGGTCGCGTCCTACCCGGGCGGCGTGCCTAGCCCGGATGCATGCCCTGCCGCCGACGGCGTTCCGGTATGCTGCTGGCAGCACACGAGCACGCCGCTGGATAAAAATTACTTTTATGGCGATGGCGAGACGTGGCGGGCTTATGCCACGGGAGAGGGGGAGGACATGCCCACGAAAGAAGAGATCGCCGAGGCCGTATGGCGGTACTGGTGGGACGGCGAAGGCGGCGAGTATGACAATTGCTATAACAAGCTTTCTCGCGCGGTTAACGAGATTACCCGCACCGATGACCCGACGGGGCGCGATTACGCGAGCACGACGCACGAGCACGTGAAATGGATTGCTGCCGCTATCAACGGCGCGCCTGAGATTCCGGGGCTGAGACAGCAGTTAGAGGGTATTGCCACCGCCCTTGCCGGAATCAACGAACGTCTGGACAACCTAGAATGTCAACTCCTGGAATACGACGGGGAAGAGGAGGTGTAAGGAAAAGGCCGGGTTTGCCCCGGGCTTTTTCGCATCACGCTCCGCGCACTTCGCTGCATACCGCCTGCGTTATAAGGACGTGCATCTCGTCCTGCTCCATGGGCTGAGGGCAGAAGCCCGCTTCTTCGAACATTTGCAAAAGCTCGCTATAGAGCGTGCCCGCTGAGCGCTGGCGCGTGATGGTGTACTCGCGCGTTACCGACTTTCCCGCATTTTCGAAATTATCCCACCAGTACAGCTCTAGCAGGACTTCCGCCGCATACCCGCGCGAATCTCCTAGCGCGTCAATCAGCACGCAGTATTTGCGATGTTTTTTGTCCCCACCGTCGTAAAAATACCGCATGGTTTTTGCTCCTTTCTCGCTACTGATATATAATAGCACTGACCGAGGCACCCGCGCGCCACGCCAGTAGGGTAATTGCACGTGCGAGGGGGCTAGCGTCCCGTGCTCCCCGGCGCTATCGCGGCGCTTTGAGCGGGCGCGCGGAAATGCCCGGCACTTTCGCGGCGCGCGTGGTGGCGGCAAACCGTACAACCACGCGCGCCATTCGCACTAGAGGAGGTGCCACAGATGGATTTCGACGAGATTATTGAGCTTCTCCAGGGCGAGGAACCGGACATTGCCGGTATCATTGACGGCCTGGGCGGTCTGCGCACGGCAAGCGAAGGCGCGAGCGCGCGCATTGCGGAGCTGGAGCAGGCCGTAGCCGACCTGGAATCTAAGTACCAGCAGACGGCGGCGAAGAACTGGGAGCTTATGCAGGCCATGACCGCTGAGCCTGAGCCTGACCCGGAACCCGGCGAGGGCGAGGGCGAGGACGAGGGCGACCCGTTCGCCGACCTTTTCGAGGAGGGGGAATAAATTATGCCGCAGGGATACTTGAATGCTTCGAACGTTGATATTCTGAACGCGGTGCGCCGCTCCGCGTCGCTTGAGTACAAAGACCGCGTGCCGGTCGCGACGCAAGCTAACCTGGCGCGAACCGTCCGCACCATCCGCGATTACCCGGTTATCTGGAATGAGTACATGGAAACCCTGGTGAACCAAATCGGCATCAGGATTTTTAACAATTACCAGTTCAACAACGTTCTGCGTCCCTTCAAGCAGGGCATGAACTGGGGTAGCATTGCAATGGAAATCGGCTCGAACCTGATTACTGCCGACAACTTCGACCAAATGGACGCCAACCCCTGGACGGCGCAGACACCGGACATGCGCGCGAACTACTATGTGCGCAACCGTGCCGACGTGTATGGCATGTACATCAACGAGGAATTGCTGGCGGAAGCGTCTGAGAACGACGGCCAGCTGTCCGGGTACGTCAATCAGCTTTTCGCGCTGCCGAACGAAAGCGCGACGTGGGACGAGTATCTTCTTATGAAAGACACTCTAGCCGAGTACGAGGCTTCGAGCGGATTCTACAACGTCCAGGTTGCCGACCTTGCCGCGTCTTCCGACAAAGAAACCGACGGTAAAGACCTGGTGGAGAAAACGCGCGCGATGTACCTTAAAACCAACGGTTTCTACTCGCGCAAGTACAACGCCGAGGGCATGGACTCTATGTTGACTGACGCGGTTCTTGTCCTTGACGCGTCCGTTGCGGCGGCTATCCCGGTCAACGTCCTTTCCGCTGCTTTCAACATGTCGGAGACGAGCTTCTATGGCCGCCAGGTGGTCATTGACAGCTGGCCGGAGGGCTTGGAAGGCACGCAGGCGCTGCTTATGGACGGCGATTTCTTCCGCGCGTTCGACATTTGCAACAAGAGTGCTAGCATTTACAACCCGAAGACGGACGGCCTGTATAGCTACCTGCATTGTCGCGGCGTGTACGCGGCGAGCAAACAGCGCAACGCCATTCGATTCTCGACGGACGCGAGCACCGAAACGCCCACCGCTACGGCGAAGGCAGCATCGTCCGTCACCGTGGCGCTCGACCCGGCCGTTGCTAACAATGCCGTGCTTGAGGCGGGCGCTGCCGTGCAGCTTGCGCCTACGGTCAAATACTCCGCGCCCGCGTCCACGCCGAACGATGCGAACGCGTATTTCGTTATCACGGCTGGCACGGCTGAGCAGGCCGCAAACGGCACGCTTCCGGTTATCCTGCCGGATACCGGCACTTACGTTGACCGTTTCAACGTTCTGCACGTCTCCGAAAAATCCGCCTACGAAACCATGGTCATTACTGCGGTTTCCACTGTTACCCCGACCGTGAGCGGTAACATCACGCTCAATAAGGTGGGCTACTCTGCCAGTTAATCGGCATGGTATAATCAAGGCGGGCGCTATGCCCGCCTTTTTTATTGTTTGGAGGTGCGATCATGCCTTTCTCTCCGGTCGAATGGCCTGCTGACTCTCAGGTGATGCTCTGCAAAGTCCCTTGGGATGCGTCCTATAAAGACGTGGTGTATTTCGCGTCAGAGAATGCCCGCAATGACTACTTTCGCGGGGTAGCGCAGGACGGCGAGAGCGTGAAAATCAAGCACATGACTTACCTTAAACCGCGCGAGCCGGTTACGGTCAACGTGCCGTATTCCAAGTGCTACCAGTATAATTACCTGACGGTGGAAAATCCTAAATTGCCGGTTCCGGGCGAGGTAACGCCGCCTATTCTCTTTTATTTCATCACAAGCGCTTCTTACGTCGCGCCTAACACGACGGCGCTCGAATTGCAGCTCGACGTGTGGACTACGTATGTCTACCGTTGCCGTTTCGGCACGGGCTTTTTGGAGCGCGGGCATTTGCCCATGAAACGTTTGTTCGATGAGAACCGCCGCGACGTTCACACCATCGAGAACAGCAACCTGCTTCGCTACGCGTCAGTGCCGGAAGGCTTGGACATCGGCAATGAATACGTGCTTGTCAACCACGAATGGAAGGACATATCGAACCCTGCCGGGGGCGGCTGGCGCGTCATCGTCACGAGCACGGTAAACCTTGCCGCTGACTGGGGAACCAAGACAAGCCCTAATTTGGAGTGCGCCGACGGGCAGCAGACGGACGGGCTGGTATCCGGCTGCAACGTCTACATGCTCGACGCTGAGAATTTCAAGTACTTTATGGAAAAGGTGAAAAACTCCCCGTGGGCGGCAAAAGGCATCGTCGATATTACGTGCTTCCCGTCCGGTCTGCTCACGGACGCGCCGGACATTGACCTAAACGGGGTGGCGGCGAAGTTCCTAGGAGAGACACCCGACGAAAGCGCTTGGTTCAAGACGGGCAATATTTGGCAACAGCTCAGCAACGGCATCCCGCGTGAGTACCAGTGGATGCACAAATTCTTCGCGTACCCGTACTCGTGCATTGAGTGGACGAATTTCCAAGGTAGCCCGCTGGTGCTCAAACCTGAGCTGTGCGCGACCGTCAACGGCGAGGTCGAGATGTTCGTCACGGCATGCGCCGCTAACCCGGGAATGCGCATTGCAGTATGGCCGGGGCTGTACGGCTATACGCCCGGCGTGTCTTGCACGAACCAAGTAATACGCTATGAATACGCCACTATGGCCAACATTAAGCAGGCCGTCTTACGCCCCGGCAACAACCTCGACAATGCTGTGTGGTTCCAGGGATTCCCCAAGTTCACCCTGGTAAACGACGAGGGGGCGCTTTCCATCGCACAGCGCGTGAACACGCTGAACGCGAGCTATGCGGGCGCGGGATGGGCGAACGCGAAAAGCAGCGCAACCGCCTCGCTTGGCTACAATCAGGCCATGCAAGCGCTCGATACCGCACAGCAGAATAAGAACATTCAGAACATGGCGGACGTGGCGAACGGCGCGTTGTCTGCCGTCGGGTCGCTTGCGTCCGGCAACGTCGGCGGCGCGCTCATGAGCGCGGCTGGCACGGGCGTTAACCTCTATTCCTCGAACGCCCAGTTCGCGAACACCCAAAACCTGACCGCCTCGCAAGCCACGCAGAATTACCAGCTTGCGCAGTGGGCGAACAAAGGCGATTACGAGCAGCAGCTTGCGATGCTCAATGCGAGCGTTCAGGACGCGGCGCTCACACAGCCTTCGATCGTGGGGCAGACAGGCGGCGATGCCTTTAATCTGACTAATGGGTACATGGGCATCGAGGTGCGGTATAAGGTCATCAACGTCGATGCGGTTCGCGTCATCGGCGATTATTGGGGCAAGTACGGCTATGCCTGCCGCGAATGCGTCAACGTGGCGGCGTTCGGGCTGCACCAGATGCAGTATTACACTTACTGGAAGTTCACCGATATTTACATCGAAAACGCGTCGTGCGCGGAATCGGACAAAGACGCTATCCGTGGTATATTTAGCAAGGGCGTTACCGTCTGGCGCGACCCCGCGCAAATCGGCACCGTAATGCCGTACGACAACAAACCGAAAGCCTAAGGAGGTGTGATAATGGCAAAGAAAGCAATCTACGCTGACGCGTGCAACGACATTCCCGACCTGCTCGAAATGGCAGCGGGGCGAGCCTACATGAAAGAGGCTTACGGCCCAAGCGCCCGCGCGGAAGCGTGGCAGGTTAAATTTTGGCTGCAGTACCTAGAGGGCATCGCGCTGTCGCGTTTCGAATGGCACGACTTGCCCGCCGGAATCGACGCACGAGCGCTGGAACTGGAACTTTACTTGTATGGTGTGGTCGGAATGTTTCAGGCTGATGAGTACGTAGGGCGCGAGGGCGGTTTTCTCATGGCGCAGTGCTCGAATATGGGCGCTTTGAACATGTACTATAACCCGAACCGCGTGCTGCTCGTTGCGCCCATGGCGGGCGATGGGCAGCAAACGCAATGGCACCGCAACGCGCAAGCGTGGATTGACGATAACGGCGAGGTTCAACCGCCGAACTGCGCGCTCTGTTGGGATTCGCTTTCGCGCCGCCCGCTTTACCCGATGCTCCGCAATTACGCGCGACGGCTTGCAGAGATTGACCGTATCGTCCAAACCAACATGGGCGCTCAGCGCACGCCCTATATTCTCGCAGGCGGCGAAGGCTCCGGCCGCACGACGAAACGGCTCATTCAAAAGCTGGAAAATAACGAGCAGTATATCGTCGTCAACAATGCAGGCTTCGACGTTGCGACCGGCATCCAGGTGCTTAACACCGAAAGCCCTTATGTCGCAAAGGACATTCTGAGCGACCAACGGACTATTCTCAACCAAGCATTATCGCTGATGGGCGTTGACAATGACCCGCAAGCGGAGAAAAAAGAACGCCGTAATTCGCTTGAAGTGCTCCAGAATAACGAGCAAGTCATCATGTGCCGCAACAACTTCCAGCGGGCGCGCGAAATGTTCTGCGATGCCTGCGCGCGTGTTTTCGGCGTGCGTCCTTACGTCACGTGGGCGGCGCGGCATTTCACGGAGGACGAAAGCGCGTCTATCACTCAGGCCGAAAACGGCAGCGTTTCTCACGATGCGAAACTAGGGGGCTACGAATGATAACCACGGACGATGCGCCGACGCTGCATGATTTAGTCATGCTCTACGGGTACGGCATGGCAGGCATTATGGGCGATTACCCCATTTGGGACGAGGAAAAGCGCGAGTGGCTAAACTCGATGATCTACCGTCATTTCGCCTACCGCGAAATTGCCGCCGAAACGCCGCAGGAGTATGCCTTCCTCATGGCGCGCACCATGGCGGAAATGTCCCCGTCTGTCATGCCGCTATTCCGCGCGCTCGACATTGAAATCGACATTCTGAGCAGCTTCGAGAACACGAGCACGAGCAACGACACAACCACCGCCGACGGCAAGCAGCTCTACAGCGCCACCCCGCAAACACAGCTTTCAGGCGATGAGAACTACGCGACTAACCTCACGGACACCGAAAGTAAAACGGAAAACGTTCAATCCACGACGAGCAGCGGCCGCAATGCGCCCGTGGGCGATATGCTCACGTCATGGATGCAGTCGGTTAATAACGCGCTCTATATCGTGTATAATGGGCTGGAGCCGTTGCATCAGCAAGTTTTCGAGATGGGAGGTGTGGCAACATGGCAGTAATCACAGACCCAAAATCAACCTTTGACTTCGCCTACAAAGGTTTTCAGTATCCGCTGCCGCCTAGCTGGAAATACGCGGTGCGGCAGCAAGACCAGATTTACTGGCTTTTGCAAGCGCTTTTGACGGTCAACGATAACGGCGTTTCTGACGAGTACTTGCAGGAGCAAATCGCCCAGGCGGTTTCCGACCTTACAACCGGCTACGCGAACGCGGACGCGACGCTTGCGCATCGCCTTGACGCGCTTATTGGCGCGCTGCAAGAACAGGTGGACAATCTGACCGTCGGCGTTACCGCGCAGCGCAACCCCGTAACGGGCATGCGCAATTATTCCTATGTTGTAAGCAAACAAATGTACGATATGCTCCGTACTTACGCCTGCACGTGGGACGAGCTGAAAAACACCGGCATGTCATGGGACGAGCTGAAAGCGACGAACCATACGTGGTTCGAGGTTGACATGTTCGGTAACGTCTACTGGGGAGACGGCGGGCAGCGCGCAAAGTTCACGCCTACCGACCACATCGATGTCAACAGCCCGGGCTATTCCGAATACCACCCCGGCATGATAACAGGCGATGCGGTCAAAATGCGAAGCTGGGGCGATATTGCCGCGTTCGGCTTCCTGAGCACCGAAGAGGGGGAGGGCGCATAAATGGCGACTACCAACTACCATTTCCCGACCATCGCGAGCGAAGACGCCATTAACGGCGTGACCGCTGTCAACGGGCTTGCTGAGGCCGTGGATACCGCGCTTAAATCGGTGGACGATAAAGCAAGCGGCGGCGAAGCCTACGTGCTTCCGCCCGCTACCGCGTCCACGCTGGGCGGCGTTATCATCGGCGATAACTTGAGCGTAGACGGCTCCGGGCGTGTGTCCGCTACGGCAGGGCAAACGTATGTTCTGCCTGCCGCCACCACGTCCGCGCTGGGCGGCGTTATCGTGGGCGTTGGTCTCAACGTCGCTGCCAACGGCACGCTTTCGGTCAACACTTCTTGGCTTGTCTCTCAAATCAATAACGCGGTAAAAGCGTACATGGCGGGCAATTACCAGACCGGCACCACATGGGGCGCGCTCAACACGGGCGGCTTTATCCAGGCGAAGGAGGCTTAAATCATGGCTACCACCCATTACAATTTCCCGACCATCACCGGCACGGACACCATCGACGGTGTAAACGCTATCAACGGGCTTGCGAATGCCGTCGATGCGGCGCTTTACGGCGTTGCGGGCGATATGCCCGAACAGTACGAACTACCCATCGCTGGCACTACCAGCCTTGGCGGCGTGCGCGGCGCGGGTCAGATTAGCGTCAACCCCACGACCGGTGATATGACCATCGGCAATAACACCATCCGAAACTCGATGCTTCAAGCGCAGTGCGTCGCTGGTTCAAACATCCAAAGCGGCACTATCAACACAACGCAGCTGTCCGGCTCTGTGAACACTCAGCTTTCCAACGGGTCGCTTGCGTACACGTCCATTACCGCAGCCCCGGAGGTTACCGCCGCGCCCAACTACAACGCGCAGGGCAACATGACAAGCGGCACGATTTACAGCAATTATGTCGTGAACGAATCCGCGCACATGGTATGCATCAAAATTTCCGGCACCGGTTGCGCGTTCAACCTGCCCGCGTCCAACACGGGCACGGACAACATGCTCGCAAAGCTTTTCACGCTACCGTCCAGCTACCGACCGGCAACCAACTATAGCCAGTTGATTCACGTTCGCACCGGTAGCGACGGCCAGCCGATTAACTTCTTTCTCACTGTCGGCTCTAGCGGCAACGTGGGCATGACGCACATCAACTATTCGAGCAACCGAAACAACATAGAGTTTTGGGGCGAGGGCGCTATCACGTTCTTCTACGGTGCGCAGGCTTCTGCCTAGGCGCGGGCAAACCGGGCGGGCTTTGCCCGCCCTTTTCTTTTGCTAGGAGGCGAGATTATGCCAAATCGAGAAAACACCTGCATGTTCGCTATGTACGTTATCGGCGAGGTCGAAAGCGGTTGGGACTGGACGGGCGTTAATCGCAATGACCCGATTACTATAGGCATGATGCAAAATTATGGGCAGCGCGCTGCGAACTGCATCATCAAATGCCGCGATGCCGACCCCGACGGGTGGACGGCATTTCAGGCCGCCGCACCGTCGTTGACGTCGGCGGTCGATGCGGGGCATGACTGGAACTGGTGGACGGGCTACTGGGTAAACGATGCGGAAGCGAACGCATGGCAGGAGTGGGCGCAACGCGACGGAAACCACGTGGGGCAGCAGCAATTGTGGATTGATGACGCGAACGGCTACATTGACCTGCTCGTTGGGTGGGGCTTGTCAGAAGACCGGCCGCAAACTCTCGTGTTCGCAATGAGCATGTACCATCAAAGCCCGCTTCAATGCCAGCGCGTTCTGCGGTCGTGCGGCGGCTCTGCCACGCTCGACTTGATGCACTCAACCTGCCTTGCTGACGGCGTGCTTGGGCAGTACAGCAATAGGTACAATACGGTATACGAACGTTTGTCCGCATGGGACGGCGAGAGTGCGCCGCCCGACTTTGGGCAAGTGGGGGATGTGGGCGCGGGCAGTGGCGGACAAGCACCGAGCATTAACGGAAGCGAGCAGCCCATCACCCGTGTTCAGCTCGACAACGGCATCATTACCTTGTACGGCTCCGGCGCTTACGAAAACGGTTTGGTGTGCTACCGCTCAGCGCCGAATGTTTGGCTCCCGTGCGAATCGGTCGCAACCCAAAACCCAAGCGGCGGCAACACGGGCGGCGGCAGCGCGACCGGCAGCGCGGCAGCGGAAGAAATGAAACAATGGCTGCTCGACCATCAGAACGCGTTCGCCTACTCGCAAGGCCCAGGGCGAATGTCCCCGGAGGATTCGGGCTATACCGACTGTTCTGCGCTCATGTGGTATGTCTACCACATCATAACCGGCCAGGAAATAGGAACCTGGACAGGTGACCAACAGAACTACGGCAGCGTCATTGCCGACGGCTCAGGCGCGTTGCCCCAAGACCAAATGCAAGTAATGGACTTGGTATTTTTCAACTGGTCTTACAACAACCCCATGTATGACCATGTGGAAGCCTACGTCGGCAATAATCAGCTCATCGGACACGGTGGCCCCGGTTCGGGGCCTTACATCAAAGAGAACGCGGACGCGTATGCTTCGAGCGCGTACAACTGGAGGGTAAGGAGGTATCTATAATGGCTGAGCGCAAATTTTACGACCCATCGCGCGCCATCAGCTACAATGCGCCGCTTACCCTCGTTATGTCCATGCGCTCATACGGCAAGACTTACGGGTTCACGCGCGAGGCTATCAAAGACTGGATGCGCGACCGCTCCGAATTCGTGTACGTGCGCCGGTATGAGACGGAGCTTAAAACGGCAGCGCCGAAACTCTTTGACGATATTGCCGCGCACAACGAATTTCCCGGATACGTCTTTAAAATGGCTGGCTATGAGGGGTTCATTGCCAAACAGCCACTAGACGAGGACGAAAAGCCCGACTGGCAACCGCTCTGCCATTGTGTGCCTGCGTCAAAGCAAGCGAATTATAAGGGCGTTGCATTCCCGAAGGTCAAAAAGATTATTTGGGACGAGTATATCCGTATGACCAAAGCTCCACCCGGTTACCTGCCGGACGATATGGGCGCGCTGTTCAATCTCTTCAAGACCGTGGCGCGCGACCGAACAAATGTTCACATGTACTTGCTGGCAAACACTTGTTCGATTGTGAATCCGCTGTTTTTGTTCGCGGGCATCCGCGACGAGCCTAAAGAGGGGTTCAGCTGGCATAGGGGCAAATCAATCCTCATCGAGTACGCTAAAGACGAGGTATTTGCCGACCAGGAGCGCGCAACGCCTGTTGGACGCTTGATAGCTGGCACGGCATACGAGGATGAAATGATTGACGCTGAATTCCACGACAGCACGGACACGTTCATAGCCAAGAAGACCAAGCGGAGTGCGTTCCTCTATCAAGTTGTTTTCCAGGGTATGAGCTTCGGCGTATGGATTGACACGAGCACGGGCATATACTACATTACGCCTAAAGTGCCGTCAGACGCTGAACAGCGGGGGATGTGCTATGCACTGACCGCAGATGACATGCGCCCGAACCTCTTTATGATTGACCGCGCTACTCCGTTCATTAAGAAGCTAACCGGGCTATATCGTATGGGCGTGTGCTACTTTGATTCCCCGGCCACCCGCGAAAGGTGGGTTAAAATGCTTCGCTTGCTTGGACTGAGGTGATACTATGTAGATGCGGCGGGTTTCTTTGTTCCTTTACTCGCCTGCCGCTCCTTCCACTATGGGCGCTGCACCGCCCATCATACAGAAGCCCTCTCCGTTTTGTGCCGCCGGAGGGGGCTTCGTTTTTAGAAGCTGTAAATGTTGAACTGCTTGTCTAGTTCGTCGAGGTCAATCTCTATTTCCTCATCCCACATTTCGAAGTGTGTATCACGGACAAAGCAGGCAGCTTCGTGGGCGTTTTCTTCGTTGGTTTCAAGCCCGCAATTGAATGCGTAATCGTTGATAGCGTTCAGAATATCGAGCGTGTTGTTCTTGACGTTCATGTTAGTTCCTTTCC
>ERZ857984.1745-NODE-1745-length-15865-cov-4.576281_pt1 | contig 15865 bp, 17 predicted proteins | sample MGYA00519914_ERZ857984 | MGnify/ENA primary metagenome ERZ857984 (study PRJEB31778, sample SAMEA3449417) | human gut metagenome | biome: human gut; feature: human-associated habitat; material: faeces | place: United Kingdom | collected 2010/2012 ... | reverse complement strand
TGGCGGTATACGTCGGTCATGCCACGGAACGTCCCGTCGTCATATCCGGTGGACACCGCGGAATGCGCTAGCCACATGATATCCTCGCCATGCGCAGTATCTCCGCTCACATCCTTGAAGGTCGCACGCCAGGTCGACGAGGCAGGCGCGATCCACACCTCGGCATTCGACTTGTTCATCCAGCGCGCGGTTCTGCGTAGAAACGCCGCCATGTCCTGACGCTTCACTGTATCGTAACCGCGGAACGTGCCGTCATCGAAACCTTAGCTGATCCCGACCTTTGCAAGCCACCACACCTCATCGGCATGCGGCGTGCCTTCGCCGACATCCGAGAAGCAGCGCTTGTCCTCGGCGCTCGGCGTATAGCTGGGGCTATCGGCGAGACGATAGAGGAAAGCCGCCATATCGCAACGCTTCACGGTGTCCATCGGGCGGAACGTACCGTCTGGGAAACCTGTTGAAATCTCGGTATCCGCAAGCCACATGATGTCGTCATGATGCTCGGTCGACTCGCGCACATCCGAGAATCCGCCCACTGCCGCCAGGGCAGTGCCAGCAGATAAGACAGCCAACAACACTGCCGTCGCGAACACGACCACCCTTCCGAACGGCAGTCTCATCGCCAGGACTTTATTCGAGCCGCTCGCCTCCACCACCTCGTAACCCCCTCTCGCCGCTTTTTAGCTTCCTCCATTAACAGTTCGACCGCGCGCTTACGAATTCGGTTTCGCATCCCCGCTATTCCCTAGTCCACCCCATAGCCCTCCACGAACCCGTCCAAGCGGTGGAGCATGGCAGCCATGTCGCAGCGCTTGATGGTGTCGTAGGGTTTGAAGGTGCCGTCGGGGAAGCCGGTGGTGATGCCGGCCGCGGAAAGCCACGCAACATCCTCGGCGTGATCCATCGAGGACGGCACATCGGGGAAGGACTTGACGACGCCGGTCGCCTCGGGAGCGTCCATCCACTCAGCCAGTCGCCGTAGGAAGGCCGCCATGTCCACGCGGGCTATATCGGCGTAGGGGCGGAAAGCCCCGTCGGGAAAGCCCGTCGAGATGCCGGCCGAAGCGAGCCAGAGGATCTCTTCGCGATGCGGGGTCGACGCGTCCACATCCCAGAACCTCGCCTCGTCCGACGCGCTCGGCTCGCAAGAGGGGCTTCCCGCCAGCCGGTAGAGGAACGCCGCCATGTCGCAGCGCTTGACGGTCGAGTACGGCTCGTAGCGCAGCGTGCCGTCGCCGTTTTCGAACCCGGTGGTGATTCCGCTTTGGGCAAGCCACATTATGTGGGCGTAGTGGTCGGTCGCATCCTTGAAGACATCCGTGAACGGGTTGGCAAATGAATCGGGCTCGTCCGGCTGATCCGGCTCCGTGCCCGGATCGGCCGTACAACTAGCTAATAGCCAGCAACCGAAGAACAGTGAAAAAAGTCTGAAATGTTTCATAACGGATTAATTTCAGGGTTTTCGGTCGAACCCTGTTCCGGGAGTTGCTGAAAATTCCCGGAACAGGACCGGAAGAAGTTTTCCTCCTGATCCGAAGTTAAACATTTCTTTGTTGATTACCAAATAAAATACATTTTATTTGCAATCAAATAAAACAAACCGCATTCGGGCTTCGTCGCGCACGTCGCGGTGAAAGATGCCCTTGACAGTCGCCGCCGTATATTCCCGGCCCCGTTATTTCGCGCCGACTTTTCACCATCCTTCCCTCCCGCCGCACCGACCGGCCGCGACATGACCGCGATGCACACTGTTGCGACCATTTTTTATGAATTATAAATAGTTTTACGTACTTTTGTACGTTATATAGACATCTATGAAATTTACGCTCCAACATAAAGACCCCTCTTCGCAGGCGCGGGCGGGCGAATTGCAGACCGATCACGGCGTGGTGAAGACCCCGATCTTTATGCCCGTAGGTACGGCGGCGACCGTCAAGGGCATTTTTCACCGCGACGTGCGCGACGAAGCCCGGGCCCAGATCATCCTGGCCAACACCTATCACCTTTATCTGCGTCCCGGTATGGATATTCTCGAGCGGGCGGGCGGCGTGCACCGCTTCTCGACCTGGGACGGGCCGATGCTCACCGACAGCGGCGGCTTTCAGGTCTTCTCGCTAGCGGGCTGCCGCAAGCTCAAGGAGGAAGGATGCCATTTCCAGTCCCACATCGACGGTTCGCGCCATCTGTTCACGCCCGAAAGCGTGATCGACACGGAGCGTACGATCGGCGCCGATATCATGATGGCCTTCGACGAGTGTCCGCCGGGCGACTCGCCGCGTGATTATGCCGCCAAGTCGCTCGCCCTGACCGAGCGCTGGCTCGACCGCTGTTTCAACCGTTACCGCCAGACCTCGCCCAAATACGGCCATTACCAGGCGCTGTTCCCCATCGTGCAGGGATGCACCTACCCGGACCTGCGCGCCCGGGCCGCGGAGAACGTGAAGCAGTACGACGCCGACGGTTACGCCATCGGCGGACTGGCCGTGGGCGAACCGACGGAGGTCATGTACGAGATGATCGAAGTGGTCAACGCCATACTGCCCGAAGACCGTCCCCGTTATTTAATGGGCGTGGGCACGCCGGTGAACATCCTCGAAGGGATCGAGCGCGGCGTGGACATGTTCGACTGCGTGATGCCGACGCGCAACGGCCGCAACGGGCAGCTCTTCACGGCCGAGGGCGTCATCAACATCCGCAACAAGAAGTGGGAGGACGACTTCTCGCCCGTCGACCCCGCGGGCACGGCCTTCGTCGACCGGCTCTACTCGAAGGCCTACCTGCACCACCTCTGCGTCTGCGGCGAGATGCTCGCTGCCGAGATCGCCTCGCTGCACAACATCGCCTTCTACCTGCGGCTCGTGGGGGCGGCGCGCGAGCACATCCTCGCCGGGGACTTCAGGGCGTGGAAGGAGGGAATGGTCGAAAAACTGACGCGAAGACTGTAAAGGAACTTTTCCGGACAACCTAATGTAAAGAAAATTATGAAACGAACGATCCAAGTCATCCTGTTCGGGCTGTGGGCCCTGGCGGCCAGCGTCTCCTGTTCGGGGAACAGACCGGTGGCGGCACCTTCGGCGGTCGGCGTTTGGGCCGACAGGGATTGCGAACTGCTCCGCACGGAACGCTTCGCGCTGCTGTTCGAAAGCAACGGCGACACGACGACCTCCCTCCTGCAACGCATGGATGCCACGGACACCGTATTGCTGGGCAAAACCGCATTCACGCCCGACTCGGTGCTCATGCAGTATGTCCACAGGCCCGGAGAAGCGCGGCAGTACGCCGACCCGGGGGCCGTACAGCCCGACGGACGGCTGCGCATCGTGGTAGAGGGCCGGGAACGGATGCTCGAAAAGATAGAAAGCTTCGCGGTCTCCGCTCCCTACGAGATGCTGAAAGCCTCGCCGCTGGAGATCGGCTCCTGCATCCAACAGTGGAGTCTGGGCACGAGATGCCGCTGCGAAAACGGGAGCATCAGTTTCGAAGCGGGTACCAACCGGCACAGTTATACGTTCAACATCGAGCCGGGATTCGTCTATTGCCGGGCCGCCCGCCTACGGTTCAACGAACGCGGCGGACTCTTCGCGCAGAACATCCGCATGATGGCCAACGCGCGGGAACACACCGCCTACATGGCCCCCGACAACCGCGCCGAGAGCGCCGAACCGCTGAAAATCGACGACTCGAAATTCAGCCCCGACCAGTGCGTCTTCGATGAGGACGGCATCTACTGGTCATTCATTCGCTTCGAAGGCGATACAGCTGTCATCCACGGCTGCGGAGAGTTGTACCGATTCGCACGACCTGCGATCGACGATCCGGACCAAACCGAATGGATCGCATTCGAAAAATATTGACAACCGAAGAGATGAAAATGCGTTTTCCGGGGTTCAAGATTCTGGACCGTTACATACTGGGCAAGTTCCTGTCGACCTATTTCTTCGCCATCGCCATGATCATCGTGATCGTGGTGGTCTTCGACTACGTGGAGAAGATCGACGACTTCACGGAGCTGCACGCACCCCTGAAATCGGTCATCCTCGACTACTACCTCAACTTCATCCCCTACTTCATCAACCAGTTCAGCGGCCTGTTCACCTTCATCGCCTGCATCTTCTTCACCTCGAAGATGGCCTACCAGACCGAGATCGTCGCCATGCTCTCGGGCGGCATGTCGTTCCGCCGCCTGATGTGGCCCTATTTCCTCGGGGCGCTGATCATCGGCAGCCTTTCGCTGACGCTGAACCTCTGGCTGATACCCATTTCGCAGCGGCACATCGTCAATTTCGAGTCGCAGTACATAAAACGCAAGCAGAACACCAAGTTCAACCGCCACATCTACCGGCAGATCGAGCCGGGGACGTTCGCCTACATCCGCGGTTACAACGACGGTTCGCAGCAGGCGTCGTTCCTCGCGCTGGAGGAGTATTACAGCGGCACGATGACCCGCTCGCTCGAAGCGGCCGACGTGAAATTCAACCCCGAGACCAAACGCTGGACCGCCCCGCGCTACACCAAACGGGAGTTCGACTCCGCGGGCACGGAGACCTTCGAGCAGTTCCGCAACCTCGACACGCTGATCAACCTCGAAGCCACCGAGCTGGGCGAGATCAACGACCTGATCCAGACCATGAACATCTCGGAGCTGAACGCCTTCCTGGACCAGCAGCGGGCCAAAGGCTCCGACTCGATCAACCTCATCGAGGTCGAGAAGCACGCGCGCTACGCCTATCCGCTTTCGACGTTCATCCTGACGCTGATCGGCGTGTCGTTGTCCTCGCGCAAGGTCCGCGGCGGCACCGGCCTGCACATCGGCATCGGCACGGGACTCTGCTTCTCATACATCCTTTTCAACCGCTTCTTCGAGGAGTTCGCCAAAAGCGGAACCCTCCCGCCCGGGCTGGCCGTGTGGCTGCCCAATATCATTTACCTCGGCATCGCCGTCTACCTTTACCGGAAGGCCCCGAAATAACCTGCGATCTATGGAGAAACCCCAGAATTACCTGTCCCGGCTCCGGCGGCATCCGCTGCTGTGGAACCTCGCGCTGATCGCGGCGATCATCCTCGCGATGGCCGTCGCCGCGCACATCCTCATGCAACTGGGCACACGCCACGGCGCGCGGCGCACCGTGCCCGACCTCTCGGGCGTTCAGCTCGACCAAGCTCAACGCATCGCCCGCAAGCACGACCTGCAACTGCACATCAACGACTCGCTGTTCGTCCCCGCCTACGAAGGGGGCATCGTCCTCGACCAGCTGCCCGAAGGGGGCGTGGAGGTCAAGCCCGGCCGTACGGTCTACATCACGATCAACTCCTTCCGCCAGAAGATGGTCCCCGTGCCCTACGTGGCCGGGCGTTCGCTGCGGCAGGCCAAGAACATGCTCGAAATCGCCGGACTGGAGATCGCCGAGCTGGTCTACCGCGCCGACATGGCGACCAACTACGTACTGGACGAATACTGCGACGGCCGCCCCGTAGCGGCGACGAGCAAGATCGAGGCCGAGCTGGGCTCGGGCGGGACCCGGTGCCTGGACCCGGGCGGCCGCCTGCTGTGCATGGCGCTGGCGCTGGACTCCGTCTACCCGCGGCTGCGGGTCTACCCCGGGGCGCGGCGCTCGCCGGAGCTGCAGGCCCAGCTGCTCGCCGCCGTGGACGAGCTCGCCGCAGCAGGGCTCGACGAGCAGGAGCTCCTGGAGGCGGCGTCCCGCTCGGGCGGAGCGCTCGGCAAAAAGCTCTCGGACCTCGCCCTCGTCATGGGCGCCTTCCGCGCCGCCGCAGGCCCCGGCCGGGAGGACCCCTCGGACCGTCTCGCCAAGCTCCTGCGCCGCCTGCCGGAGAGCGGCTTCGCCCGCTCCGGACAGGTCTATGTGGACGGCTTCACGGACTTCACGGGGGTCGAGATGAAGATCCTCGCGGAGCTCCTGGACCGCGGCGCGGACATGACCGTCTGCCTCACGCTGGACACGCTCGAGGAGGGCAGCGAGGTGTTCGAGCTCTCGCGCCGCACGGCGCGCCGCCTCCTGCGCGAGGCCCGCGAGCGCGGCGTCCCCAGCCGCGTGGAGACGCTGGAAAACCCGGAGCTCAGCCCCGCGGAGCTCTTGGCCGAGTATATGCTCCGCTACACCGAGGCGCATTTTGATGCGCAGGGAAAGGTATTATTATACAGCGCCGAATCCCTGAGCGCGGAGTGCGAACTGGCGGCGGCGCGGGCGGTGGAGCTGGCCCAGGGCGGCTGCCGCTGGCGCGACATCGCCGTGGCGGTCCGCGGTTTTGAGGACTACCGCGCCCCGCTGGAGGCGGCCTTTGCGCACGCCAATGATCTGGTGGCCAATTTGCAGGAAGCCAGCGTGGCCATGGACCGGCAGGAAATGTCCGGCGAGGAAGCGGCGCAGCTGCTAAACGGGCTGGGGGAGCAGGTGAGCACCGTCTCTTTGAGGCTGCAACAGCGGTTTTCCGCACCGAGACATCAGACCGTGGAGGGGCTCATCGCCTGCTTTGAGGACTACGCTTCGTTTCTGGAAACGCTGGACGCCGCCGACAGCGACGCCACCTTCAGCATGAAGCTTAAGCGGCAGACGCTTTCCACCCTGAACCATCTTAAGGGCGTATATGATGCGCTCGGCAATACATAGGAGGTCGATCCCACATGACGATCCGGGAGCTGATTCCCGTGCTGGATGCGCGGGTGCTTTGCGGCGAGGATAAGCTGGACCAGGAGGTCAAGAGCGCCTGCGGAAGCGATCTGATGAGCGATGTGCTGGCCTTTGTCAAGGACAAGACGGTGCTCATTACGGGACTCACCAACATTCACGTGATGCGCACGGCCGAAATGCTGGATATTCACTGTGTGGTCTTTGCGCGGGGAAAAGTGCCCTCGGAGGAAATTCTGGAGGAGGCAAGGGACCTGGGCATCGTGGTGCTGGCGACGGAACACACCACCTATACCGCCTGCGGGCTGATGTACATGGCAGGGATCCGCGGCACCAACGAGCGCACCGGCGCCCATGCGTGAAGGGAAGGGTACGAATGAGCCTGCTAACCAATACCTATGACGTGCACAAAGGCGAGTTTGAAACCGCCGGCGACGCCTCCGCCAGCATCAAGCGCAAGCTCAAGCAGCTCGGTGTGGACAGTGCGGTACTTCGGCGCGTGGCGGTCGCCAGTTACGAAGCCGAGCTGAACCTGATCATCCACAGCCTGGGCGGACAGCTCACCATGGAGATGAATCCGGAGCACATCGTGCTGATCTCCAGGGATGTGGGCCCCGGCATCGCGGATATTGACAAAGCCATGCAGGAGGGCTTCTCCACCGCCAGCGAGGAGGCGCGCGACCTGGGCTTTGGCGCAGGCATGGGCCTGCCGAATATGCGCCGCAACGCCGACGGCTTCTCCATTGAAAGCCAGCCGGGCGTGGGCACCACCATACAGATGGAATTCAGGCTGAAATAGCGCGCGGCCTGTTTCGGAGGAATGAGCCATGGACCAGAAGTTTTTCCATTCCGTTCGCCTGGACAAGGAAAAATGCAAGGGCTGCACCAACTGCCTAAAGCGATGTCCAACGGAGGCCATCCGCGTGCGCGGCGGACGGGCGCATATCATCAACGAGCGTTGCATCGACTGCGGCGAATGCATCCGCGTGTGCGATTACCACGCCAAATACGCCCAGACCGATCCGCTGGCCAGCATCAACCGCTTCAAGTATAAGATCGCGCTGCCTGCGCCCTCGCTTTACGGGCAATTCAAACACCTCGTCAGCGCCTCACAGGTGCTGGAGGGGCTGCTGAAAATGGGGTTTGATGACGTGTTCGAGGTGGCAGAGGGAGCGGACATCGTCACCCGCGCCATTCGTGAGCGCATGCGGGGCATGGGGCGCGACCGCTACCCCGTCATCTCGTCGGCGTGCCCGGCCATCGTGCGTTTGATCCGCGTGCGCTTTCCGGAGCTGATTCCACACATCATCGACGTGCGCCAGCCCATGGAGGTGGCCGCCATGGTCGCCCGCCGCGAGTTCTGCCGCGCGCATGACGCAAAGCCGGAGGAGGTCGGGTGCTTTTTCATCACGCCCTGCGCGGCCAAGGTAACGGCCATCCGCAACCCCATCGGACATGAGACCTCCGCCGTGGACGGGGCCATCTCCATGCTGGAAATCTACGGCCTGCTCTCCAGCCACATCAAGTCAAGCCCCGTGGACGCGGCGCATCCTGCCCGTGCCACCGCCTACGGCGTGGGCTGGGCCAGCAGCGGGGGCGAGGCGGCAGCGGTATGCCCCGAACACAGCATGAGTGTGGACGGGATTGAAAACGTCATCCGTGTGCTGGAGGAAATTGAAAACGATAAATTGCCGGATCTGGTCTTTTTTGAGGGCGCGGCCTGTACGGGCGGATGCGTGGGCGGCCCGCTCACCTTTGAGAACACCTATGTGGCGCGCGGAGCGGTCCGGGCGCTGATGCGCGGATGCGATATCACCCATCCCGATGAGCGCGTTCGCGCCTCCTATCTGACCAAGTACAATCTTCTGGCGGATAAACACATCTCCGCCAACAGCGCCATGCGCCTGGACGACGATATCGTGGAAGCCATGCGCAAGATGGAGCAGATGGAGGACATCGTGCGCAGGCTTCCCGGCTATGACTGCGGAAGCTGCGGAAGCCCCACCTGCCGTACCTTTGCCGAGGATATTGTGCGGGGCTACTGCAACGAGATGGACTGCATCCACATCCTCAAGGAACAGCTCAAGGTCATGGCGCAGAAGATGGTGGAGCTGGCCAAAACAACCAGAGAATAGGGGAATGAACGTATGACGGTACGGGAATTGATGGACCTGATCGGCGCCAGAAGCCTCAATGACAGCGCTCCGCTGGATGCGGAAATCACCTGCGGCTATACCTGTGATCTGCTCAGCTGGGTGCTGGCGCATGGCAAGCAGGGCATGGCCTGGTGCACGGTACAGACGCACGTGAATGTGATTGCCGTGGCGGTGCTGATGGAAATGGCGTGCGTCATTCTGGTGGAAGGCGTGGAGGCCGAACCTGCCTCGCTCAAAAAGGCGCAGGAGGAGGACATGCCCGTGCTCGCCACCGGCAAGACGGCCTATGAGGTCAGCGTGCTCATGGGGCAGGCGGGCGTGCTGCCGCCCGCGGAGTGAGATGGCGGCCTGCTGCGACCTGCACATTCACAGCTGCCTGTCTCCCTGTGCCGATGACGACATGACCCCCTGGAACCTGGTGGGCATGGCGCGGGTAAAAGGGCTGGACGTGATTGCGCTTACCGACCACAACACCGCCCGCAACACGCCGGAGGCCATGGCGGCGGGCGAGGCCTACGGCGTGCAGGTCATTCCCGGCATGGAGATCACCAGCCGGGAGGAGGTGCACATCCTGGGCTATTTTTCCTCCGTGCCGGAGGCACTCGCTGCGGGGGAAGCTGTCTATGCCCACCTGCCGCAGGTGCAAAACCAGCCGGCCCTGTTTGGCAACCAGATCATCATCGGAGCGGATGACAGTCCCTCCGGGACGCTGGAAAAGCTGCTCATTAACGCCACGGACCTCAGCGTGGAAGAGGTCTGTGCGCTTGTCCGCGCCTTTGGGGGCGTGCCTGTGCCTGCGCATATCAACCGCGGCAGCAACGGCATGATCGGTGCGCTGGGCCTGATGCCCTTTCTGCCGGATTATCCGGTCGTGGAGGTCTATCCCGGCGTCCCCTGTCCGGCCTATGCAACAAAGGGTCGCTTTGTCATCCACTCCAGCGATGCGCACCGCCTGGAGGATCTGCAGGAACGCACCTTTTCTCTGGACACACAGCCTACGGCGCGGGATGTAATGCGCCTGCTCAGGGCGCTGGACGGCCGCCAGATACCCCAAAACGGCATTTGACGCGGTGAGGCGCATGCCGTATAATACAGTTACAAGTGAATAGCCGGTGTATCTGCGTGGAAACACGCGGCGGAGACGATTGCCTCCGTCATGGGAACTGGATGCGATTTCCAGACTCACCCGGGAACCGTGAAACGGACGAAAGGACAGGGAAGCGCCGCGGGCTTATGGCCCTACCGGCCGCTTCCGGCCACTGCGCGAGCGGGAAGGCGTCCAAGTAGGATGAAGTCAAGTCGGGAGACCTGTTTACACCGTGATCCCCGGGATGGAACATGCTATGAAAGCCTGGCGAAAGCCGCGTCTTTTGATCGCGCCATCCTGTCAACGGAATGGCGCGGTTTTTGCGTTTTCCCGCGATTCATTTGTGCAAAAACACAAAGGAGGAATCGAACCCATGAAAACCCGAAAGATCCTGTCCCTGATCTCGGCGCTCGTGTTTGCGCTGGCCGCCCCGGCCTCTCTGGCAGAGGGCCTCGCGCTGACCGATATGGCAGGCCGTGAAATCACGCTGGACGCGCCCGCTACCCGCGTGATCGCCCTCAATCCCGCCGACTGCGAAATTCTTTACGCTCTTGGCGCGGAAGATGTGCTGGTGGGCCGCGGCGAATACTGCAACTATCCCGAAGCCGTGCTGGAACTGCCCAGCGTCAACAGCGGCGCGGAGACCAATATTGAACAGATTCTGGCGCTGGAGCCCGATGTGATCGTCATGAGCAAAATGGCCCAGACGGTCGAACAGGTGGAAGCGCTGGAGGCAGCCGGTGTGCGGATTGTCATTTCCGATGCGCAGAACCTGGCGGGCGTGTATGATGCCATCGCCATGCTGGGCGAGCTGACGGGCAAGCAGGAAGAGGCTGCCGCACTTTCGTCCCAGATGCAGGAGGGCTTTGACGCGCTCCGGGAAAAGGCTGAGGATACCGGAAAGACCGTGTACTTCGAGGTTTCCCCCCTGGAGTGGGGCCTGTGGACCAGCGGCGCGGATACTTTCCTGGACGAGCTGGCGCAAATCGTGGGTCTGACCAACGCTTTCGCCGACGTGAGCGGCTGGGCCGAGATCTCGCAGGAGCAGGTGCTTGCGCGCGACCCGGACTACATCGTGACCACCGCGGCATATTACGGCGAGGGCGAGCAGCCCGTGGAGGAAATCATGTCCCGCGAGGGATGGCAGGATCTGAAAGCCGTCAAGAACGGTGCGGTTTACAATGCCGACGCGGATATGACCTCCCGTCCCGGCCCGCGCCTGCTGGATGCGGCGCAGGATCTGTTCGACTTTGTCTATGGTGCGGATGAGGCCGCGCAGCCTGCGGCATGAGGCGTGCAGTCCGCCCGTCCGGGGGGCTCCCCTGGTACGGATACGCCGTGCTGTGTCTGTTGACGGCGGCCACGCTGTGCCTGTGCGTATCGCTGGGCAGCGTGGCCGTCCCCATCGGGGACACAGCGGCGGCCATCTGGAATGCCATGTGGGGACTGGAAGTGCCCCAGGGCGTTTCCCGCACGATCATTCTGGGTGTGCGTCTGCCGCGCGTGCTGGCCACTGCGCTGTGCGGCGGCGCGCTGGCACTGTGCGGCGCGGCCATGCAGGGGCTGCTGCGCAACCCCTTGGCGGACGGGTCCACTTTAGGCGTCAGTGCAGGCGCCTCGCTGGGCGCGGTGACGGCGCTGCTGCTGGGCATTTCCTTTCCCGGCCTGCCCTTTGCAGGCACGATGGTGATGGCGATGCTGTTCGCTATGGGCTCACTCATTCTGATCCTTTCGCTGGCATACTCGGCAGACCGCGGTATGAGCACGCAAACCATCATCCTGATGGGGGTGGTATTCAGCATGTTCGCCACCAGCATCATCAGCCTGCTTACCGCCTTTTCAGGAGAAAAGCTGCGCTCCATCACCTTCTGGACCATGGGCTCGCTCTCGGGTGCCGGATACACGGAGACGCTGGTGCTGCTGGGTGCACTGGCGGTTTTCGGCGGCGTGCTGCTTTCGTGCGCGGACGAGCTCAACGCCTTTTCGCTGGGTGAGGACGCGGCGCGCCACATGGGCGTGGCGGTGCGTCCGGTTAAGCTGTGCGTGCTGATCTGCGTGGCTTCGCTGATCGGCGTATGCGTATCCGTGGGAGGCAGCATCGGCTTTGTGGGGCTGATCGTGCCGCATGCGGCGCGTCTGTTCACCGGGGCCAGCCACCGCCGCCTGCTTCCGCTGACGCTGTTCATGGGAGCTATCTTTCTCATGCTGGCGGATTTGCTGGCGCGCACGGTGGTCAGCCCCATTGAATTGCCCATCGGTGTGGTCACCTCACTGGTGGGGGCGGTGGTGTTTGTGGTGATCTTTTTTAGGAGGCGCAGGCTGTGCTGGAAGTAAAGGGGCTCACTGTTGCCTACGAGGACAGCGACGCCGTGCAAGACGTATCATTTACGGTGGCCCAGGGCGAATGGCTCATGCTGATCGGTCCCAACGGCGCAGGTAAGTCCACTTTGCTGGCAGCTGTGGCCCAGTGTGCGGCGTATCGCGGCAGTGTGCTGCTGGAGGGCTGCGACGCCCGGCAATGGAAGCCCAAGGCCTTTGCGCGGGCTGTGGGCGTGCTGGCGCAGACGCATGCCGCTGGCTATGCATTCACCGTTGAGGAATTGGTAAGCATGGGCCGATATGCGCATACGCGCGGCTTTTTTCGCTCACGGGACCCGCAGGGACAAGAAGCGGTACGCCGCGCTTTGGACGCGGTCGGATTGTGGAACCTGCGGGGCCGCAATGTGCAAACGCTGTCCGGGGGCGAGCTCCAGCGCGCTTTTCTGGCGCAGGCAATGGCCCAGGAGCCACGGGTGCTCCTGCTGGATGAACCGGCCAATCATCTGGATCTGGTGTACCAAAAGCAACTGTTTGAATTGATCGGACAGTGGCAGGCGGAAGGGGAGCGGTGCGTGATCTCCGTGGTGCATGATCTGAGCCTGGCTTTGCGCTACGGCACGCGCGCGGTGCTGCTGGACCATGGGTGTGTAACGGCGGATGGAGCGGCGGGAGATGTGCTGGCCTCGGATGCACTGCGCCGCGCCTACGGAATGGATGTGGCCGGTTGGATGGCGGATCTGGCGGGACGGTGGCGGAAAGTGGCCGACTGCGAAGCGCAAAGCATTCAGGCAGGGTAAATGAGGCGACTGGATTCGTTTCAAAAGCGTGCCTCGGAAGGGTGCAGCTCCCGGACAATAACGATATTTATAAGCCGCTTTTCTCAAGAGGCGGCTTTTCTATTTTCAGGGCCATATCTGAAGATTTTCTTTTGGAATAAACTGGATCAATAAAAATTTATCAATTTTCGCAAAAACGTGATGCAATTCGGTTTGTGATATGGTAAACTATATGCGTTGCGTATTCGGAGGGCATCGTCTTTTGCCCGCAATCAAAACAGAGGAGGTCTTAGGCTGCCATGTCCAATCATAACGAGAAATATGAGAAGCTGGCGCAGGTCATCCGGGAACACCGGGAGCAAAAGGGCGCGCTGATGCCTGTGCTGCAGGCGGCACAGAACATCTTTGGCTGCGTCCCGCTCGATGTGCAGGAGATCATCGCGGACGGGCTGGGCGTTACGCTCAGCGAGGTATACGGCGTAGCCACGTTCTATTCGCAGTTTTCGCTGCAGCCCAAGGGCGAGTACGTGTGCGGCGTATGCCTGGGCACTGCCTGCTATGTGAAAGGCTCACAAAAGGTGCTGGATAAGCTGTGCAGCGAGCTGGGCGTTGAGGTTGGACAGACCAGCAAGGACGGACGCTTCACCGTGCAGGCTACCCGTTGCCTGGGCGCGTGTGGCCTGGCGCCCGTCATGATGATAAACGACGAGGTATTCGGCCGCCTGACGCCGGAGGACATTCCGGACATTCTGGCCAAGTACCGCGCCTCCTGAGCAGCCCATGCGCGATTTGAGCATGCATGTTCTGGACATCGTCCAAAACAGCATCAAGGCGGGCGCGGCGCTGGTGACGGTTACCTTTACGGTGAATGAAAACCGGGTTCTGACCTTCTCCGTCCGCGATGACGGATGCGGCATGGCGCCGGACTTTCTGGCACGGGTGACCGATCCCTTCACCACCACGCGCACCACGCGTAAAGTGGGGCTGGGCATTCCCATGCTCAAGCAGAGCGCGGAGATGGCGGGCGGGACTTTTGGCATTGAAAGCGAGATCGGAAAAGGAACCTGGATTCATGCATCCTTTGACCTGTCCAACATCGACTGCATCCCCATGGGAGAGATCTGCGATTCGCTGGTTACGCTGATTGTGCTCAATCCCGAAACTCCGGATTTTGTGTTCCAGGCATTCGCGCCTGAAAAAGAGGCCCTTTTTGACACGCGGCAGGTCCGCGAGGCGCTTGGAGGCGTGAGCCTGGCCGAGCCGGAGGTGGCCGCCTGGATCAAGGAAAGCATTGACGAAGAATTCAAACCGATTTTGGAGGTGTCCTGATTTATGAAATCCCTGGCTGAACTTGAGGCGATCCGCCAAAGGACTCTTGAAAAAGTAGCCATGCGCAAGGAGGGCGACGACGCCGTGCGCGTGGTGGTGGGCATGGCCACCTGCGGCATCGCGGCCGGCGCGCGTCCCGTGATGCTCAAATTTCTTGAGGAAATTCAAAAGCGCAACCTGCAGAACGTGACCGTTTCCCAGACCGGGTGCATCGGTATGTGCCGTCTGGAGCCCATGCTGGACGTCATCATGCCCGGCAAGGAAAAGGTGACCTACGTGCGTGTGAACCCGGACATGGTGCCGCGCATCGTGGCTGAGCACATCGTCAACGGCCGTCCTGTGCAGGAGTACACCATCGGCGCCGCGGAAGGCGAATGAGAACAGAACGCTAAGGAGGAACGAACATGGATCTTTTTCGCGCACATGTGCTGGTCTGCGGCGGTACAGGCTGTTCTTCGAGCGGCTCTGCCGAGCTGATCAAGCGTTTTGAAGAGCAGATCGCCAAAAACGGTCTGGACAAGGAGGTCAAGGTGGTCCGCACGGGCTGCTTCGGCCTGTGCGAGGCGGGCCCCGTGGTGATCGTCTACCCGGAAGGCACCTTCTACAGCCGCATCCGTCCCGATGATGTGGATGAAATCGTTTCCGAGCACCTGCTCAAGGGCCGCATCGTGCAGCATCTGGTCTACAAGGAAAAGGCCGATGAGGAGCAGCATGTCACGCTGGACAACATCGACTTTTACCGTCCCCAGATGCGCCTTGCGCTGCGCAACTGCGGCGTGATCGATCCCGAAAACATCGATGAATACATCGCCTTTGACGGCTACAGAGCGCTGGCCAAGGTGCTCACCGAAATGACCCCCGAGCAGGTCATCAGCGAGGTGCTCAAGTCCGGCCTGCGCGGCCGCGGCGGCGCGGGTTTCCCCACGGGCAAGAAGTGGCAGTTTGCCGCCGCCTCCAAGGCGGATCAGAAATACATGATCTGTAACGCCGACGAGGGCGACCCCGGCGCCTTTATGGACCGTTCCGTGCTGGAGGGCGACCCGCATTCCGTGCTGGAAGCCATGGCCATCGGCGGCTATGCCATCGGCGCCAGCGAGGGCTATATCTATGTGCGCGCGGAGTATCCCATCGCCGTCAAGCGCTTGGAGATCGCCATCAATCAGGCCCGTGAATACGGCCTGCTGGGCAAGAACATCTTTGGCTCCGGTTTTGATTTTGATATCTTCATCCGCCTGGGTGCGGGCGCATTCGTCTGCGGCGAGGAAACCGCTCTGATGCATTCCATCGAGGGCGGCCGCGGCGAGCCCAAGCCCAAGCCCCCGTTCCCGGCGGTGCGCGGCCTGTTTGACAAGCCCACCAACATCAACAACGTTGAAACCCTGGCCAATATTCCCCAGATCATCCTCAAAGGCGCGGACTGGTTTGCCTCTATCGGCACCGAAAAAAGCAAGGGCACCAAGGTGTTCGCCCTGGGCGGCAAGATCAACAACACCGGTCTGGTCGAAGTGCCCATGGGCACGCCGCTGCGCGATATCATCTATAAAATCGGCG
>ERZ857984.1742-NODE-1742-length-15911-cov-5.328456_pt1 | contig 15911 bp, 3 predicted proteins | sample MGYA00519914_ERZ857984 | MGnify/ENA primary metagenome ERZ857984 (study PRJEB31778, sample SAMEA3449417) | human gut metagenome | biome: human gut; feature: human-associated habitat; material: faeces | place: United Kingdom | collected 2010/2012 ... | reverse complement strand
TTTTACCTATTATATTGGCATTCATGCTTATGCTTACCGGATGCGGGATGGGAGAAGAAGGCATTGTGCAGATACTGGAGGACAAACAACCCCTGCAAAGTGCTGCGCAGCCCGAGGAACAGCTTATCGAGCGCCGCATAGAGATGACCGGAGATATTTCGCAGCCGGGCACCATGGCCATAATGTGCAGCGAAGGATACTGGCGCACATGGCGCGTGGAAACGGCCGACCAAAACGGCGAAGTGAAAGAATACCGATACGAAATCGAAAGCATGCTTCCGCAGGATGCGGAGCCATCCGCCGTGCCGGTAACGATAACGTTCAACGGCAATATGCTTAAGGTGGAGAGCGAGGCGATAGCAATGGAGTCGCCCATGCAGCTTATGCTTAACATTGATGACGGCAAGGAACTGACGTTCAGTGTGGTGCATGGCAGTGAAGAGGAGAACTTCACCGTGCGTCCGACTGACGAAAAAAAGTAGATCAACGTTGAGGTATACGTTTTTATCACAATAACAGGAGGAGAAAATGAAACGCACAAGAACTAATGCAAAGCTGTTGGCGCTTATATTGGCGCTGGTGTTTGCGTTTGAGCTGCTGCCCGCGCATATGGCGAGCGCGGCGGAAAACATCAGCAAATGGCCCGCGCTTACGAACGAAAGCGGCTGGATGACGACGAGCAGCTATATTCAAACCAGTTCAATAACCAGCGATGAATATCCCGGCGTCGGCAACATGATGCTGAAAAGCGCCGGTGATGACAACAACAGCCTTATAAAAAAGGTGCAGATACCAGGGCTTGACCCAAGCGCACCGATAGAAAAATATAATCTTACGCTTAGCGTGACGCATCTTGCTGCTGATCGCAAAGAGGCAGGCGCGGCGGAGGGCGTGTATGAAACGATAAAACTGCCGCGCGCGAATTATTATTACCCGCAGCGCGTGATGCTGCGTGCGCAAAACGGCAGGGAATGCCCCGTATACATAGTCGCAATTCCCGAACAGCACAGCTATAAGGATGAAAAGTTCGATTACTCCGAAGTAATAGACCTTATGCTTGAGCTGGACGTGCGCACACAGGCCCTCCTGAGCGAGCTGAAGAGCACCAATACGGCGGAAGCAGGCGGCTACTATCCTGATATGCAGGAAGCCATCTATAAAATGAATAACGATATAGCCACTTCCGGCCTGTATATGTACTGGCGGCATACCGGGATTGACTTCAAAACAAAAATGGAAGAGATGTTTGAAGCCAAGAACAGGCATACCGATCTTAGCCCCGAGCAGTGCAAATACGTACTTACCACCATGGCCCAAGAATGGCTGGACTATTGCAGTGAACGTATTAAGCAGCCCGAAATAGCATCGCTGCGCGTGCTTGGCGCGGAAGCCGTAAAGACCGGCACTAACGAATTTACGCTGAGCTTGCCCGCAGGGACGGACTTTAACAGCGCAGAAAGCACGCTGGAAATAGAGTTCATAGGCAGAGCGAAAGCAATAGTGGATGGCAAATGGGCCAACGGCCAAACGCTGTTCATTGAATGCACTGCGTGGGATCAGGCCACGGGCGTTGAATTCGGCAGCATAAAGAATATGTACCGCCTGAAGCTGACCACGGGCGAACCCACGATAAGCGTCAGGTACTTTGCCGTAAACGACAGGGTCGCCACGATAGACGAAGCGGCAGGCTCTATATCGCTCAACCTTGATACAGCATGGGATTGGGAACAGACTCCCGTTGTGGAATGCTCCGGCAGCGGATATGAATTCCTTGATGAAAACGGTGCAGTAGTGGCGGCGGATGCGGAAGGCAAAACAGACCTTAGCGCGGTAAAGACGCTGCGCATCGTGCTTAACATAGCCGGCGGCGAATACACGAAGGATTATGCGCTTAACATAACCCGCGGCAATTCCGCAGAATGCGAGCTTAAAGCCTATTCCGTAGGCATAGAAAACGAAAAGGTTGAAATAAGCGGCACAAATGTGACCGTAACAATACCGTTTGACACGGATTGGAGCACGTTGAAGGCCGAATATACCATATCCTACGACGCCACCATAAAGGCGACCGCAGAGGAAGATTTTGAAAAATCCGAAGCGAAGCCCATAGTTTACCGCGTAACGGCGCAGGACGGCAAAACATATAAAGATTACAGCGTTGTGGTCAAAAAGGAGAAGGCTTCCGGCGAATGCAAGCTGATATCCTTTAAGTATGGCGCGGTTGCCGGCAGGATAGATCACGACAAAGGCACCGTAACTATGACCCTGCCCGCGGGCTCGAACACAACGTTCGCCCCGAGCATTACAATATCCGAATTTGCGACCATAACGCCCGAAATTGGCGCGGCGCAGGATTTCTCCCGCCCCGTTACATACACCGTAAAGGCGCAGGACGGTACGGAAAAGAAATACAGCGTTACCGTTACCGTTTCCGCCCCGCAGGATAATCCGGACAGGGAAAAGCTCCAGAACCTGCTCAACGGCATAATATCCTCCTATAAATCCAAGGCGAGCCTTGGCAGTTGGGAGCAGATGGACCTTGGCATTTATGCCAACCCTGCCCAGGGCAGTACCACGCAGTATATAGACCTTGCGGAATGGGCGAAGAACTGGAAAGTGACCGCTTCCACCATGGATACGGTAGTCGAGCGCAACATAATTGCCCTGACTGCGAACGGCTACGATTGTTCCAATCTGGCTAAGTACAATAACGGCGAACCGTTTGTGAACAGTAGCGGCGAACAGATAGACAACCTGTTTGACGACCTTGAACGCGTGCAGACATACGGCATGATGGGCGATGCGTTTGCGCTTATAGCGCTGGACATGGGCAATTACACCGTGCCTGAAGGTTCAAGGTATTCAAGGAACAGTATACTCAGCAGGATAACAGGCAGCGGCAAGCTTATAACCGGTACAGAGGTGGACATGGGCGCAATGAACACGTATGCCATAGCGCCTTATGTTGACGACCCCGTGTATGGCGATAAGGTAAAGAGCCTTATACAGGAAGGCATAGAGAGCATTGCCAAGGCCATGAATCCAGACTTTACTTTCACATACAGCGGCTTTGCCAACAGCGAATCCACGTCCCAGGTAATATGCGCGCTGTGCGCATGCGGCGTTGACCCGTATACCGACCCGCGCTTTGGCGACGGAAAGACCAACATAGTTACCCAGTGGGTGGATAAGTTCGCCTGGGCCGGCGGCTTCAAACACGTTGTATCCGAAACGCAGCCCAACAGTATGGCTACCGAACAGGGTTGCTACGCGCTCGAATGGTATCTCGGGTTCCTTGAACGCGGCGGCGCGGGCAAGGCATACCATATGTATTACAACCGTTATAACTTCGCAAAGACCCTTTCTGCCGAGGCAAACATCCTCTCCTTTGCAATAGATGGGCAGAATGGCGAAATAACTGAAGGTGAGCGCAGCACGATCGCCGTTACCGTGCCGGATGGCATGCCGCTTGACAGCATCACGCCCGAAATGGTTTTGTCCGCGGGTGCAAAGCTCATCGTTCCCGAACTGCCGGTAAAGCTGGTGGCGGGTACCGAGCAGCCGTTTGTGGTGCAAGCTTCCGACGGAAAGACCACCAAGACATATTATGTCACCGTTACCTACGGCAACGTGGACGCAACGGGCGCGGATATACCTGCGGACGGCATAACGCTTGAGGACGCGAACAGGCGCGCGCTCAATATTGTTGAACGAAAGGTAACGAACACCGCGGACGGCACGGATATAGTGCTGATAATAAACAACACGGTGGATCTGACCAAGCTGCGCATAAAGGGCGAAGCGTCCTACGGCGCGGAGGTAACGCCGGCGCTGGACGGCAAAAAGACGATGGACCTTTCCGACTTTACGGAGTTCACCGTTGTATCTGGCGACAAAAAGACCACCAATAAGGTGCGCATAAAGGTAATGATAGCCGCGCAGGCGGAAATGCTTACGTTCCGCGTACAGGCGGACGGAACATGGTACAGCGGCGTTATAGATAACGACAACAACACCATAACAGTTTCTGGCGTGGACGACAGCGCGCTCACTACCACCCTGCTTACTGCGGAAGCCACGTTCACGGCGGGCAGCAAATGCTCCCCCTCGTCCGGCGCGGCGGTGGACTTCTCCAACGTTGTTGAATATACCCTCACCGGTACGGACGCGCTTGCAGGCCGCACATATAAGGTGAAGGTGCTCAATAAAAACGGCAGCCTGATAACCGCCGGCGGCAGCACGCCCGTAAGTTCGGATGCCATGATAACCGGCTTCAACGTGCTGAGCGCGGAAGGCGTTATAAACCACGGCGCGGGCACAATCGTCATAACCCTGCCTTACGGCACAAACGTTACGGCAGTCGCGCCTATAGTCACCGTCAGCGCTGGGGCGAGCGTAACGCCCGGCTCTTACCAGATGGTGAACCTGTCCGTTCCAGTTGTATACACGGTGGTGAACGGTAAAACGACCAAGCAATACACGGTAAGCGTTGTATATCAGCGCAGCGTTGCGGATCAGCTTTGGGACAAGATGGCTGAAGAAGGCAACAACTCCGTTAAGGATCACCAGGTGAGCCACGACCCGCACGGCCTGCCGGGCGGATACGGTTCATATTGGGATTCCTCTAAGGGATATAACCAGCGGGGCGGCAGTTCCGGTTGGGGCAATCTTGGCACGGGCTGGGGCAGCACCGGCACGGGCTGGGGCAGCACCGGCACAGGCTGGAACAACTCCGGCACGGGCAGGGCATGGAACAGCTCCCGCGCCGAATGGACCGATGTACTTGATTGATAATGTATTCAATGCGGAAGAGTTGAAATACACGGAGGAAAACATATGAAAGCTAAAAAACTGTTGTCCCTTCTGCTGGCGCTTATAATGTGCGCGGGCCTTGTGCCTGCGCAGGTGCTGGCGGCGGGAAACAAGACCATCGTAATAAATACCGATGGCGTGGAAAACGGCACCGTGGAGATAGTATCCATACCGGACGACGCCACGCAGGACGGCAATAAGATTACCGGCCTTACGGCGAAAACGGGGTTCGTAACGGTTAAGGCCACGCCCAAGGAAGGCTACGAGTTCATTAACTGGACAGCCAGGTTTACTATGAACAATGGCAGTACATGGGTGCCTAAAACCACACCTAATGTACATTACGTTCTTAAAAGCGGAAACACGTTTGGTTCCAATCCGATGGAGATCGCACCGGGCTCAATTGGTAGCGCTAAGGCCTATCTTGAGTTAACACCTAACTTTGGCATACCGCTCAAGCTGGCCGTTGAATCGAGCGACCCTGAAATGGGAGAGGTTGTGCTGGGCCCGAACACGGGCAAGCAGCTCACCGAAAAAACCGAAAAGGGCTACGTTGGCAGCTATACCGCGGGCAACGTGGAAATAGGCTACCGGCTGAAGGACAGCGAAAAGTACCAGTTCGTGGGTTGGACAATACGCTATACCAACGGCGAAAGCGGCATAGTTGACGATCTTGACGTATACCATTATCATGACCTTGGCATGTCTAAAACCACGACATGGCCATATGACAAGGAGCCTTGGAGCACTGACGAGACCGTTGTCGGAAACACCGTACGCGACCTTATTGATTACAATAGGAAGGGCATAAAGCACGACGCTACAATAACCGCCGTGTTTAACGACAAAACTTCGCCAAACTATGCGTTGCAGGATAGTTACTGGAATATTAGAATGCATGTAATATTCCAGACTCAGACTATCTATTACCCCACTATAACCGGATGGGACAACACCACAAACGAAGTGGTTGTGGAGTTTAATGATATTCCGGCGGCTGATGTACTTAAAAGCGCCAATGAATGTTCTATATTCATGCCTATAGGCAAAAGCGGTAACACTGGCAAAACTGCGCCCGGGCTGGTAATAAGCTTTACGGACGACGCACCGAAGTATACCTATAAGGACGAGAATAAGCTGGAATATGGGTTCGGCCAATATACGATTGATGATTTTGCCGATGCATATGAAATACATTTCAACGTGCTTGATAACAACGGCAATACCAAGCCCGGCGTTATAAGGCTGAACTTTAAAAACAGGGGCAAGCTCACTGCCGAACACGGCGCTGTGCAGTACCTTGGCAAGCAGTATGAAAACGGCAGCGTAATAGACTTCGTTCCCGATGGCGACGGCGATGCCACCATGACCGCCGTGCCGGAAGAAGGCTACAAGCTGCTCAAATGGATAATAAACGGCACCGAATATCCCGCCAACGGCAACGACATAACTTTTGCCGTGCCGGAAAGCACGTTTGATATTCAGGCCGTGTTTGCCGCGCCCGAATTTGTGGTCGCTGGCAAAACTCCCCGCTTTGACATAAGAGATAACCTGCTTGAGCTCACCCCGTTTGTCACGCTGGCGACGGAAGGCACCGTGACCGGCTGGTCTAACGATACGGACGAGCAGGTGGTCGTAACGTTCAATAACGTAGGCACGCTGCCCCTGTACGTTGCCGCGTATTATAGGCTGAACAAAGATTCCTATGCGCCTGACGGAACATCGCTTTCCTTCGACGGCAGGGAGACCGGAGAGAAAGGCTCATGGCTCGGCTGGAGCAGGTATTACTATACCCAGCTTAATGCGGACGATTATGAAATACCCTTTACCATTACCGATAAGAACGGCTTTGTAAAGCGCGGCGTGATACGCTTCGAGCGCGACGGCAAGGCCGGCATAGAAGCCGAACACGGCAGCGTTATATATAACGATACCGAATATACCAACGGCCAAACCATAGACGTTGCCGCGGGCGAAATAACCCTTCAGGCCAAGGCGGACGAAGGCTATGCTTTTGCGGGCTGGGAAATAGCCGGCAAGGAATATTCCGATAATCCGCTGACCATTGAAGCGGACGGCAAGTTCTTCATTATCAAGGCCAAGTTCGCCAAGCTTGTTACCGTAAGCACGGGCGAAGGCATAGTTTCCGAAGGTGCGGCCAGGTTTGCGGACGACGAAACGGCTGAAAGCAAAACCGTTGCCGCTGGCGAAAGCGTAAGCATAACCAACGTGCCCGGCGAAAAGAGCAAGTTCGCCAGGTGGCATGTTGATTACGAAAAGGCGGAAGGCAAGTTCATGCCCGCCGAAGAAGGCCGCCATTATACCCTTGGCAATGATACAAGCCTCAGCGATGACACCATCACCATTGTTGCCAAGGAATATAACCTTAGGGTATATCCTGAATTTGAACCGACTTACAGCATAACCTTACAGCAGGCGGAAGGCGGTAAGGCGAGCTTCGCCTGGCCCGTAAGCGCCATAGGCAAGGATGCCGTATCCGGTCTTACCAAGGACTCCAACGCTGTAACGTGGGAGCTTGAAAGCACCGAAACCGGCTACAGGTTCACTAAATGGGGCATAGAATACTTTGACACGGCCAAAAACGAATGGGTAGCCGACCCGACATTGGCCGGCTCGTTCGTGACATACCGTTTCTGGACTCCCGTAAACGGCGACGGGCGCACGCAGCGCTCGATGTCCGCAAAGGTAACGGAATATGACCTGCGCATAACTCCGCAGTTCTCCAAGGGACTCACCGTTGAAGCTGTAGCAGACCCTGCCGCGGGCGGCAAGGTGGAAGCGAGCGGCGACACTGACGGTTACTTCTATACGAACGACATGGCCTTTGTGACCGCGACCGCAAATGACGGATACGAGTTCAACGGCTGGACTGTGGAATACAAGCAGGAGGACGGCACCTACGCGCCTGCCGAATTAGCTAAGCATTACAGCCCCTTTGGCAGCCTTGACGATGCGGATTTGGGCGTGAGGATGAAAGATTACAGTCTCCGCTTCACGGCCAAGTTTACCAAGCAGCTCTACGTGGAGCTTGCTCAGGGCGAGCACGGTACGGCGGAGTTCGTGGGCGTAACGCCGGACGCGGACAACCGCGTGTATGGGCCGGACGACAGCACCGGCAACATAGTTGCAACCGTTAAGGCCACGCCGGAAGAGGGGTATGCCTTTGGTGGATGGACTATATTGAATGCAGACACCGGTAAGAAAGCTGTCGGTCTGATGGGTGGTCAGTATGGGAACTACTTCCTTGAAGATGGCGAAAGCGAGGCAAGCAACCCGCTGCGCATAGGTTTCTCGAAGCACAGCAGTGCAAACTTCCACGTTAATCTGAAGTTAGTGCCGGTATTCGGCAAAGAGATGAAGGTCACCGTAGCAAGCGACAACAGCGAATATGGTACCGTAACGCCCGAAGGCGAGAATATTGTTTCGAGCGTCGGCGGGAAACTTGATTTCGGCGCGAAGCCCGCTGAGGACTGCCTGTTCATGGGTTGGGAAATAACCTATGCCGACGGTACCGAGATACCTGAAAAAGAAAAGGACAACCTGTTCAGCTTTAATACGAACAGCACCGATAATGACGCTACTGGCGACAATAATCAGCTCACCATATTCTCCTGCGAGAAGGATCTGAAGCTGACGGCGCACTTTGTTAAGAAGGGCGAGCCTAACTTTGTAAGGTACAATAGTCATAAATCCGATAGGGGCTCAATGCAGGCTCCCAGAGTTACGGTGTTTGCCCCCAACATGACCCTGCCCTCAAGCTACACCGGCTGGTCAAACGATGTATCCGAACCTATAGTGATAATATTTGATGCTCCCGCAATGCAAAGCAAAAGCGGTTTGAGATTGTTCTATCGGTATAAGTCTACCGACCTTACCGCTGCGGGCGTAACGTTTAATTTGGGTGAAGGCACTGAACACGATGCTTCAAGAGATACCACAAAATACTACGTTTATAATATCACTGCAGAAGAAGCCGCTACTCTGTACGAACTGCCGTTTACCGCGACCGATGCCAACGGCAACGTGAAGAAGGGCGTTATACGCTTCGCCCCCGCACGCCGTGCACTGATAGAGGCCGAAAACGGCGCCGTGTCCTATAACGATGCGACCTACGCCGCGGGCAGCATAATAGACTTCCCTGCGGGCGAAGCCACCATCACCGCCGCCGCCAACGAAGGCTATGCCTTCGCAGGTTGGGAGATAGAAGGTGTTGAGTTGAGCGAAGAACAGGCCAAGAGCGAGACCATCACCTTCAACGTGCCGGAGAAGTTCTTCACCATAAAGGCGAAGTTTGAGGTTGCCGCCAAGCAGCTCTACGTGGAGCTTGCGCAGGGCGAGCACGGCACGGCGGAGTTCGTGGGCGTAACGCCGGACGCAAACAACCGCGTGTATGGGCCGGACGACAGCACCGGCAACATAGTTGCAACCGTTAAGGCCACGCCGGAAGAAGGGTACGTGTTCGGCGGCTGGGACGTTGTGGACGCTGAAACCGGCGATATGATGTTCCCCTCCGAACCGGACTATAATTTCCATTACGAGATAGCCGACGGCGGCACCGTGGGCAGCAACCCCATGGGCATAGGCTTCTCGAAGAGCAGCTTTGACGGCTTCCATCACAGCCTGAAAATAACGCCGACTTTCGGCAAGGGAATAAAGGTTACAGTTGACAGCGACAACAGCGCATACGGCACCGTAACTCCCGAAGGCGATAATACTGTTTCGGGCACCAACGGTGTACTTGACATCAGCGCAAAGCCCGCCGATGGCTGCCTGTTCATGGGCTGGGAACTGACCTATGCCGACGGTACCGCGATACCCGACGCAGAAAAGGTACTCATGTTCATGTTTACCAGGGATACCGCTGACAACGACGAGGTAGGCGGCAACAAGCAACTGACCGTAATCAACTGCGAGAAGGATCTGAAGCTGACGGCGCACTTCGTTAAGAAGGGTGAGCCTAACTTCGTAAGGTATAACACTGACGAGTACAATGACATGGGCTCGATGGTAGTGCCCGAGTTTGCCCATAATACCGCAAGGAGCACCAAGGCAGACATTACCGGATGGTCTAACGACTTGTCCGAAACGATAGTGGTAACGCTTAACACTATTCCTGCGGACACTGAAGCCGGTGTGAGGGTATTCTATCGGCTTGTATATGAGGATCTCACCGCAGCTGGCGTAACGTTTGACTTTGGCGAAGGCACTGAGAACGATGGCTCGAGCGCTTCCTCAAGGGTTTTCGTTTATTACCCCTCTGAGGAACAGCTCGTTGGACTGTACGAACTGCCGTTCACCGCGACCGATGCCAACGGCAACGTAAAGAAGGGCGTTATACGCTTCACCCCCGCGCGCCGCGCGCTGATAGAGGCTGAAAACGGCGCAGTGTCCTATAACGACGCGACCTACGCCGCGGGCAGCGTAATAGACTTCCCCGCGGGCGAAGCCACCATTACCGCCGCCGCCAACGAAGGCTATGCCTTCGCAGGTTGGGAGATAGAAGGCGTTGAACTGAGTGAAGAGCAGGCCAAGAGCGAAACCATCACCTTCACCGTGCCGGAGAAGTTCTTCACCATAAAGGCGAAGTTTGAGGCGGATACCACCCCCGGCATAAAGGTGACCGTGAAGAGCGAGAACACCGCCAAGGGTTCCGCCGCCGCAACGACCGACGGGCTGGATAACTTTAAGCCCAACGGCACAAGCATAATAGAGCTGAGCGCCACCCCCGCCGCCAACTGCACGCTGGTCGGCTGGACAGTGACGGATACCGTAAGCGGCGAATACCTTGACAAGAGCCTTTATACCCTGTATGAAGAAGGCGAAAACAAGCTGCTGCTGGCAAAGGGCGTTGATAAGGATGTTACCGTTACCGCATACTTTGCCAACTCCACCGAAGGCGTGTTCGTGATGCCCGGCGAGCGCCTGCCCGCGTTTACCATAACCGGCAAGGACGGCACGGTGTACACCGGCGCGATAGAAAATTGGGACAATAATACATATAACGAGATAGTCGTAACGTTCTCCGGCTTCGGCACAAGCGACATACTTGGTCAGGATATGCTGATAACCCTCAGCAACGGCAGCAGTGATGTGCTTGCCCCGACAGACCTTGTTATGAAGCGTACCGATGCGGGCAACGGCAAGGAAGAGGTCGTTCGCCATGAGAACGGCGGTAAGGTGTATTACAGCCTTAGCGGCTATCAGCGCGAATCCAGAATACCCTTCACCTTTACCGACAGGAACGGCAACGTGAAGAAGGGCACAATAAAGCTGAACCTTGATTACCGCGCGGAAGTGTACATCGTTGGCTTCTGCCAGCCGTCAGGCGACAGACTCGGCGGATACGTGCTCTATAACGGCAATAAGTATTACAGCGGCGACGTTATCCCCTTCGAGCCCGATGCGGAAGGCTACGTTACCATAACCGCCGTGCCGGAGGAGAAATTCGCCAATATAGAATACGTGTTCAAGAATTGGAAGATGGACACGGTGGAGCTGACCGCGGACGAGGTTTATGCCAACCCGCTCAAGTTCAAACCTTCCAAGGAATACTGCGTGATACAGCCGCAGTTTGCCGGCGACGGCCGCCTTGTGGTGGTGACCGATGCCGAAAACGGCCGCGCCGAATTTAAGAAGAACGGCGAATTGGTAGAAAGCGGCGAAGCCGACGGCATTGCTTACGGCACGGATAAGCTGAGCGTGGAAGCTATACCCGACGACGGCTATGTGTTCGTAAGGTGGCAGGTGGAGATGAATAATTCCATCATCGATCCGGATTCATGGGTAGGCGAGAAGTTCACCGAAGATGAACAGGCAAGGCTCCTTGCGCGCAATACTTCCCTCAGCGAAAGCGATATAAGCGAGGCCAAGCTGGACTTCACGCTTGAAGGCGGCATATATGCGCTGCGCCTTACGCCGCTGTTCGGACTGGACGCCAAGGGCGCGACCATAACGCTGGATAACAGCGAAAGCGAGAAGGGCACCATTTCCAGCGAGGACGACCTGACCGACGTGCGCTGGTACCTGCCCGCCGTTACCATAAAGGCCGAAAAGAAGGACGGTTACGAGTTCCAGGGCTGGACAGTCACGTCCACCGCAACGGGCAAGCGCCTGTATAACGGTAAGGACTACGAGATGGTTGAAGTGGACGAATATACAATGACCATCAGGCCGCTCAGGACCAGCACGCAGGACATGACCGTTAAGGGCATATTCCTTGAATATCAGCCCGTGCACGGCACCGTTAAGGGCCATGGCTACGCCGTGGTTTACGAAGGCAAGGAGTACCGCGAGGGCGACGTGATAACCTTCCCCAACGGCAAGGGCATAGCCACGCTTGAATGGAAGCCGGACAATGCGAACGTTCACTTCGTATACTGGTCCTTCAGCGATTATGTGATGAACAATGAATCGGAAGCCCGCAGGCAGCCGAGGATAGACGTTCAGCTTCTTGAACGTGACTTCGAAATAAATGTTGTCATGGGCTATCACGTGGATTACCGCATAATGTGCGACGGCGTGGATATAACCCGCAGCGATGATTGGGCAAGTGCGGGCACAGCAAATATCTATACGCTGCAGGGCCTCTATGGTTACGACCGCAGCAAGTACCCGACCATAGATGACGCGATAGACAATTACTCTGAAATTTTCAAAGCAGCCAGCCGCTCTTATGTTATACCCGGCGACGGTGTGATATTCTGGTTAAATGAAAACTTCAGGCTCGGCGGGGCTACCAACGGCAGGATAAAGTATGTCTACGACAGCATTACCGTTGAGCCCGCCGCCGAAGAGATAGGCATCACTAAGGAACTGATAGATAAGCAGTATGGCGCGTATGACGACAAGAGCGATGAATACCGCGTGTGGGCGGCGTATGTAATGCCTGAAAGCGATATTACCATAGATATAAACATTCGCCGCATAGGCTACAGCCAGATCACCGCGCAGCCCAACAACACCACTTACGGTTCCGTGACTATGTCTCCCGAATCCACCGGCGGGGACGGATATTACAGGGAAGGCGCTTACCTGCGCATCAATGCCGCCGCGAAGAGCGGATACCGCTTCGTAAAATGGGAAGAAGCGCAGGGCAGCAGCTATCTCAGCGAAGAACAGAAGCTGAGCAGCAGCCTTAATCTTAGGGTAGGCGTCGATTCCGCCGCGCTCACCGCCGTGTTTGAAGAGGATACCAACCCCATTGCGCAGGCGCTCAACCTGGTGGTTGACCCCGCGGGCAAGGCGAACGTGCTCGTGAACGGCGCTAAGGGAGTTACCGGCGCGTTTGAAGGCGAAAGCGTTACCGTGTCCCTTGGCGACTTGGATGATTATTACGAGTTTGACCATTGGGAAATAACCCGTGACAGCAGCGGCGAATCGCTTATAACCAGCGCTGCAAGCTACAGCGAATCCCTCACGTTCGTTATGCCGAACGGCTCGGTGACTGTTAAGGCCGTGCTTAATGCGAAGTCAGTCAATGTATCTTGGAGGTTCATGATAAAGAAGGGCGAAAACACCTATGTTGGAAGCAGCGCCATTACGCCCTACATGGCCGATATGAGCATATGGAAGAACGGTGTGCTTCAGGACCCGAACAGCAAGATAACCGTTGTTAAGGGGGACACCATAAGCTTTGAAGTTAAGCTTAAGGATCCGAACAAGTATATCCTTGAAAAGATATGGCTTGATTTGTCCGGCACAACGGCAAAGAACTACTATGACTATAAGGGCGAATACACCGTTACCAGCTGGAAGTTCAGAGGGAAGAAGATATATCAATTCCTGATAAATGTCGGCTTTGATATGAACGACGGCGACATACAGCGTTACAACCTGAACGTTGTGCAGCCCGCGTCCGGCGGCACGATAGAGTGCGACAGCGTATATCCCCTTGCGGACAGCGTAGTAAACCTGATCGCCAAGCCGGAGGAGAATTACAGGCTGAAGCGCTGGATAGTGACGGACGAATACAACAATGCCGTGGAGGTTACCGTAGACGACAGCGACGCCAACAGCGCCAAGTTCACCATGCCCGCTGCGGACGTTACCGTGACGGCGGAGTTTGAACAGACCGATGTACGCGGCGCGGAGATGCTGGCCGTGGACATCCTTTCCGGCAAGGGCGGCGCGGTGATAGCGTCCGGTGCGCTTGCGGGCGACGCATGGACAGTGGACCTGAGCGGCGTTATAGACAAGGCCACTGCGAACGGAATACCGCAGGGCACATCCGGACTGTATATGCGCATAACCGCAAACGAAGGCACGACCGTGGAGCAGGTCAATGCATTCACGGGCGACTGGTCAAATGGCGACATTGCGTGCTACATGCCGCTGAACCAGGGCGTTATATTCATAGCGCATAACGGTGAGCAGAGCAGGAATTACACCATTACGCTTGCTTATAGCGAACCCGGCGCGCCTGAGCTTTCAAACGGCTCTGCCGAGCGCATAAGCGACAAGGAAGCGAATATCAAGTTCACCTCAAGCGAAGGCGGAAGCTGCTACTATGTGGTGGTTGAGTCTGGCGCTGCCGAGCCCGCAATAGATACCGAAGGCAGGGGCATGAGCATATCCGCAGGTGAAAACACGCTGATGCTGACCAACCTTGCCAAGGGCGCGCGCGATATCTACATCGTTGTGAAGAACGCAAGCGGCGTAGCGAGCAAGCCCATGAAGATAGAGATTCCCGCGTTCAGCTCCGGCGAGGACGATGGTGAATATACCATAAGCGTAGCCGAACACGTCGGCGGCACGCTTACGCCCAGCAGGACAAGGGCAAATGAGGGCGACGAGGTGACCATAAGCATAAGCGCGGCGGACGGAATGCAGATGAAGGTCGGATCGCTGACCTATACCGAAGCTATTGAGAATGGCAAGACCGTTACCATAGAAAACGGCAAGTTCACCATGCCTGCCTGCGATGTAACGATATCCTGCCAGTGGGAGAGCACTGCGTCCCAGCCCACGGGCGGCGGCATAACCGGATTTGTTATAGACGGCATTCCAGGCACGATAGATGTCGGCGGAAACATTGTCGTTACCATGCCGTACAAGACCGACGTTACTGCGCTCAGGCCGGTGATAACGGGCGTGAACATAGCGGAGATGACCCCTGCCTCAAGCGAGGCTGTGGACTTCACCAAGCCCGTTATATACACCGTGACCCTTACCGACGGCACCGTGAAGCTGTACACCGTTACCGTGCAGCTGCATAATGCCGGCGCTGCCAATGAACTGTGGGATAAGCTTACCGATCCCAGCCAGACGCTGCCCTGGTGGAAGTACGCCGAGCAGCAGCGCAACAGCGGCTATTACCCCCGCTACTGGTAAGTCGCACAACCTAATCTAAGCTCCCGATAACACCCCCGCCCGCCAAGGTTTTAACCCCGGTAAGCGGGGGTGAGTTTGTTAAAACACAATTGGCAAGCAATGCAAGTGTTTATACACTTGCGAAAAAGCCTGTCAGGGAGAACCCTGAGACCCCGAACGGTTTTTGCAAAACCGGCTGCGCTCCGACGGAGCTTTTTGTTGCTGTTTCAGCATTATTATGCAGTTATAGCATTGACATGTTATCAATATTGGATTATCCTATAAGAAGAGAAAAAGCGGAGGAATATAATATTGAGTCAGATTGCGGCACGCATCCGCGCATTGCGGGAACAGGCTTTTTTTCGCAGCAGAGGCTTTCAAAAGCATTGGGCATTGCCCAGTCCAGCCTTTGCCGCTACGAAACCGGCGAGACTGAACCTTCGGCTGCGGTTTTGCTGAAATACGCGGATTTCTTCGATGTCTCCATGGATTACATATTCGGCCGAACCGATGACCCGCACGGCGCTGCACCGGTTCGCAAAAGCGTGGACGAGCCGGAATTGGAACAGTTCATAGAGATGTGTTTCGACCCTAAGTCATCAGCAAACGCACGGCTGAAGGAAACGTTGAAGCAAATGATGAGGGAGGCTAAAGAGTGAGCAGGGAAGTAGCGCATAGTTTAGAACATTTTGACGAGGTCATCCATATCATCGATAATGCCCGCAGCCGCGCCATGAAAGCAGTCAATGCAGAGCTTATTCAGATGTACT
>ERZ857984.1740-NODE-1740-length-15920-cov-14.911188_pt1 | contig 15920 bp, 10 predicted proteins | sample MGYA00519914_ERZ857984 | MGnify/ENA primary metagenome ERZ857984 (study PRJEB31778, sample SAMEA3449417) | human gut metagenome | biome: human gut; feature: human-associated habitat; material: faeces | place: United Kingdom | collected 2010/2012 ... | reverse complement strand
CGCTTATCAGGCCTACGGGATGGCGAACTAATCGGGGTATGACACCCACCGTATAATCCAGGCCGGGCCAGGCGTAGCCGCCACACTGCCTGATGGCGCTTCGCTTATCAGGCCTACATTAAGTGGCGACGCAAACGGATGATATTGCGCACATCCCAGGCCGGGTCAGGCGCAGCCGCCACCCGGCATCATTGTGACATTACGCTTTGACGATAAACACAGCCCGGAAACTTCCGGGCCGCGGTGGTAGGAATTACAGCTTATCGAGCAGCTTTTTGGCATCGTTGCCGTCTTTGCTGCCTTTATTACGCTCAACCCAGTCGTTGAGGCGCTGCTTCGCTTCATCCTGCAGCTGTTTGCGCAGGATCTGGTCGACCTGCAGACTGTAGCTCAGCGACTGCCACTCGCCGTAGATGCGCAGCGGGATAGCGGTCTGTTTCAGGCGGTCGATAAGCTTGCCCTCCCCTTTCCAGCCGCCGAGCACGCGCACGTTGAAGCGCATATCGCAGTTCTCTTTCTGCAGATCGAGCTGTCCTTCGCCGGTCATCGCCATCACGTCGGACTGCCCCTGCAGGCGGTTCAGCGTCACCAGCCCGTTATCCAGCGTCAGCCGGCTGCTCACGGAATCCAGGCGGGTGGCATTGTCGTAATTTTCCTGCGCCCGCACGTTGGTGCTGCGCTCCACGGCCTGCTGCACCAGCTGCTGGAAGTTCAGCCCTTCGGTGCGGGTATCGGCCATCTGGAGCTGAGCCTGTCCCTGCCAGTGGCGACGGAAATCATCGGCGTCAATGCGCGTTCCGGAAAATTCGCCGCTCAGCGACAGCTTGCCGGTCAGGTTTAAGGAATAGTTAAAGGCTTTGATCAGCGAACCGATCTCCACATTCTGCAGCGCCGGCTGGAACGTCGCCAGCGGCGTGTCGCCGCGGGCATCAAGGGTGCCAGGGAGAGAGAGCTGCCCGCCGTCAAGATTGCCCTGCATTTTGCTGACCGTCAGCAGCCCCTGCTGGTTGCTGATTTCGCTCTGCACCTGGGTGAAGTTCAGACCGCGCCACTGCAGCTGGTCGGCGCTCAGGGCCATTCGGCCGTTGAAGCCGCGCAGGCTCTGGTAATCTTCGCGCTCATCGCTGTCGGCGATCACCGGGCGCAGCGGTCGCGTCTGACTCTGGCCCTGCTGACTGGCGCTACTGTCCGTCGCCGGCGACCTTTGCGCCAGCAGACTATCGAGATCGAGAGTGGTGGCGTGCAGATCCAGCGACCAGTCCGGGCGGTCTCCCAGCACCACGCTGCCGCTGCCGGTAACGGTGCTGCGGTTAGCCATCAGATTCAGGTTGTCAAAACGCAGGGTCTTGTCATCTTCCTGCCAGCTGGCCTGCAGACTTCCTTGACCATTAATGCCGTCCGGTGGGAGCTCGGCGCCGCGCAGCTGCCAGCTAAGCTGGGTAAAGTCGGCTTTTAAGGAGTGCGGATAATCGCCGCCCTGCACGGTGGCGGAGAAGTTCAGCGCCAGGTCGCGCTGGTCGCGGTTCACCCGGCCGGAGAAATCCACGGTGGCCCGGTGATTCTCATCCTGCTCCATCTGCAGACGGATATCGCGCACGGTCACCTGCTCGCCGTTCTCATGCTGGAAGAAGAGCACGCTGTCGGCCATCTGCAGCTGACGCACATCGTAGGACCATCCGCGATCCTCCGGGGCCAGCGGCAGGGTGTTGTCATGCGGCACCACCGGCGCTGAGCTGTCGCGAACCGCCTCGGTTTTCGGGGTCAGCTGGATCACCGCGCCCTTGAGCATCACCTGCTTCACCTGCAGCTGATGCGAGAGCAGCGGCAGCAGCGCCACGTCGAGGCGCATATTGTCGGCGCGGATCACCGGCTCTTCGGCGCCTCGGGCGGTCAGCGTCATCCGTCCGCTGAGAATGCTGAGCTGCGGCCAGACGTGCCAGCGCAGCGGGCCATCAAGGTCAAGCTGATAACCGCTGCGCTCTGCCACCTCATGCACCATATAGGCGCGAAAATCGTTGGGATTGACCAGCAATACCAACGAGGTAAGCCCGGCGACAATGACCGCCAGCAGGATCATCAGCGTTGTCAGTATTCGTCTCATGGCACCCTCAGCAACACCCCGTTGACGTTATCAATCCTTGTCGATTCGGCTCGCCACCGCGCCCTGCTGGTCGCGATATTTGGCGTCTTCACGGCGGTTATACGGCCGGGCCGCCGGGCCCGATAACGGTTCAAAGCTCAGCGCGCCGATGGGCATCCCCGGGCGCAGCGCCAGCGGCAGCTTGCCGGAGTTGTAAAACTCAAGCACGATGCAGCCGGACCAGCCTGGATCGATACGGTGCGCGGTAACGTGCACCATCAGCCCCAGGCGCGCCAGCGAGGAGCGTCCGTCCAGCCAGCCTACCAGGTCGGCAGGCAGGGTGACAGACTCGTAGGTCACCGCCAGCGCCAGTTCGCCCGGATGCAGGAAAAAGGCTTCCCCTTCCGGCAGGACGATCTCTTCGCTCATCACGCGGTCCAGCGCGGCGCTGACCTCGGCCTTCGGGCCGCTTAAATCGATAAACGGCGCCGTGTGGCCACGGAAGGTGCGAAATTTATTACCCAGCCGTACATCAACCGTCGCGCCATTAATACGCTCAACGGGCGGACGCGGATTAATGGCGAGTCGCCCTTCATCCAACCAGGCTTCGATATCTCGGTCACACAGACGCATGGGCTTTCTCCTTATAAGGCTGCTTCCCGCACGCTTCGCGGCGGAGAGGGCAACAGGGCTACTCTTTGCACGTTACACAATTCGGCCAGGTTATTCAAAGAACTGACTGATTTTGGCCTTCAGAATATCAATAGCGATGCGGTTTTTGCCGCCGCGCGGCACGATGATGTCGGCATACTGCTTCGACGGTTCAATAAACTGCAGGAACATCGGGCGCACGGTTTTCTGATACTGGGCCATCACCGAGTCCATGGAGCGGCCGCGCTCGTTAACGTCGCGCTTAATACGGCGCATCAGGCAAATATCGAGAGGGGTGTCGACGAAAATAGAGAAGTTGAGCTCGTTACGCAGGCGCGCGTCGGTCAGCAGCAGGATCCCTTCAAGGATAATCACCTTCTTCGGCTCGACGTGAATGGTGTTCGGCGTGCGGGTATGCTCGACGTAGCTATAGACCGGCAGTTCAATCGGCTGGCCGCTTTTCAGCATCTGCAAATGCTGGAACAACAGACTGTGGTCCATTGAGCTCGGGTGGTCATAGTTGGTTTTGACGCGCTCTTCCATCGACAGATGGCTTTGATCTTTGTAATAGCTGTCTTCCGGAATGACGCCAATATGTTCGTCGCCAACTTGTTCACGCAATTCGCGATAGAGAGTACTGGCGATAAGACTTTTGCCAGAAGCCGATGCGCCGGCGATGCCTACAATGACGCACTGATGGGACATATCAGTCATAAATTTTTGCGACCTGATTAACCTGGATAGAGATGGAGGGTGGCGGCGGACCGCCAAACGCGGCAATTATAGGGATTTCAGCGTCCCGATACCAGTGGTATGCGCCCCGGGCGGCTATTCCGCCGCCGGCGCCCAGTCATCGGTATACCAGATATGCAACAGCGCGTAGGATCGCATCGGCTGCCAGCGGCGGGCATAGCGGGCGATGGCGGCCGGGGTCATTCCCGGAAAGCGCTGTTTAATCAGGTAATCATCCGGCAAAAAGATATCTTTCGCCTGCCAGCCGCGCAGGGCAAAGTAGTTTGCCGTCCAGCGGCCAATCCCGGGCAGGGTCTGCAGTTGACGCAGCCCGGCGTCAATATCCGCCGGCGCCGTCAGGGGCAGCTCGCCGCTGAGCGCCGCCCGGGCGAGGTGGATCAGCGCCTCCGCGCGTCGCAGCGGCATCCCCAGCGCCTTCAGCGCCTGCGGATCGGCCCGGGACAGCGCCTCTGGCGTCGGGAACAAGACATATCCAGGCGCCTCCGCCAGCGGTTCGCCCCAGCCAGCCGCCACTTTGGCGGTGAGCCGGGCGGCCATCGCCACGCTCACCAGCTGGCCCAGCACCGCGCGCACCGCCTGCTCGAAGGCATCCAGCGCCCCCGGCAGGCGCAGCCCCGGCCGCGCCTGCGCCAGATCGCCCAGCGTGCGAGCGACCTGCCGCGGGTCGCAGGCTAAATCAAACAGCTGGCCAATTCGCGCATAGCAGATCTCCGCTACCGGCTGCAGTCCCGGGGAAAGGGTCACCCGCAGGCCCTGCGCCTCTTCGTCCGGCGTCAGATGAATCAGCCCGCGGTGGCCTTCCACGCCAAAGCTGCGGCTGTAGCCCCCATCGTGAAAACGCTCGACGCCGGCAACCGCGCGCGCCTGCAGAAAACCAACCATCCACGCCCAGTCATAGGGCGGGGTCCAGGGTAACAGCACCATAAGCTCTCCTTTATATAGCGTTTCAATGATAGTCGCCCTTGACCATCAGCGCCTTGCTTTTAAATTCCGGTTGTCGGCATGGCGACGATCCGCTAAAGTCGCCCCCCTTCTTCACCGGCATGGGGATTTTGCAGACGATGTTTATTGGTTTTGACTACGGCACCGCCAACTGTTCGGTGGCCGTGATGCGGGAAAACACCCCCCAGCTGTTAACGCTGGAAAACGGCAGCGCCCTGCTGCCCTCCATGCTCTGCGCGCCGACGCGCGAAGCGGTCAGCGAGTGGCTCTATCGCCATCATGATGTCCCCACCCACAGCGACGAAAACCAGGCGCTGCTGCGTCGGGCCATTGCAGCCAACCGCGACGAAGACATCGAGGTGCTGCGCAACAGCGTGCAGTTCGGTCTCGCCTCCCTGCAGCAGTATGTTGAAGATCCGGAAGAGGTCTACTTCGTTAAATCGCCCAAATCCTTCCTCGGCGCCAGCGGGCTGAAGCCGCAGCAGGTGGCCCTGTTTGAAGACCTGGTCTGCGCCATGATGCTGCATATTAAGTTGCAGGCCGAAAGCCAGCTGCCCGAGCATATCGACCAGGCGGTGATTGGCCGACCGATTAACTTCCAGGGCCTCGGCGGCGATGAGGCGAACGCCCAGGCGCAGGGGATCCTTGAGCGGGCCGCCCACCGCGCCGGTTTCCGCGATGTGGTCTTTCAGTTTGAACCGGTGGCCGCCGGTCTCGATTTCGAAGCGACCCTCAGTGAAGAAAAGCGGGTGCTGGTCGTCGATATCGGCGGCGGAACCACCGACTGCTCCCTGCTGCTGATGGGCCCGCAGTGGCGGGAGCGCGCCGACCGCCAGCAGAGCCTGCTCGGCCACAGCGGCTGCCGCATCGGCGGTAACGATCTCGACATTGCCCTGGCCTTCAAATGCCTGATGCCCCTCCTCGGCATGGGCGGCGAAACGGAAAAAGGCACCGCGCTGCCGATCCTCCCGTGGTGGAACGCGGTGGCGATCAACGACGTGCCGGCGCAGAGCGATTTCTACAGCACTGCCAACGGCCGCCTGCTGAACGATCTGCTGCGCAGCGCCCGGGATGCCGACAAGGTGGCTCTACTGCTGAAGGTCTGGCGCCAGCGTCTTAGCTATCGTCTGGTGCGCAGCGCCGAAGAGAGCAAAATCGCCCTCTCCAGCGCCGCCAGCGTCGAAACCGCGCTGCCGTTTATTCAGGACGAGCTGGCCACCGCCATCGCCCAGCAGGGTCTGGAAGCCGCGCTGGATCAACCGTTGACCCGCATTATGGAACAGGTGCAGCTCGCGCTCGACAGCAGCCAGACCACCCCGGACGTGATCTATCTTACCGGCGGCAGTGCCCGCTCGCCGCTGATCAAAAAGGCGCTGACCGCCCAGTTGCCGGGGATTCCGCTGGCCGGTGGCGATGATTTTGGCTCGGTAACCGCCGGGCTGGCCCGCTGGGCGCAGGTGGTTTTCCGCTAACCCCAGCCCACCGCCGCCGCGCAGCAGGTCTGTCCTGATCCTGCCGATGCAGATTACGCTGGAATATTCCTGGTCTCCCACGCAAAATGGCCTGTTCGTCCGGACAGGCCTGTCCACTCTTCCCCATTTCAGGGGGCGTATTATCCATACCGTAGCCAGATGTCTGCGGTCTGTATCGTTGGCTTGCCGCAAGGGGGCGTGATTGAAAAGGGTGTCTGCGATCTTCGCGGCGGTCCGGCGTTGCCGGCCGCAGTTCCTGGCAGGCTGGCTGCTCAGCTGTGGATTATTCTTGCTGCTGGTCGCCCCACAGGCGCAGGCGGCGACGCGCCAGGTGGGCATTGATATTCCGGTCCAGTGGTACGCGGACGCCAGCGGCCAGATGACCATCGATCGCTTCGCCGCCCTGCCCACAGACCAGCTCGCCACCACCCGGCAGATCCCCTCCTTTGGTTATTCGCGAAAAACCTGGTGGCTGCGCAGCGAACTGCCGGGAACGTGGTTTGCCGGGGAGCCGCGCTGGCTGCAGCTGGGCCCCTCTTTTGTCGACCATCTGACTATTTACTACCGGCCTCTGGGCAGCGATGCCCCCTGGGCACAGCGCACCTTTGGCGACCGCGACGTCGCCCGCGAGAGCGACCTGCACTACCGCGAAAGCGTGCTGATCCTCCCCCCGCCGCCGACCGCCGCCGGCTATGAGGTGGTCTTTCGCCTGCAGAGCACCAGCACCCTGATCCTGCTGGCCTCGCTCTCCTCTGCGCAGGCGTTTGTGCAGCGGGCCACCGCTGACACCGCTTTCTGGAGCTTCTACTTCGGCCTGGCCGCTGTCGCCAGCGGTGTGGCGCTTTGGCTGGCGCTGGCCCTGCGCCGGCGTCTGCTATGGGGCATCTGTCTTTTCTCGCTCAATTATCCGCTGGTGGCCGCTCTGCACGGCTTCCCGGAGTGGTTCTTCGGCCACGCCGCGCTGCCCTTCCAGGATTTTATGATCAGTAGCCTCTCGCTGTTCAGCTATGCTACCGCCCTCTGGCTGCATAGCGAGATTTTTGATCTGAAGAAGAATATGCCGCGACTTCATCAGCTGCTGATCGCCGCCGTGATACTCAGCCTGGTGCTGCAGGTCAGTATTCCGCTCGGGTTTTACGGCTTCGCGATGCAGATTGAAGGGGTAGTATTCATCATTATCACCCCGGTGCTGCTGTTCACCTCCTGGTGGCTGTGGCGCAAAAAAGCTATCGACCGTACCACCCTGCTGCTGGGTCTGCTGCCGCCGTTCTATGTCGTCGCCGCGGTGCTGGTGCAGTTGTCGATCCATGGGATTATCCCGTTCCATATGGCGATCTATTCCCTCTGGCAGTACGCGCTGATCATCCATATCATTACGGTGCTGATCATTGCCATCCTGCGGGTGCGTGCTGAAAACCGCCAGCTGGAGCAGAAGCAGCGCCTGGCGCGCGAACTGCAGATTGAGCGTGAAGCCAGCTTCCACCAGCGGCAGTTTATGGGCATGGTGGCGCACGAATTCCGCACCCCGTTGGCGGTGATCCAGGCGGCGCTGGAGAATCTTCGCCTCTCGGCGGCCTCGACCAGCCAGGAGGCGCGCTTCGATCGCATCGGCCGCGCCGCCACCCGCCTGGTGCAGCTCACCGATAACTGCCTTGCCGACGCCCGGCTCGCCTCCCACGATCTGCACGTCGAGCGCCAGCAGACCGCCCTGCTGACGGTAATCAACATGGCCGCCTCGGTGGTGGCCATCTCCCATGATCACTACCTGAACATCCGCCAGCACGGCGCGGTGGAAAGCCCGCAGCTGCAGGCCGATGCCGGCCTGCTGTGCATCGCCATCGCTAATCTGCTGGATAACGCCGTCAAGTATTCGCCCCCCGGTGAAATCGCCATCGATATTCATTCCGATGCCGGGCAAACGGAGCTACGCATTCGCGACCACGGCCCGGGACTCCCCGCCGGACAGGCGGAACTGATCTTTGAGCGCTACCGCCGCGGCGAGCACACATCGCCGGTGCCAGGCGGCACCGGTCTCGGACTGTATGTTGCGCGTCAGATAGTGCAGGCTCATGATGGCAAACTGTGGCTGGCCGAGCATGGCCCGGACGGCTGCACCTTTATTCTCACCCTCCCCACGGTTGCTTAAGAGGAGAACGACGTATGGCTTTACGGCTGGCGATAATTGAAGATAACGCCGATCTGCTGGATGAACTGCTGGCCTGGCTGGGCTATCGCGGCTTCGAGGTGTAGGGGACGCGTAGCGCCGAAGCCTTCTGGCGGCAACTGCACAGCCATCCGGTGGATATCGTGCTGGTTGATATCGGCCTGCCCGGCGAGGATGGCTTCAGCGTACTGAACTATCTGCATGAGCTGGGGCACTACGGTCTGGTGGTGGTCAGCGCCCGCGGCCAGCAGCAGGATAAACTACAGGCGCTGAGCCTTGGGGCCGATGCCTATCTGATCAAACCGGTAAACTTCGCCCATCTTGCCGAGACCCTCACCGCCCTCGGCGCGCGCCTGCGCCAGGACCGTCCGGCGGCTCCGCCTGCGGAGGCGATCGGCACGCCGCCGGCCGTCTCCCCCGGCAGCTGGCGTCTGCAAGAGGATAAACTGATTTCACCCGACGCCCGGACGCTGGAGTTAACCCAGCAGGAATATCGCCTGGTGGAGCTCCTGATGCGCAATCGCAACGAAGTGTGCAGCAAACTGGATCTCCATGCCTGCCTGTTTTCCCATGAAAGCGAGCCTGACCTGCACCGGATCGACGTGGTGGTTAGCCGCCTGCGTCACAAGGCACGCCAGCAGGGGATCCACCTGCCCGTTCGCGCAATCTTTGGTAAGGGACTGGCCTTTATTTCCTGAACGACGGGGCGCGTCGGCGGCCGTGCGGGATATAAAAAACTCGTAAGTGTTAATTTTTCTCATTTTCTGAGAGAAATGAGAGGAATGAGACTGACGATGACCTTAAGAACTTTCTTATAGTGCTAGCACATCAGGATGATGGCGTAAGATTTTCACGGGACAGAAAAGCATATAACAAAACGTATTAGCCGTTCGCGGCAAATTCTGACACCATGCAACACAATCAGGGTAAAAACGATGGCCATGCAAACGTGGTTAGTTTTATTGCTATGCATTTTTTTCTTCAGCATCTCTGTATACAGTTTTATTTCCTATCTGAAAGACAGGAGGCGGCAGAAATTTACTTTTAACGATAAGCGTTCGATGCGTCGTAAATAGTTCACTTTAAAATAATAAAAAATTATTGTAGGTACTTTTATATCTTCAACACACCGCATACGCCCGGAGGATTTGTCACAGCATGGCGTTATGTTTTGCGTAAGGAAATAACGCCATGAGAAACATTAATGTCACCATCAACACCCACAACGCCTTTGTCCGTGAATCGCTGGTAGCCATGGTCAATGACCTCACCCGGGGCGATCTGCGGGCGCGTTTTTCCTGGCGTAACACCGATCTGTCAGCTGAAGATATCATTATCTGCGAAGTGATCCCCGGGGAAATATACCTGTGTAATACCCTGATTAAGAACAGAAAAAGAGGTAGTTCGCTGATTATTCTCCATAGCTATGACCAGCTGCCGGAAGATGAGTTCATGATTAACTGCCTGAAAGGGGTCATTTTTGTTTCGCTAAAAACGGCCAGTATTCCGCAATTGCTGACGATCATTAAAAGCGAGCTCCAGCATTGTATGACCCCCACGGCTACCGACGCCGCAGGCCGGGAACTCAGCTGCGCCAGCTGTCCGCATCGCGTGTTATCGCGATCGCAGACCGCCGTAGTGCACGGTATTCTCGAAGGGCTGGATATGAGTAAAATCGCCGCCCTGCAGCGTGTGAGTCCCCGCACCGCCGCCTATCATAAGAATAAGATCATGGAAAAATACAGCCTGAATAATAATCATGAATTTTTCCAGTTTATGAATCTTTTACGTGAGCGCTGGTAGGCAAATAGCAGCACAAAAAAAATAAGATATTGACCTGGCTATATTGTCGGAAATCCGAAAATAGTCGCAGGATGCTAAAAAATATCCAGCGCTGGCGGACATAACGTTAAACTCTGACGCTTCCTCGGTATAAAGACGTTACCGCCCGTCTTTATATAATAAAAAACACGCTACACGAGGAAAACTGATACTTCGTCACATTGCCCCTGACGTGCCTGTCAGGGGTCTTTTTTCCGTGTGGAATAGCGCCCTCAGTGAAAGGGCGCGGCAGGATCAGGCTTCCGCTTTCTCCACTTCCCAGTCCGGCTGCGCTTCCTCGTCGGTCAGCAACCCTTCATTTTTCGACAGCATCGCGGTGGCGATGCCATTACCCAGCACGTTGATGGCGGAGCGCCCCATGTCGAGGAAATGGTCGATACCCATCAGCAGCAGGATCCCGGCGACCGGTATATTGAAGCTGGGGATCGTCGCCGCCAGCACCACCAGCGCCGAACGCGGCACCCCGGCGATACCTTTCGAGGCCAGCATCAGGGTCAGCATCATGACCGTAATCTCGCTAAAGCTCAGCGGCACGTTATAGGCCTGGGCGATAAACATCGCGGCGAAGGAGCAGTAGACCATCGAGCCAACGAGGTTGAACGAGTAGCCAATCGGCAGGACGAACGAGACGATATTGCGCGAGCAGCCAAACTTCACCAGTCGCTCAAGGGTCTTCGGATAGGCCGCTTCCGAGCTGCTGGTGGTAAAGGCCACCAGCACCGGATCTTTCAGCATGTTCAGCAGGCGGAAAACCTCTTTTTTCAGCACCATATAGCCGACGGCAATCAGCACCACGCTGGTCAACAGCACCGCCAGGTAGTAGCCGCCGATGAACGAAGCATAGTTGAGCAGGATCCCCAGCCCCTGGGAGGCAATCACCGACGAGATGGCGGCGAAGATGGCCAGCGGCGCAACGTACATCACATAGCCCGTCACCTTCAGCATAATGTGCGACACCACGTTAAGGGCCGCCACCAGCGGAGCATTAAACTTCTCCCCCAGCGACGCGCCGGCGATGCCGAAGAACATCGAGAACACCACGATCTGCAGGATCTCGTTGTTGGCCATCGCCTCGGTGATGCTGGTGGGGATAGTGTGCGACAGGAACCCTTTCAGGCTCATGCCGCTGACCGCCAGGCCGGTATCCACCGCCTCTTTCGGCACCGCCAGGTTTAACCCGGCGCCCGGGTGCTGGAAGGTGACGATCACCAGCCCGACGAGAATGGATAATACCGAGGAGGTGATGAACCAGACCATCGCCTTCCCGCCTACCCGGCCGATGGTCGCCGTCTCGCCGAGGCGCATAATGCCGACCGTCAGGGTGCTGAACACCAACGGCGCGATGACCATTTTGATCAACCGCAGAAACAGATCGGTAAGCAGCGTAATGTTGTCCGCCCAGGCGGAAACGGTGGTTGGCGTCGCGTAGGCATGGATAGCCGCGCCGGAGAGGATCCCCATCAGCATAAAAACGACGATGAAGAGCGTGAGTTTGTTTGCGTTTGCCACAGCAATGACCCCTGATTATTTAACACGTTGATTTTTAAGTGCATATTTTATTATTATGGGAATGCACTGATTTATTCACCGCATAAATCTAATTAAAGCCCCCGCGGATACAACTATTTTTTGCTTTTTTAAACTAAAAGTTGATATCACCCCGGATATCGGCCGCGGGAGCGCCCGGCGTCGCGGCGGTTATCCAGACATTTCTCAACCTTCTTTTCATAATTCCTCCATTTTTACGGCCCCTTCCCTCACTAAACTAGTATCATTCAGCGAAACGCTTCAGGATGAGACCGTAAACTAATGAAAGGCAGTAACATACGTCGTTGGGGCGCCGCGCTGGCGGTAGTGATTATCGCCGGGGCCGCCTACTGGTTCTGGCGCGATCGCGGGACGAGCGGCAGCGGGGCTCCCGCCGCCGGGCAGGGCCCGCAGGGGCCGGGCGGCGCACGCCATGGCCGCTTTGGCGCCGCGCTGGCGCCGGTGCAGGCGGCCACCGCCACCGAAGAAGCGGTCCCGCGCTATCTCACCGGGCTGGGTACGGTGACGGCGGCCAACACCGTCACCGTCCGCAGCCGGGTCGACGGCCAACTGCTGAGCCTTCACTTCCAGGAGGGACAGCAGGTCAAAGCCGGCGACCTGCTGGCGCAGATCGACCCCAGCCAGTTTAAAGTCGCCCTCGCCCAGGCGCAGGGTCAGCTGGCGAAAGATCAGGCCACCCTTGCCAATGCCCGCCGCGATCTCGCTCGTTACCAGCAGCTGGTGAAGACCAACCTCGTCTCCCGCCAGGAGCTCGACACTCAGCAGTCGCTGGTGGTGGAATCCGCCGGCACGGTGAAAGCTGATGAAGCGGCCGTCGCCAGCGCCCAGCTGCAGCTCGACTGGACCCGCATTACCGCGCCAATTGACGGCCGCGTCGGCTTAAAGCAGGTCGATATCGGCAACCAGATCTCCAGCGGGGATACCACCGGGATCGTGGTCCTTACCCAGACGCACCCGATCGACGTGGTCTTTACCCTGCCGGAAAGCAGCATCGCCACGGTGGTGCAGGCGCAGAAAGCGGGCAAAACGCTCAGCGTCGAAGCCTGGGATCGCACCAATAAGCAGAAAATCAGCGTCGGCGAGCTGCTGAGCCTCGATAACCAGATCGATGCGACCACCGGGACCATCAAGCTGAAGGCGCGCTTTAGCAATCTGGACGACGCGCTATTCCCCAATCAGTTCGTTAACGCCCGCCTGCTGGTGGACACCCAGCAGAACGCGGTGGTGATCCCTGCCGCCGCGCTGCAGATGGGCAACGAAGGGCATTTCGTATGGGTGCTGAATGATGAGAATAAGGTCAGCAAACACAGCGTGACGCCCGGCATCCAGGACAGCCAGAAAGTAGTCATCAGCGCCGGGCTTTCCGCCGGAGATCGCGTGGTCACCGACGGGATTGACCGCCTGACCGAGGGAGCGAAGGTAGAAGTTGTCACCGCCAGCAGCGGCGAGCAGGCGCAGCCCGCCCCGCGCCAGAGCGGTAAACACGGAGCGCGTTCCTGATGCAGGTGTTACCTCCAGGCCGCACCGGCGGCCCGTCCCGGCTGTTTATTATGCGTCCGGTGGCCACCACTCTGCTGATGGTGGCTATCCTGCTGGCCGGGATCATCGGCTACCGCTTTCTGCCGGTCTCCGCCCTGCCGGAGGTCGATTACCCGACCATTCAGGTAGTCACCCTCTATCCGGGCGCCAGCCCGGACGTGGTGACCTCCGCCATCACCGCCCCGCTGGAGCGCCAGTTCGGCCAGATGTCCGGCCTTAAGCAGATGTCGTCGCAAAGCTCCGGCGGCGCCTCGGTAGTCACGCTGCAGTTCCAGCTGACCCTGCCGCTGGACGTCGCCGAGCAGGAAGTGCAGGCGGCCATTAACGCCGCCACCAACCTGCTGCCGAGCGATCTGCCCAACCCGCCAGTCTACAGCAAGGTGAACCCGGCGGATCCGCCGATCATGACTCTCGCCGTCACCTCCTCCGCCATCCCGATGACCCAGGTTGAGGACATGGTGGAGACCCGGGTGGCGCAGAAGATCTCCCAGGTTTCCGGCGTCGGTCTGGTGACCCTCGCCGGCGGCCAGCGCCCGGCGGTGCGGGTGAAGCTTAACGCCCAGGCCATCGCCGCCCTCGGCCTGACCAGCGAAACCGTGCGCACCGCTATCACCAGCGCCAACGTTAACTCCGCGAAAGGCAGCCTCGACGGTCCGGCCCGCGCGGTGACGCTTTCCGCTAACGATCAGATGCAGTCCGCTGAGGATTATCGCCGGCTGATTATCGCTTATCAGAACGGGGCGCCGATCCGGCTCGGCGATGTCGCCAGCGTCGAACAAGGGGCCGAAAACAGCTGGCTCGGGGCGTGGGCCAACCAGCAGCGGGCCATCGTGATGAACGTCCAGCGCCAGCCGGGGGCCAACATCATCGACACCGCCGACAGCATTCGCCAGATGCTGCCGCAGCTCACCGAGAGCCTGCCGAAATCGGTGAAGGTGCAGGTCCTCTCCGACCGGACCACTAACATCCGCGCCTCGGTGCGCGACACCCAGTTTGAGCTGATGCTGGCCATCGCCCTGGTGGTGATGATCATCTACCTGTTTCTGCGCAACGTGCCGGCGACCATTATTCCCGGCGTCGCGGTGCCGCTGTCGCTGGTGGGCACTTTCGCGGTGATGGTGTTCCTCGACTTCTCGATCAATAACCTGACGCTGATGGCCCTGACCATCGCCACCGGCTTCGTGGTGGATGACGCCATCGTGGTGATCGAGAACATCTCGCGCTATATCGAAAAAGGCGAGAAGCCGCTGGCCGCCGCGCTGAAGGGCGCGGGGGAGATCGGCTTCACCATCATCTCCCTCACCTTCTCGCTGATCGCGGTGCTGATCCCGCTGCTGTTTATGGGCGATATCGTCGGCCGCCTGTTCCGCGAATTCGCCGTCACCCTTGCCGTCGCTATTCTTATCTCGGCGGTGGTCTCCCTGACCCTGACGCCGATGATGTGCGCCCGCATGTTAAGCCACGAATCGCTGCGTAAGCAGAACCGATTCTCGCGGGCCAGCGAGCGTTTCTTCGAACGGGTGATCGCCGTCTATGGCCGCTGGCTGAGCCGGGTGCTGAACCATCCGTGGCTGACGCTCGGCGTCGCCCTGAGCACCCTGGCGCTGTCGATTATCCTGTGGGTCTTTATCCCGAAAGGCTTTTTCCCGATCCAGGATAACGGCATTATCCAGGGTACCCTCCAGGCGCCGCAGTCGGTCTCCTTCGCCAGCATGGCCGAGCGCCAGCGGCAGGTGGCCAGCATTATCCTTAAGGATCCGGCGGTGGAGAGTCTGACCTCCTTCGTCGGCGTCGACGGCACCAACCCGGCGCTGAACAGCGCCCGTCTGCAGATCAACCTCAAGCCGCTGGATGAACGCGACGACCGCGTCCAGACGGTGATAAGCCGCCTGCAGCAGGCGGTGGACGGCGTCCCCGGCGTGGCGCTCTACCTGCAGCCGACCCAGGACCTGACCATCGACACCACGGTGAGCCGCACCCAGTATCAGTTCACCCTGCAGGCAAACTCCCTCGAGGCGCTGAGCACCTGGGTGCCGCCGCTGCTCAGCCGCCTGCAGGCCCAGCCGCAGCTGGCCGACGTCAGCAGCGACTGGCAGGACAAAGGCCTGGCCGCCTATATCAAGGTGGATCGCGACAGCGCCAGCCGCCTCGGCATCTCAATGGCCGATGTCGATAATGCGCTGTACAACGCCTTCGGCCAGCGGCTGATCTCCACTATTTACACTCAGGCGAATCAGTATCGCGTGGTGCTCGAGCAGGATACCGAGGCGACGCCGGGCCTGGCGGCGCTGGAGAATATCCGTCTCACCAGCAGCGACGGCGGCATCGTGCCGTTGACCGCCATCGCCACGGTGGAGCAGCGCTTTACCCCGCTGTCGGTGAACCACCTCGATCAGTTCCCGGTGACCACCATCTCGTTTAACGTCCCGGACAACTACTCGCTGGGCGAAGCGGTGGAGGCGATCCTCGCCGCCGAACAGTCGCTCGATTTTCCGACCGATATTCGCACCCAGTTCCAGGGCAGCTCGCTGGCCTTCCAGTCGGCGCTCGGCAGCACCGTCTGGCTGGTGGTCGCCGCGGTGGTGGCGATGTATATCGTGCTGGGGGTGCTGTACGAGAGCTTTATCCATCCGATCACGATTCTCTCCACCCTGCCCACCGCCGGGGTCGGGGCGCTGCTGGCGCTGTGGCTGGCGGGCAGCGAGCTGGACGTGATCGCCATCATCGGCATCATTCTGCTGATCGGCATCGTGAAGAAGAACGCCATCATGATGATCGACTTCGCGCTGGCCGCTGAGCGCGAGCAGGGCATGCCGCCGCGGGAGGCGATCTACCAGGCCTGTCTGCTGCGTTTTCGGCCGATCCTGATGACCACCCTCGCCGCCCTGCTCGGCGCCCTGCCGCTGATGCTGAGCACCGGCGTCGGCGC
>ERZ857984.1733-NODE-1733-length-15995-cov-2.894730_pt1 | contig 15995 bp, 18 predicted proteins | sample MGYA00519914_ERZ857984 | MGnify/ENA primary metagenome ERZ857984 (study PRJEB31778, sample SAMEA3449417) | human gut metagenome | biome: human gut; feature: human-associated habitat; material: faeces | place: United Kingdom | collected 2010/2012 ... | reverse complement strand
AAAACAGTGACTGAGCTTCGCCCGCCCTCTCGTATTGGGAGGCGGAGGGAGGTCTACAATGTGGGTAGCAACCCGCGTCATGGGTGCCAAGCCGTTCTAAAAGGAAAGGATGCCACGAATGACGAAATTCCCCATTATGCTCTACAACACGAAGAGCACCAAGAAGACCCTCGTGCCGCCGATCCCACCGCCCTCCAGCTATGAGGACGCCGTGGGCTGGGCAGCGATTGAGGCGGGCTACAAGACCGCCTTGCGGGGCAGCCGCAAGTTCACACGGGAGGCTGTGCTCTACGACCTCTACTCCGAAGTGAACAACGTGCGCCTATGGCGCGATCTCAAGAAAATTGAGAAAACGAGACAGGCGGGCGTTAGTGAGTACACGCCGGGAAAGTATCGGCACAGGATCATCGTGGAGCCGAAGGAGCGCAGCCTCCACATCCCGCCGCTGCGGGATAAGATCGTGCAGCTCGTCATCCATCAGGAGCTGCAGACGCTCTTCCGCCCGGTATTCGTCAACCGTTCATTTGCGTGTATGTACGGAAAAGGCCCCATCCGAGCCGCCTTCAACGTACAGCACGACATGAGGGTCGCCCGCATGAAGTGGGGCGACGAGGCGACGGTCATCAAGATCGACGTCCGCAAGTTTTTCTACAGCATCGACCGCAGCGTGCTCAAGCAGATCATCGCGAAGCGGTTCAAGAAGCTCAAGAAGAAGTACCCCGAGAAATACGAGGACTTCCTCCGTTTTTACAGGCTTCTTTGCAAAGTGATCGACAGCTCGCCGGAGGGCGAGAGAGGGATTCCACTGGGGAACGTGAGTTCTCAGGACTTCGCCAACATCTACCTCAACGAGCTCGATCAATTCTGCATCCGCTTCCTCGGTGCGACGCTCTACACGCGCTACATGGACGATGTCGTCATCATAGCGCCGGACAAGGAAATCGCCCGGGAGTGGTTAGCAAAGATCAAGGTGTTCCTCCAAGAGAGACTGCACCTTGAGACCAACCAAAAGACCAAGATTTTCTATGTGCGGCAGGGCGTGAACGCCTACGGCTTCAAAATCAAAGCGACGCACCTGCTTCTCCGTACCGAGTCGAAACGGCGGGAGAAGCGGCGCATCAAGCGGATGATGGAGAAGCTGCAGGAGGGCACGATCACGAAGGCGGCGATCGTTCAATCGGTCAACTCGTGGCTCGGCTTCGCCCGGTGGGCTTGCGCCTACAATCTGGCGAAGAAGATCTTCGCTCCCTACCGCTTCATCAAAACGGAAGGAGAGCTACCTTATGGCGCAATATCTCGGAACCGTCAAGCTCGGCGGATTCTACAACAACGGCGCGGCGCTGGCAAGACCTACAAAGCCGTGGCGTAACGACAGCGCACCCAGCGGAGCGTCCAGTGCGGGCAATATCCCCTCGATGTCCGGCAGCATTTCAAACTACAGCTTCGGCAACACGCCCTCGGACGACGCGAAGAAGCTCCAGTGGGTGAAGATCAAGGACGGCGACAAGACGCTGCTCATCTGTGACCGTGTCATCCTCGTCAACGTCACATGGAACGACCTGAACAGCGCGGGCTGGATCTTCGGCAAGGAGGTCACCATTGACGGCGCAAAGTACAAGCTCCGCTCCCTGACGGGTGGCAGCAACTACCGCAATACCTCCGACGCATACGCGGGCGGCACGCCCACCAATAACGAGTGGGACAGATTCATCACCCGCGAGGAGGTCATCACGGGCCTCCCGGCTCCTGTGTCCTCCGACCTCGACAGCAACCTCAACTCGACCGACTTTAGCAGCACGCATAACGCCCTCTGGAATTGGGCGGGTGTCTATACTTGGTGTCAAGAGACGTATTCCTCGAATACGTCGTTCCGTGCGTACCGTGGGTACTCTTCGGCCCGCTACTGGGACTACCACAATGCTACGTACTCCTTCTCGTACGTCGGTTTCCGCCCCGTCCTTGAAATCCTGAACACTGACCCTCTGATCTCTGACAGTGACAGAGATCTCGGAGATAAGAACAGCAATTTCACAATCACCTACACGGTCGATGACGCCGACTCCGGCGACGTCTTGACGGCGACGGAGTCGCTCGATGGGCAAACGACGAAGTCGTTTGCCCCGACGCGAAATTTGGTAAACACCATCTCCGTCGATGTCGATTCCCTGAGCCTCGGCAAGCACACTGTCAAGGTCGTCGTCAGCGATGGGCAGGGCGGCACAGCGACCCGGACGTGGACGTTCACCCGCACCAACTCCGCCCCGACCATTTCCGGCAGCGACGGCAACCTCGGGGATAAGAACCTCGGCTTCACCTACGCCTACACCATCGACGACGCGGACGGCGACACACTGACCGTCGTGGAGGAGCTCAACGACGAGACGATCCGCACGATCAACAACGCGCCCAAGGGCGAGGAGCTGACCGTGACGATCACCTCGGAAAAGCTCTACGCGCTGGGCCTCAATTCGGTCAACACCCTCAAGATCACCGTCACGGACGGCAAGGGCGGCACGGCCTACCGCCGTGTCACCTTCAAGCGCACGAACTCCGCGCCGACGATCTCCGGGCAGGACAAGGCCCTCGGTCTGAAGAACGGGAGCTTCGCGGAGAACTACACCGTGAGCGACGTCGAGGGCGACAACGTGGTCGTCACCGAGTTCGTGGACGATGTGCAGATCCGCAGCTATCAGGCGACGCTGGGACAGCAGGAAACGATCGAGCTGACCCGAGAGAAGTGGCTCTCGCTGACTAACGGACAACACCAGCTCCGCATCGAGGCGGTCGACGGCAACTTCGCTACCAGCGTCCGCGTCTTCTCCTTCAGCAAGAAAGAGACGGTCATCAAGTTTGAGCTGGCCGCGCCGGAAGAGACCGACGCAGCGGCGACCAAAGTGCTTGTGACGCCGACGTGGAAGATCGAGGGCGCGGTCGCCAAGGTGGAGGCGTGCAACAACGGCTTCGACGCCGTTCCCACATGGGAGGACATCACGGCGATGGTGCAGATCAACCGCGTCTACAACTTCACCAACAAGACCAAGACCGCGAGCAAGTGGGGCGTGAATATCCGCTTCACCATCACAAAGAATGAGGGCTTCGAGGGTGAAGTCTCCATCTCGGGCTTCGGAGGTGCGTATGAATAAGGACGTGAAGTATTTGACTCCCAAAAGGTCGGTCAAGGAGATCCACGGCACGGAGCGCCGCGCCGCATCCGCTCAGGCGGTCGCCGAGCTGATGTTTGTCAAGGCGGCACAGGAACAGCAGCTCGACGAGACCACGATCGCCGAGTACCCCGACCTCTTCGTGGAATGGGACGCCAACTGGCGCGGCAAGCAGGGTGACATCGTGCAGGACGAGGGCAACCTTTACCGCTCCATCCATGACGTCACCAACGAGGGCCAGAACACCAAGCCCTCTGCGACGCCCTCCATGTGGACGCGCATCGGCAACCCGCTCGACGAGTTCCCCGAGTGGGTGCAGCCCATCGGCGCACACGATGCTTACGCCAAGGGCGACAAGGCTTCTCACAACGGCAAGAACTGGGTGAGCACCGCTGACAACAACGTGTGGGAACCCGGCGTCTATGGGTGGGAAGAAGCCACTCAGGCGACCGCTGTGGCCGCCGACGAGGGCGACGGCGAGTAACTACTACCCCTTGGGCTTAGACGGCGCAGGAGGGGCGGCAAAACCGCTCCTCCGAGCGCCAAAAAAGCCCGCTCCTTTGCATGGGCGGCTCCCGGCTTTTTCGGGGGCCGTCGATGCATTTGAGCGAGCTCGGAAATGCTTCTTAGAATGGCGCTATTTTTTCTCAATTATCCTGTCCGAATTTCTCAAAAATCGTGTCGCGCTACACACAGAACTCGTCATTGTGGAAGGTGCCTTGAAAATAATCGGTAAGCTTACGGCAAAACACATACAGGGCCATGGCTATCTGGAGGCGGAGGAAGTCCTTTGCGGCACTTCGTCCGTCAATTCCATCCGGGCGCAGATTGTCACCGCGCAAAAGATCGCCGCCTGCAACCTGCTGGTCCGGGACTGCCGCGCGGATGAAATCGGCGTCGCCGGATTTTTTGAAGCGCTTCATGTGCAGGCCGGAAAGCTGACCATGAGCCGTTCCCGGCTGGAACTGTGCGAGGTAACGGAAGTCATTACCCTGCCCGACAAAAAGCGCGGGTTGTTGGGAATGCTTCTGGCGTCGTGGTGGCGCTCCTTATGGCTGCCCGGAAAGCCGCCGCAAAAGGCTGAAAAGCCACGGACGGACAAACCGCAAAAAAATGCGGCAAAGCCGGAAGCGCATGAGCAGCAACCTCCCGTCCTCACAACCGAACTGTTGGCCGCTCTGGTGAGCGAGCTTGAAAAACAGGGCTTTGTGCGCGCGGAACCACCCGCCCCCCAGTTTGTCGAGTTTGAAAAGGGGGATGCGGCATGATGAGGACTTTTTACCGCGTCAGCCGCTGCGTCACCAACGACAATGGGAAACTGCGGCTTACAGAAATTCGCACGGCCGGCCGCTACACCGACGCCGGCAAGGAGCAAATTACTGCCTGCTGTGGAAAAAGCGCGCCCTGTCCGGCAAAACATCAGGAGAACGCCGCGTCCGACGCGGCATAACCCAAAACGGACAAAGGCGGCTGGCCTTCGTCCGTTTTACTTTGAAAGGAGAATTTTCATGGCGAAAACAAACGCACAAAAGCAGGAAATCTTGATGCACCGGCTGGGGGAGCTGCTCAGCCACGACCTTGGCTACATTTACGGCGAGCGTGAAGGCGGTCCGAATGGGGAGAAAAAAGAATTTCTTGATAAGGGCAAACGGTTTTTATCCCAGCTCGGACGCGACCTCGGCTTTACCCAGATGAATGTTTCCAAAAAACCGGCCGGGATCGCCGTGTCGGGAGAGGTCTCCCTCATGGGGATGTGGACCCCGGGAAACGGATTGGATATCTATCTTTCCGAGCCTGCGTTTGGCCGCTGCTGTGTGCTTTACCGCAACATCAACCATATGAAGGATTTTACCGGTGGTCAAAACCGGTACCTTACAACATCTGATATGAAGACCTTTTCTTATGACGACTTTTTAAAAATACTTTCAGCGATGGACCGCAGCAAGGAGGTCCGCCATGCAGCAGCCTGACGCGCCCCGTTATTATGCACTGGAACAGCTTGCCGAATTTAGCCGGACCTTTGCGGCGCTGGCGGACATCCTGCCGGTGTACCGAAGGCGTCTGGACAAATACCTGCAAACCGACAAGGCGCAGGCAAAAGAGATCTACGAACTGATCCTCAAAGAGCGCACTCGGCTGGCCTCCCTGATGGGGGAGGCCAGATTGTGCCTTTTGGAATTGGGTGAGGAAAAACTCGCGGCAGTCGCGGCGTCTCTGCGCCCCCAGCTTGCCGCCTTTCCGATCATGGCGCCGGACTATCAAAAGCTGTCGGATATCCTGGCGGCCTTTGCCGCCGAATTGCCGCAGCCGCAGACCGCCAGCGCAGCCGTGATCGGCCGGCTGATGAACAGCGTCAAAATGGGCTACTATCCCACCGATCCGCTGCACGTGGAGCATATCACGCGGGTAATCGCGTTTCCGCCGGGGGTAACCACCAATGTGTTTGATCCCTGCTGCGGGGAAGGGCTCGCCCTGCGGGCGTTGGCCACGGGAAACAACTGCATGACCTATGGCGTGGAGATCGACGAACAGCGCGCCGCCGAAGCGCAGGAACGGCTGCACCGCGTGGCGGTGGGGAGCTTCTTTCACAGCCGCATCAGCCACGAAGCGTTTCACGCGATGCTACTCAACCCTCCCTACCTCTCGGTGCTGAATGAAAACGGCGGCAAGGCACGCCACGAAAAGCGATTCCTGGCGGAGAGCTATGAGCATCTGATTTATGGAGGGCTGCTCATCTACATCATCCCCTACTACCGCCTGACGCCGGACGTCGCCCGCATCCTCTGCGACAATTTTGCCGACCTCACCGCGTACCGCTTCATGGGCGCGGAATTTGAACGCTTCCATCAAATCGCAATCTTTGGAACGCGCAAGCAGCGGGAGGACGGTGCGGCTCTGGCGGTTCCCTTTCTGGAGTCCATCACGGAGCCGGCCAAAATCCCTGAGTTGTCCGAACTGCCGCAGGGCCGTTACACACTTCCGGCTCAGCCGGTTGAGGTACCGCTCTTCAAAGGCGTCGTCTTCAATACCGCGGAACTGGCGCGGCAGCTGGCGGCCTCCAAAAGCCTTTCCAAAAGGCTGGCGAAAAGTGCGTTGGACGGCGCCGCCAAGCGGCCGATCCTGCCGCTCAATGTGGGCCAAGTGGGATTGATCGGCGGAAGCGGCCTCATCAACGGGCTGGCGATGTGCGATCATCCCCACATCGTCAAGGGGCGCATCATCAAAGCGATCAGCTCCACCGAAAATGTCACCCAGCAGGACCGCCTCGGAAACGCTGTGAAAACCACCGTCACCGAAACAGCTTCAAACCAGCTGGTGTTCAATATCCTGACGCCGGCCGGCTTTAAATCGTTGACATAAGGAAGGACAATGCAAATGAAAAACATCAAGCAAGCCGTGCTTCTCTGCTACCTGACGCTGCTGCGCCGCCGGCTGGAATATGCCGCGGGCGTGCTTTGGAGGTGTAGCAGGGCCTATCAGATCGCGCTTTCCCATGTATTTTGGAAGCTGAGCCAATGGGAATGCCATTATCAAACACAGGTGCGCCGGTATCTCGATGCGAACGGAAAGGAGCAGTAAAAATAAAAATGGATATCTGCGTCAAACGCCTTATTGGCAAACTTCGCCGCGCCAAAGCCTGCGAACCATCCCAATCCACATCCTTTAACGGAGAGGTCAACCGGCACCTATTCGACCACTATCTCATTCCGTTTATGAATGGAACCGTCCCCACCGTGGGGGATCTGGATTTCTCCCAGTTTACGCTGGAGGATGTTCAGGACTTTGGCAAATATCTGGAATGTGCCAGCCTGTCAAATCTAAACCTCATGCAGCTTCTGAACAAATTCACATCCGCCAGGCCGGTTGCACAGCATCAGCGGACTTTTTGTTAGGAGGCGCCTGAAATGGATGAAAACATATTCGACGAGGCACAGTACGCGCTTACCATACTGGAAACAGCGGCCATGGCATATGAAACCGGCCGGCCGGATATTTTGGAGTATCTGTCAAACACTCCTTTCGACCGGGATGTGGAATGCGAATTTGCGCTCAATGGTATGTATAGGCTCTGCGACTTTATGAGCGAATATTACTCGGAAGACACGGAGGTGTGTGCCATGTACTTTTCCTCCAATGCCATGATGGAATACTATCGCCTTTGCCGGGAGTACGGAAAGCTGAAGGGAATCTCCCTCAAAGAGAATCCTTATATGCTGCGCGCCCTGGAGGAGGTGCGGGCGCAGATGAGCGAGGACGGCTGTTACTACTGCTGCTCCTGGCTGCAAACCAAAGTCAACCACAAATGGGCCAGTGGGATTGTGTTCAAGTATGATGTCAGCTATTTCTGCGAATTTTTGGCACTGTTTTCCCGTTTGCTCTATGTGTTTGAATTTTACGACCGCGCTGTAAAGGACCTGCGCAAAGAAGTGGAAACCCTTAAGCGTCAGAAGCTGATACCATTTCCGGCATCTCAAAAAGAAAGGGAGGCGGCGTAATGGACACGGCCACCGAACTGTTGATCCGCATCACCCCCCGCAGCAATACCATCCAGACGGAATTTGTTCAAAAAGGCGTCCGGCGCTGTAAGCAGGTCTCCTACGATACGCTGGTTGAAAGCATCCGGGGAAGCCTCGAGAAAGATCTGGTCAGCAGCGGCCTTCTGCCGCCCGGCTGCATCTCCTTTCAGGCCGGAGCAAGCGGGCGCTTTATCACTTCCATCCTCCACCCGGAACTTCGCGCCGACATCAGCTATGCCGGAACGGAGTATCAGGACTTTCCCCTGCCGCGGCTGGTGTTCAAATTTGAACACCAGGACGGCGCGCGGGTCATGCGAAGCTGGATGGGCGTCGTGGGACAGGGCTTATTGACGCCCAAAACACCGATGTACCATTATCCTTTTTCCAACGTGAGCGGCTATTGCCTTTGCACGGGAAACAACCCGATGCCGGTTTGTAAAAGCCTGCATACCTTGGGGAGCCTGCCGTACTACATCCTCGCGATGCCCAACAACAACGACCACTTCAATAAACGGCACAACAAGCCTCAATTGGAAATGCGGGATCTGCTGGAACTGCTCAAGGACAAGAATCCGAATTTCTACTACAGCGATATATTAATTCCCGACAGCCGCACCCTGATGGACTTTATCAACGAGAACTAGGGAGGAACCGCTATGACGGAAAAAGAGCTTTACGAAAAAATGTCCGCGCCCTTCGCCTCCTCCGATGTGGAATGGCGCGTCTCCAACACGTCGAAGGATAAGAGCCGCGGGCTGGCCGTGCCCTACATCGACAGCCGCGCGATCCAGTACCGGCTCGACGCGGTCGTGGGGCCGTTCAGCTGGCGCTCCTCCTATCAGGCGTGGGACCAGAGCGACAAGAAGGCGTCGCAGCTTTGCACCCTCTCCATCTACATGAAGGAACGCGGCGAGTGGGTCGATAAGTGCGACGGGGCGGAGAACACCGATATCGAGCCCATTAAGGGCGGGATCTCGGACAGCTTCAAACGCGCCGCCGTCATGTGGGGCATCGGTCGCTACCTCTATTCTCTGGAAGGTGTCTGGGTCTCGCTCAAGGACGGCAAGTACATCGTGGACAGCGAGTACGCGCGGCTGGACAGCACCTACGAAAAGATGGTCTTTACCCTGACGGGGCAGGCGCCGCCCAAGGCGACTGCACACCAGCGCGCTTCCATGCCGCCGGACGCGGCCGCACCGGACGGGCAGCCGGCGGCAGCGCCGAAAGCCGCGAAGACAAGCCCGCCGCCGCTCCAGTTTGACTATGCGGTGAAAAAGGCACAGCCCCAGCGCTTCAAAAGCGGCAGCGGATTTGTCCTCAGCCTGGTCCCCGCTCAAAAGGGGCCGGAGGTGGTCGCCTATCTGCAGGGGGAACACCCCGATATCGCGGATGGCGTTTCTTTTTGTTTGTGGGGATTTGTAGAATTGACAATTCTGTGAGGCTGTGCGAGGGGCCGGAAACAGGGAGGGTGAGGATTTGGAACAGACGGATGTAAAAAAATATGTGATAGAACTATTGAAAAGCCACAATGCGCTTGAACAGGAGCGCAAAATGCTGCTTTATGAGCAGGAACAACTGGAGAAACTATCCGAGGACGAGACCATCGAGTCTATGACCTTTGCCACAGGATCAGGGGAACGGGTGGACAGCGGCGACGTTTCAGATAAAACCGTGTCCATCGCTTTGAATTATCGGCAAAGGCATCAGGAACAAAAGGCACAGGCCCTGTTTGAGATTCCCGAATTGATTGGATTGAAGATACGCTTCGCCGTCTTGACTTTTATATAGACGGCTTGGCGGCACACCAGGCGTCCATTCTCCGGGACTATTATTTCGAGGGCTATACTTGGCGCGAACTGCAGGACCTGCGCGGGGTCACCTTCAAAACGCTGATGAAGTACCGTGACGAAGCTGTAAAGGCTCTTGCCGCAAAGTACGGCGCGCTTCAAAAGCTGGGTCTGTTGAAATAAGAGGCACCCATACAACGCTACTACAACAAAGATACAGCTTATTTACAACGCTTTAGGGCTTGCCATTCGCTTTCAGATGTGGTAATTTGTATTTGTAAAGAAAGACTTTCGAGGGGGAATAGACCTCGAAGGTCTTTCTTTTATGCTTGTCACTGGCAGGCATATTTTTTCGGGACAGCCCATATATTGGAACAAAGACGGCAGGAGGTGGCGACCCATGCTCACAATGGAACAGTTGGAAGCAATGAAGCTTACCAATGTGGAAACTGTTGACAAAGAACTTTTAACCGATATGCAGGCTGTCCAAATTGATCCTTCCTTGCCAAAGGAAGAAAGAATTTTACAGTATGTGGAGCAGATCAAGAACCCCTATTGCTTTCGATGCGGACAGGTGGTTGTCAGAGTCAAATTTGATGAAAACAGCCCTTCCTTGCAGGAAAGGCTCATTCACTACTTTTCATCAGCGATCTGAAAAACACACTTGAGATATACGCGCTGAAAGGGGCTGGACATATTAAAAAAACCATGCTATTTTATAGCTAGGACATAATATGGCTTCCGCTTTCATGTGCGTATACTGAAAACGCATATGGGAGTGATTGAATGAACGCGAAAAAAATTTGGAATGCTGACATTTATCTTCGTCTTTCCAAGGAGGACGAAGATAAGGAAATAGGAAACAAACGGGACAGCGACAGCATTACCAATCAAAGAGAGTTGGCTCTGGCTTTTATCAAGGACAGAGCCGATATCTGTTTACATGAAATACGAGTAGATGACGGCTACACTGGTTCTAATTTTGATCGTCCAGCCTTTGTGAAAATGATGGACGATGTTAGGGCCGGTGTGGTCGATTGTATTATTGTTAAGGATTTGTCTCGTTTTGGACGCGAATATATTACCATCGGTGAATACCTTGACAAAATATTCCCCGTTTTGGGCGTACGCTTTATTGCCATTAATGATGGCTATGATACCTCGAATAAACGAACGGCCAGCGAAGATCTGATTATTCCATTCAAAAATCTAATCAATGATAGTTATTGCCGCGATACTTCCTTAAAGGTGCGCGCGTTATTTGAGATGAAGCGCAGACAAGGGGAATTCATCGGATCGTTCGCAGTCTATGGCTATCGCAAGGATCCGGAAAATAAGAATAAACTGATCATTGATGAGCCCGCCGCGCAGGTGGTACAGGAAATTTTCCGCATGAAACTTTCCGGCATGAGCCAGAATAACATCGCCGACTACCTCAACGAGATGGGAATTCTGTGCCCAACCGAGTATAAAAAAGCGCAGGGTATGAAATTTTTCTGCTCTTTTGCATCGAACAAGTTTGGGCAGTGGCATGGCCCCTCTGTAACGTATATTTTGAAAAATGAAATTTATTTGGGCGTCCTGATACAAGGGGTGACCGAAACCCCGACCTATAAGGTGAAAGAGCGCATTACAAAGCCACGCGAAGAGTGGTCAATCATTCGGAACGCACATCCTCCCATTATCAATGAAAGTGATTTTGCGGCGGTACAGCGCAGTTTGTCGCTGGAAACCCGCACCGCGCCAAAAGCCAAAACCGTCTATCTCTTTAGCGGCTTGATTTCCTGCGGGGTCTGCGGAGAGCAGATAGTGCGTAAGGTGGTTCCATCAGGCAAAAAGAAGTTTTCGTATTACATATGCAACGGCAAGAAAAAAGGGAAAGGCTGTGCCAGCCACAGCATCTCCACCGCGAAAGTGGATGCAGCGATTCTTGAAGTGCTTAAGCAGCATCTTTTGGCATTGGGTGAATTAAAACAAATTGTAGCATCTCTGGATCAGGAAGACATTTTATCAGTACGAATCCAATCGCTGCAATCAAGGTTGGCGCAAAAGCAGGATGAAATTGCGACATGCCGAAATTTTAAACGATCCTTGTATGAAAATTACGTAAAGGGTATATTGGAGCGCGAGGATTTTGACAGCTACAACGCTGATTATGATGCAAAGATCCAGACTGCCGAACAACAGTGTCAATCGCTGCGAAATGAAATCGAAAAACATATGGACGGCAAACACGACAAGCTGCAATGGCTCAGGGAACTGAATTACCAAACAGATGTGGAGTGTTTTACGAGAGAGGTGGTCCTCTACTTCATTGACGCCGTTAAAATTATGGAAAATGGTGAGCTGGAAATTGCGTTTCGTTTCGCGGACGCTTATGCGGATACGTTGGCGCTGGTGGAAAAGGCGAAGAAGAATTCTCCGCGGGAGGTGGTTTGATTGGCCAGAAAAAGCAAAAAAACAATGGCGCTGGAGGCCGCCGCGCAAAGAGACCAAACGACCTGCAGGGTTGGCGGTTATGTGCGTCTTTCCGTGGAGAACAGCGGTGGAAAAACCGAAGACAGCATTGAGAATCAAAAGTCGGCCATTTTAACTTATTTAAGACAACATCCGGAATTCGAACTCTGTGAGCTTTATTGCGACAACGGGGAAACAGGAACAAATTTTGCACGTCCGGGATTTGAACGTCTGCTGGCCGACATTCAAAAAGGCAGGATCAACTGCGTACTGGTGAAAGACCTCTCGCGGTTTGGGCGAAATTATCAGGAAGTAGGCGCCTTTATTGAAAAAACCTTTCCGAAGCTGGGTGTGCGCTTTATCTCCATCTATGAGCAATTTGACTCCCTGACAGCGGAGTGGAGCGCTGAGGGCTATATCATTCCTCTGAGAAATATTTTCAATGAAATGTATGCAAAGGATATCTCCCTCAAATCCGGTTCCGCACTTAGAATCAAGCAAGCGCAGGGGGATTTTATCGGGTCGTGGGCGGCCTACGGTTATCAAAAAGATCCGCAAAACCGCCACCGTATCATTCCCGATCCACGGGCGGCTTCGGTGGTTCGGCAGATTTTTGAATGGAAAGCGCAGGGTTTGGGCAGCCAGCAGATTGTGCACCGTTTGGTGGAAGGCAAAATTCTGTCTCCCAGCGCGTACCGATATCAAATGGGGCTTCTGAAAAAACCGGAAATGGCAAAAGTCCCTTGGCGAACCAACACCATAAAGATCATTTTGCAAAATCAGGTCTACCTTGGCCATACCGTTCAGGGACGCAAACAGAGCAATCTTCAAATAGGGCAAAAACAGACGCGGATGCCGGAGGAGGAGTGGCAGATTGTTCGTAATACCCACGAGCCAATCATTGAAGAAGCGCTGTTCCATCAGGTGCAGGTGCTTATGGCAAGCCGTGCGCAAGCGTACCAGGAAAAACTGGACCATATGAAGGGACAAACACAAGACACCGTGAATGTGCTGAAAGGTTTGGTGGTTTGCGCCGCCTGCGGCGGCAAGCTGACCCGATACAAAAATTTCAACCGTACCAAGCATGGGTTTCATGTTTACTATTCCTATATCTGCCCCAGACATGGGGTGGATTGCGCTTTTACCAGTATCAGTGAAGCGACACTGATTTCCGTAGTCCAGGAAACCCTGCAAAAGCAGCTTGCACTCGCGCTGGAATGGACGACCCTTTTGGACGCCTTGCAAAAAGAAAAAAGCTGGCGTGATCCAGAGGCGCTAATTCGTGCAAGAAAACAGAAGCTGAAAAAACAGCTTGCGGAAAAAGAGTCCTATTGCAGAAAGCTGTTTGAGGGGTTAGCGTCAGGGCTGGTTGATGAAGCACAATTTCAATATATGCAAGCCATTTACAAGTCGGAAATCGCCGCATTGCAGGAGGAACTTGCATCTGTTTCGCTGGATATGCAGGCTGAAACGGAAAAACAATCCTTTACGGAAAAGATGAAAACACAGGTCAAGGCGTTTGTAAACCAGCCGCTGACCTATGAAATGGCGCGCCTATTTATCAAAGAGGTGATTGTAAGCGAGGATCGCACCGTTCAGATTATGTTTTATGGGCTGGATGAGTTTGAAGAGATCGTGCGGGAAAGGGCGACGGGCAGGAAGGGGGATGCGGCATGACGATCTGGAAGATTGGCGTTTACCTGCGTCTGTCCCTGGAGGATCGCAACAGTCGGGGCGGCCTTAAAAACGAGTCGGAGAGCATCAGCGGACAAAGAAAGTTAATAGGCTCCTTTATCAAGCAGACGCCCGCCTTCGAGCACGCCGAGCAGCATGAATTTTGTGATGATGGGTACACCGGAACAAATTTCAACCGGCCCGGGATGGAAAAGCTGATGGATATGGTTAAGGCCGGAGAAATCAACTGCATTATCGTGAAGGACTTGTCCCGCTTCGGCCGCAATTATGTGGATGTGGGAACATATTTGGAAAAGGTTTTCCCGTTTTTACGAGTGCGTTTTATTTCCGTAAACGACGCCTATGACAGCATGGATCCCCATTGTGTCGGAAGCTTGGAATCCGCCTTTAAAAATCTGCTGAACGACCTGTACAGCAAGGATTGCTCGGTTAAGGTGAAAAACGGCAAGCGCACCACCGCCATGCAGGGAAAGTTTCAAAACCCTTGGGCGCCTTATGGGTATGCCAAGTCTCAAAAGGATAAAAGCAGGTTGGTGGTTGATCCGGAAGCGGCGCAGGTGGTCAAAAGAATTTTTTCGCTGTTTTTGGAGGGACATGGAACGGTTGAAATCGCCCGGAAACTAAATCATGAATTGGTGCCCACACGATCGGTTCATAAAAAGAATCGTGGGGATTCCATGCGCTGGCAATATGCGGGAGAAAAGAACTATTGGACAGACGCGGCCGTTCGATACATCCTGATGGATGAGCGGTATATCGGCAGCGTAGTGTATGGACGGTTGAAATCCAAGGGCGTTGCCGCGCACCGAAACATAAAAGCCCCAGAAGAGGACGTCATTATCGTGCCAAATCAACATGAGAAGATTGTTTCCCCCAGCGATTTCTATAAGGTGCAGGAGATGTTCCGCCGGCAGACGCATTATGAAAAGACAGGGCGGCCTCTAACCGGAAAAATCAAATGCGGTGTCTGCGGGCACGCAATGCCGCTTCGCCCGGCCAAAGAACCGTATTTTGTCTGCGCTACAAAATGGTACGACTCAAATTTCCGGTGTTCAGAACTGCATTACCCGCAAAGCAGCCTGTACGGTCTTTTACTGGAAAGCCTCCGGCAGCAGGTAAAAGCAGCTGTGGATTTAAAGAAAGTTGTAGAGGCGAAATACAAAAATGAAGAGCCTTCGCGGCTGCGTCTAACAAAACAGATTGCTGAAACAGAAACGGCCATCTCTAGGAAAAAAGAATCGGCAAAAGCGGCTTTTGAACGGTTTGCACGCGGAAAAATGACAGAGCAGGAATTTCTGTCATTCCAGCAAGAGTACAAACAGCAGATGGCGGGGTCTATCAGTTATCTGGAGCATCTCAGGGAAAAGCTGTCAGCAGTACGGTCGCAGCAAAAGGTGCTTCACCTGCTGACACAGACGCAGCTTACCGCCATTACGGAGGAACTGACCTATGAGGCGCTGGATTACTTCATATCGGAGGTGCGCATTTACCCAAAGGGCGAAGTCGAAATTACATGGAGCTTTGGCGAGGACTTTGCGAGTGTTCTGGAGCGGCAGCGATCCAAGCCTCCAGATACAAGAATCGCTTAAAAAATAAAATGTGTTAGCCCTACTTGACACGCTACCAACGAAGGATGCTCGGGGCTGATCTGCATTATTTTATAGCAAATTACATTTCTGAAAGCGCTGCGTTTGATCATATCATTCAGTACAGCACAAACGCCCCGGACGTGCAGCCGTCCGGGGCGTTTCCTCTGCATCCCTTTCGCAAGCAGGACCGTCGGTTCTGCCGGCGGGGATAAAAATTTCCGCTTCAAGCATCGGGTAAAGCGGTCTGCCCGCAGCAATCTTTGGATTGCAGGCAGCTGTCGTCAAAACGGCGAGCACTCGCTTTCGGGAGACGAACGCTCATTTTGGGAGATAGGCGGCCATTGCCGGGAGACGGGTGCCAGTTTTCAAAAAACGGATGTCCGCTTCCGAGAGGCGAACGCATGTTCCCGGAAGATAACGCCTGTTTCCGCGAGAGGAGCACCCGCTTGCAGGCCGTGGCGCAGGCGATGCGAGCAGAAAAAACCGATCCCGCATGAGAAGCGGCGCTGCCCTTCACGCAGACGCCGCTCACCGGCCTGCGGGACAGACAAGGAGAGGCAATCGCTCATTTTCTGAAGACAGGCGCCCACATTCGAGGGATGAACACCGGTTTCTGAAGGACGGACGCCCGGTTCCGGAAGATAATGCCTGTTTTCAAAAATGAACACCTGATTTCGCACTGTGGAACAGATGCAAACGGAAAAGTGTCCGGCGTCTTGTGAGAAGCATATCCGGCGTCATACCCTCCCGGAACTTGCTCAAGCAGCTGCGCCGAAGGTCTTGGCCGTA
>ERZ857984.1730-NODE-1730-length-16037-cov-4.849080_pt1 | contig 16037 bp, 15 predicted proteins | sample MGYA00519914_ERZ857984 | MGnify/ENA primary metagenome ERZ857984 (study PRJEB31778, sample SAMEA3449417) | human gut metagenome | biome: human gut; feature: human-associated habitat; material: faeces | place: United Kingdom | collected 2010/2012 ... | reverse complement strand
AATAGATTTCTGCCAGATTCCAAAATCAATTTTGCGCATAACTCTTGACATTACCTGCGCTGCCGATACGGAAAAGGAACGTTTTTATAAAACGCACATAATGAAAAAAGCCAAACTTACCCTTTGAAAAATCAAGGGCAAATTTGGCGTTATGATTGAATATTCTGCCTAAAGGCTTGTCCTTAACGGACGAAGCTTCTCTAAATTTATTATTTTTACAGTGACGATGCCTTGAACATTGAACGGTAACACGTGTGAAAAAATTTGTATCGGTTTGTACTCAATATATCAATACAACTGCATGGCGATGCTGCCATATGAAGTGAACTTAAAAGTATAGACGAGAATATAATATTAAAGTAATTTGAAATAGATAGACATTTTTATTGTAATTGTCCGTAATTTACTGCAATTGTGCAACAAATATACATTTAAGCCAAGTTAATACCTGTAGCTCTTTTACCAACTCTTTTCACTTTATTCTTTTATTGAAACCGTATCATCCTAAAAACACCTAATATATTCTTGTTGGACTATTTAGATTTGTTTCAATGTGTCCCTAAAGTTTTCATGACTTTTCCCTAAAGTTTTCATGACTTTTTCGTAAATAGTTTTAACGCGCAAGTTTTTTGCGATATTATGGATTATATATAAATTATGAAAACGCAGTCTCGATTTCATCATACTCGTATCATATGACGCTAATTCATCCACTGCAGAATGATTTTTATCGTACTTCGCTAGCATTGTAGCGAACGCAATGAAAATTTTAATTTCTATAAAAATTTTTCGCGTAAGATTATTTTTATAAACATATAATGGTACTCTTTGCTAGTAGTTATAGCCATTTAATTTTTAGTTTACGAAATCTCAAACTATATCGGCTCAGCATTACTCTTTCTTTATTATCGAAATTCATGCACAATCCTAAGAATCATCTCCTTTTCTTTCGCAACTAGTATGTTCATTATCTCGACCATTCTGCGGACGATTTCTATATTGCCAGTATATTGATATTTCATACCCAAGAGTCGAATTCGCTCTGTGTTTTCTTCAACATATAATTTGTAATGAGAATATTCGTCAATATACAATCCATGCTTTTTGGCAATATGCTCAAGACGCCACCCCATCAATTTCTTATGCTCAAGAAATCCATATAATGCGACAGTATAGATCCAACCTTCTTTTTTAGCAGTTGCCTCCAAATAGCCTGGAAATGCGAGACATGCATTATAGTTGCATAGCTGATTGCTATCGTAGTGACTGTCTTTTGTATTGTTTGCAAGTTCATAGCGAGATTCTATATATCGCTTCAGATTATCAATTATCAAGACGTTATTATAGTCAACTAGAGCTTGAGGGTTATTCTTTATAAGTTGTAAAGAAATAAAGTATTCGTTTGAGCAGGCGCGTATTAAATTTTTTGGCTCAATTTTTAAACGATCATAATGGCCGGAATCAGTATATGATAATGCAAGAAACTCATTGCTAATTTTACTGTATCCATATATAAGAACATTATGAGCCAAATGGATTTTTTGATACATGCCTTTGCCAGGAATATAGTATGCGTCAAGCCAAATATCTGAATAATACCCAGTTTTTAATCCGCTGATAACGCAATCTGCAATGTTTATTTTCAATTCCCGAAAATAATCTCCCATTATCCTGTTGCAAATCAGTTCCGGCCACGATAAATAAAGGTGATTATCGTAATCAAAGAAATGGTACCAAGGTCTAAATACAACATCAATATAGTTGTTCAGAATAATCATTTCAGCCCTGTCTTTGCGTGTAGCACCAATAATGCTTAATGGAATTGCATGACGTAAAAGATTTCTTGCTTGAGGGTTCTCATCAATTGGAAGGATCGTGTCACCGCTTTCATACTCCCAACTGGGGATTTGAATGCTTTCTGATTGCAGAATGCTCTCATTTCGCTTCAAAGTTGTGTAGCATCTGTATTGAAGCATATCAATTGCGTCAAGAATATTTGAACCTTGATTGACGCAGATATACGGCAACGCTCCAGATTTAATGTCTGCCGCAGTTGCATTATAGTAATCCACTAAATATCCCATCATACCTGCATTTGTCAGAGCCGTCAAAATGTCCTGCGAATGTATGTTTGAAGGAAACAGAAAAAGCAATTGATCATTGCAATCAGATACATGAGTTATTATTGCTTCTGCTTTTGACTGTACCTCCGCAATTATATCCTTTCCATCATCAAAAGGATGCCACATTCCATAGATATCCACCAAACCACTTTGATGCATTTCAGTAGCTTCTTCCCAACTAAAATGCGGAATAAATCTCTCTAAACCTGGAAAACTCGTTTTTCCAACAAGATCTGTTGGTATAAAAGCATCAGCGTGTACATTCAATTCTTTCAGAACTGGAAATGCTACCTCATAATGATTGGAATAACCACCGCAAAGAACAATACAAAACATCTTTTCTTTTTCGGAACAACTACACATGTTCACCAAAGAAACAGAAAAATACCCTCTGTCGAGTAAAGTTTGTATATCGCTCTTGAACTTGTCGGCGGATACATCATCACAAGAGTCAGTATCTCTTCCGAAATTTGTATATAAAAGAATAGGAGGAAATAATCTTTTCATCACTTTTTCCTTATTAATAAATGGATTTATATAATTACAATATTATAATTTGGCTACTATCAAATTAAAGCTATAAGCATCTTTTCTTCAAGAGCTTCTTTGAGATTGGTGTTTTTAGTCGTTGGAATAAAGAATGCTCTTTCTATGTTTAATTTTGAAACGATATATTCAATCATCAAGTTTTCAACTTCCCTCCCTAGCGCGCGGCAAGAAAGGCTGAACAAGATAAGATCATTGTCTTTTACTGCAAATGCTCCTACAAGCCCAAGATCAGAGAATCTGTCCGAAACATGAACAGAATAACACTCTATTTCGTCGTTTTCAATACAGTTTTTCAATTCTTGAACGGTGAATCGTTTGCCGTTAGTGCATTTATTGGTACGCTGTGTCAACTCAGAAACCCTACTATATTCTATTGGAAGTGTTCTATGTATCTCTGTTTTTACATTTAGTTCTTTAACATATTCGCCATAGCTGTCATACTGCCGTTTGAGTTTATAACGTTTTTCATCAGTACGATAGGCTTGATTACGCTTTGTAATATTCTCTAAGTTGACGTTGCATTTTAAATTAAAGCATGAAAACTGATCGTAGTCCATATCTCGTTTGAAGAGAATGGTTGTAACTCCTGGCAAAAATGACTTTACCGCTTCAATCTCAATAGGCGAATCATCCACAAACACCATACTATCAAGCCCTATATTAAGTTTTTCCGCAATCGTTCTTATACTATCAAGCTTGTTATCCCAGTTTACCTGAAAATATGCTATATGTTCTTCTTTTAAAATCATTTCGCTATGTTCTCGAAAAACAGTTAATACATCAGAAAGATCATTCTTGCTGCACACGGTCAAAATAACCCCATGGTAATATAAAGACAATACAAAGCGTTGAAAATCTTTATAAATACGCCCTAATCCACTATCGCTAAGGTCAATATTTTCAAAACCATCCTCAGCGAGGATGCCTCCCCAAAGTACATTATCGCAATCAAGCACAAGGCATTTATTTGTCTGCCCAGTATTTATCAAATATTGTTTTGATAATTCTTCCACCATCATACCGATGATAGCTTTTGAATATGGAGCGTTCCATCGTATTTTTCCATGCATATCGTATGAATTAATAATTCCAACTTTGGCTATTAAGTAATTCAAATCAATAATTGTATTTTGTTCCTTATTTGATGTGCATATCATGTCATTAAGACTACACATCAAACCTTTAAGATATGGAACGGATCCTAAAAAAGTTTTTTCTTTGATTCCAAAATCGTCAAACGTAAAAACATAAACCGGTGCAGAAGTTGTGACATTAATGTAACTTATAATTTTGGTATACTCGCTTTTGACAATTCTTAATATGTCTATTTTGGAGATATTGCCAGAATAAATGTCGTTTCCTAAGCTTGGAAATCTCTCTTCAAGATTATACAAAACAAGAATGCAATCAGCAGTACAAAAAAGTTTCTTGTTCATTTCATCAGTTGCATCTAATAGCTGTACGTATGATATTGAAATATCTTTTCCAAATTTATTGCAAAGGGAATCATATAAATAAGGTTCTAAAATAATATTGGACACTACAACAAAATTCAAGTAAGTATTATTTTTCATGATTATCGGCATAAATACCTTCCAGTATTGTTTTGATTTTATTCAACGTGTTCATTTTGAATAGAATAAGATATGAGTCAGGGATTTCACATTCAAATGCCTCTTCAATTGCTACTATCAAACGAACAAATTCCAGTGAACTCATACCAAATTTTGTTAAATCATCATTAATGTTATCAAATGTTAGACTGTCATTTTTAAGTACTTTATTTACAATCTCTATTATTATACTAATATCTACTTGTTTCATTTAGCACCTAAACATTCTTTCATTTATATGTATTTTTTCTATGTCTTTTACTGTCAAATCATCGGCAATCAGTTTATATATATTATTAGAATTCAAACGAGTTAAAAAATCACATCGCCATTTCTTTCTTTCACTTTCGCACAAGCCATAGCATTCTATCAAAGCATCTCCTTCAGGCGTTTTAAACGCATATATGTACTGATCAAGTATGACACTTTTATACAATTGGTTTGTATAAAACAACATATAATAAACATAAGGTATAACATTGTATTTAAGCGATGTATTGTATAAATTCTCTAGGGTTATGGTATTTAGATTGTTCATAAGTAGATTATAAAGATCTGCAAACATTCGATTGTTTATAGAATTGCATTTTGATAGTAAATAAATAGAATTCATATCCTTGTAATGATGTAAAACCAATTGAATCATAGCTTTAATCGGTGTTAAGACTTTAATGCTAACATCTTGAACTATCATATCTGTTGTATCTTCCAAGAAGGTTTTCATATCAATACGTCTTCCCTCATATTCGCCCCAAAATATATCATGATTAATATCTACGATTAAAGGTTGCCATGGGGAGGGAAGATCTAAAGAATAAGATGGTAATTGGTGGGAAGAAGAAATTATTAGTATTCTATCCGTGCGATTGTGACACATGCATTTATATCCATGCGATAGTAATCCTTTTTGTGCTTTCGGCAAATCATCTATAGACAATAAAATATCAATATCTGTATAATATCGCTGATTACATTTATTATACGCTTGCATCGACAGCACATCGCCTTTAATTACGGCATGGTTAAACGAGAAGTCTTTAATAAGGTCATAAAGATATTTATATCTTTCTTTATTGTAACACTTTGAAAATACATCTTTAATTATCATTAGACGCTCCCATGATAGATGAATAGAGCTATGGTTTCACATTAATAGCATAAAAAAATTACTCATCATCATAATAGTTAATTTTATATTTTGCCGCTTGTAGATTAAACATTTCGGCATATTTGCCATTAAGTTCCATCAAATCAGAATGGCTTCCCGATTCAATAATAGTTCCACTTTCAAACATATAAATCATATCTGCTTTCTTTGTTGTAGATAATCTATGTGACACAATTATAATTGTTTTATCTGATGAGATATCATCTAATTTTTTCATTAAATCATATTCTGCAACAGCATCTAACGAAGCTGAAGGTTCATCAAGAACTATTAATTCAAAATTGTGTGCAAAGAGCCTAGATATAGCGATCTTTTGGCTTTCCCCTCCTGAGAGGTTAACACCATCTTCTGCAAACTCCTTCGTCAGTTCTGTATGTATTCCATTCTTAAATCTAGAGGATTCCAATTCGAAAGACACACTATCCAACGCTTTCGGCACTATAATATTATCTATAGACGATTCGGCATCACACATGATATTTTCAGATATAGATAACGCATATAATCTGTAATCTTGAAAAATGACTCCAACTTTATTTTTAAAAGATTCTTTTTCATATGTGTTAATTGTTTGACCATTATACTTAATCGCCCCAGACATAGGTTGGTATAAGCGAGTTAGTAATTTTATGAAAGTTGATTTTCCTGAGCCATTATATCCAACGATGGCTATTTTTTGTCCTTTTTTCGCTTTAATATCAACTTGATGTAGTACTTCCTTTTGCATAGAGTATCCAAATGATACTTTCTCACTATCAACTTCATATATATGATCTAATACTCTGTTTCCAGTTTTAATAATAGGTTTCATTTCCAAAAAGCCTCTTATTTTATCCGCATATAAGCTCATCTCTCCAACTCTAACCATCAAGTCCATAACCGCTTGTATTCTTCCACGCAAATTCCAAAATGCAGTATAAGTGACTGCAATTCCTAATATTGCATTGTCACCGTTCCACATAGCATTTAGAAGAAGACAAATGTAAATAAACGGCTGCATTAACTTGCTACTGAGTTTTAATGGAATTCTAAAACGATTTCCTTTAATATTATATTCTTCAGTAACTTTCCTTTCTTGTAAAAGCGTATCGGTATAATTATCATTCAAAACATTTGCTATTTTGCTCATTCGTAATTCTTTTGAGTACTCTGAAGTATGGAAAAGTCTCTCATAATACTTTTGCTTACGAGTAATAGGATTGAGTTCACGATTAAATAAGTAATTGTTTTTCGAGTTCAATCTTTGTAATACGACTGTAAATAATGATGTTATAACAGCAACAATTAATAATAAGTGGCTAACTGAAATCATTATTGAAGTAGTAATTATTATTGAAACTATCATTGTGAAAATGTTAGATATCATCTGCAGTAATGTAGAAATTTGAATATCCGATTGGCTCATGGCCCACAAAAAATTATTATAAAACTCACTATTCTCATAATACGATAAATCCAAATTACGAGCATGTTCGAAAAACGAACAATTCAACCTGGTTTGCAATGTCTGATGATAAATTGGTCGCACGCAATTTCTATATGTTTGAAACCATAATTGATGAGCAAAAGCAACTGTAATCATAATAAATAGCAATATTAAAACATAGGATATGTCCTTTTTTTGGTCAAGCGCTTCAAAAAAATATTTTGCAAAAATGACATCCGCTGAAGTAAAAATACCCATTAATATCCCACTCAATGCCTCTAGAGCAAAAAAACCAGGAGAGTTTTTCAAAGCTAATGAAATCAAAAACGTGATATTAGTTATTTTAAAATGTGTATCTTTTTTCATTTATAACCATACCTTTCTACGAGAGACACCAACAAGGAATAAAACGGTTGGTATCCGTTCACTAAACTAAAAATTTTGTAATAATATTGTGATATACTTTTTCCCGTGAGAAGTTAAACTACAGAACACGAGAATGTAGATGCTGTACAAAATTGTAACCGCGCTCATTTATAGGTCGTCGGACATCTGTTTAAGCACCAATATGTAGGACTTTGAGCCTGTAAACTTATCTTTTGTAAAAACGCAACTCATTTTTATCCGGATGTCCAGTCAATGGCTTCTCACAAATATTTAAGCGGAGGGCATTGAATGGATAGGCTTAAAATTGTATATCCAATCTGCTGCAGAATGGACGTTAATACGGATTTTGCAACTGCCTGTATTTCCACTACGAACGCTCAAGGTGTAACAGAGTAGTAATCTCTCAGATTTTCCACCTACACAGAAGAATTGCGAGAATTAAAGGGTTGGCTGATAGCAATAATTACAGAGACGTTTGTATGAAATCCGCAGGCAAATATTGGTTTTTCGTACATAATGTATTATAGGACACTTGCAACGTTGTCGTCAGCCATCCTAAATTCGTAAAAGTAATTAAAGGCAAAAAAACGACAAGAAGGATGTTCAATGGATTGCAGATTTATTTAAGCACGACCTTGTAAACGGAAAATTTATTCTACCCCAAGACATTCGTCAGCTTTGTAATCTGTGCCGTTATTGGGTAAAACTTTCATCCTACAAGACCGGCGAAAAGAACAGAGCGCAAAACTGTCTGACCGTCTCCAACTTTAAGTTCGACGATGTGTTTACCGATGTGTTTGGCAAGAGCGCATCTGCCGTCACTACTCATCTGTTGGAACATTCTGGGGAAAGCTTTGACGTCACCCCTCTTTATTGACTGGCGATGCCATACCCCTATTGACAAAATTCAAAAGGCTGTTGACGAAGTTTTTTTCATACGAGCAAACGGAAAAGCTAAAAATTATTCGCAGTCATATGAGTTATCTTGACCTCCAAAAAGCTTTGTTCTTGGGCAGGACTAACTCCTCAGAATAACGAAAACGCAGGTAAGAAAAAGACTACTCGAATCGGTAGATTCAACGCTTATCTAAAACTTCCCTTGATTCAAATTGCCATTGCCTCAAGCAGAAGCGAAAAGCATCCAGAAATCCGAGAAAAGTATTTAGCTCTAAAAAAGAGGCGTGGTGGGCAAAAGGCAAAGGTTGCCGTTGCAAGAAAACTCTTAACCGCTATCTTCAACATGCTCGCAAATAACGAATCCTACAATCCATCTTTACCACAAGGATGAAAATCCTCATTCGGCTCACATTACTTTACAAGAGCATTCTGTCTCAATCCTTGCCAATATGGGTTGTATCCTCGACCCATCTCATATTCCTCTTAGTGGCGTTCTCATAGCTTTTTTGTCCGTCTATCTGGCGGTCTTTTCGTTGCACTTCCTTTCATCAAAGAAGCTTTAAGTTTGTTTCAAACTTCAGCCTCGGCATAATTATCGGCTTGAATACGAAACATTTGCGCATATAAGCCATTCTTTTTCATCAACTGTTTATGAGTTCCGCATTCGGCTATTCTGCCGTGCTCTAAATACACTATTCTATCAGCATAAGTTGCCGAAGTTAGCCTATGCGAAATGAGAATAATCGTTTTACCCTTAGATAATTTAAAAAGATCTCTAAATAAGCTTTCCTCTGCAATCGGATCAAGTGCTGAAGACGGCTCATCAAATACCATTATTTCGCCATTTTTATAGTATGCACAAGCAATTGAAAGTTTTTGCTGTTCGCCACCCGATAATATTTCCCCAAAATCATCAATCTCTTTATCAAGTGATGTGAAAATACCGTTTGGCATCATACCAATTCTTTCACTTAAACCACTAATTGACAGTGAATGATTTAATTTCTGCTCATCGATCGCCGTTCCTAAAACTATATTATCCTTAATTGAGATTGAAAAAAGCTTATAATCCTGCAAAACAACAGAAAACATATCTCGCAGGGTGTCTAAATCAAGCTCTCCATATGCAATATTATTTAATAACAATTCGCCTTCAGTAGGATCATAAAGTCTCATCATCAATTTTACAAGTGTTGTTTTTCCAGCGCCGTTTTCCCCAACGATTGCTATTTTTTCTCCTTTTTTTATGCAAAGATTAATCTCTCGCAAAGCGTATTCATTCGCATTTTTATATTTAAAGGACACATTTCTGAAACAAATATCACCATTTGTTGCTTTTTTTGCATTTTTAGGCGAAATAATGCTAGGTGAATAATCTAAAAACTCATTATAGTCGCGTAAGTAAAGAGTATGACCGTGAAATGCGCCCAGACATGAATAAACACTATTTACTGCATCATAAACATTGCTCATGGTGCTTATTACGACGAGGCAATCTCCGTATGTCATAACATTTCTCACAATTGTTTGCCATACAGCATAAATTAGAACGGCATATTCTGAGAAAAACTTATTTACAAATGTTTCAAGTATCCACCACAACGCAACTCTTAATCCGCTTGTTTTATACAGATGATTAATCTTTTTTGAAGCTACTATAAACCGCTCTAATAACGGCTTATATACATTAGTCATACGCATTTCCTTTGCGTACACATCTTGATAGAAAGTACGTATGACATAATTCTTTTCTCTATTCAATCTATTAGCTTCTATGTTGATATTGTGATTAATTTTGTTTTTCTTTTTTTGAATAAACAGAGAAACGAATGGCAGAAAAGCGAAAATAATTATAATCGGATCAATGAGAAAAGATAGTACCCCAGAAGTTATTAATATGACCGTTGATGTAACTAGCATAAGAAGAGTATCAAATATTGCACAATGCTTGGAGTAAGCTGTCGACATCGCCATCTGAAACTTATCATAATAGTCGCTCTCTTCAAAGCAACTTATATCAATTGATACAGACTTGGCGAAAACCGTATTACTTATACGCGTTTTAAGTATACTTGTAAAATAAGGGGCGAGTCTTGCATCAAATACTTCAAATAATATTTGAAATATTAATATAACGGAGCAATAAATACCAAGAAATATTAACGACGCAATGAAACCATCGCCAAGGCTAATGCTATCAACTATATTTTTGAGCATAAAAAGACCAATTGTATTATAAACTCCTTCGTATATTGATTGCACAATCTTTAAAATAAAATAGCGGCGATCACACGACCATATTAGCCCTATTGCCTTCTTAAAAAGGGCAAATGATTTATTCTTCATAAAAGCCTCATAATCATTTTATTGTTTCTACTACTCCCAATATATTATCGTGCTTGATTCTTATTGGATCAATGTGTAAATTATTATCTCCTTTAGTTAGAACATATGTTTTTCTCACAAAAAGCGCCCTATGAACCATGATGTGTAACTTTCCTTTTGGATCAAGAAAATAATATGCAATTATATCATCAACTTCAATTTTTTCCTTATTTACGATATATACTTTTTGGCTGTCTAAAATGGCAGGATACATACTGTTGCCATGAATTGTCATCCAAACGCCGCCTTTACTTTTAATTTCATCCGCTAAAAGCTCGTGAATTAGCTTCATTGCAATGCATTCATCCCTTCTTTAAAATAACCCAAAATATAGTCAGCAGTAGTTACTATTGACTCGCTCGCGTATAGTCTATAGGCTGGGATGTTTTGAAATAGAGTGTCCGCAACCTCTCTCATAACCATATGATTGTCAACTGAAAAATACGGTAATAACGATTGAATTAAGACTCGATATGTTTCGATGGGAGAGCATCGCATTATTCTAGGTTTTATAAAACGTTCTTTCTCGATTATTATAAATGTTTTAACGGTAATTGAATTCGCAAAATAGCTCGAATCCATTAGATTTAAATCGATACGATTTTTATCAAAATCAGATTCATCTTTATGGACAATATAATTCTTGCATTCTTCAAATGTTGTTTCAATGGACGAATCGTCTAGTCCAAGAAGCTGAGTATTCCTATAGACACACATTCCATCACAAGTAATCTGGAAATATGCAACGTCATCATTAGTCGTTTTTTCGCCCCGCTTGCATAACATGTATGATATTGTTGACTTACCTGCACCACTCTGACCCAAAAATGCGATGCCATCATTTTCATTTTTTAACGCAGTACAAACGCTTGCATGAATACAATAAGTGCCGTTTTTTATTAATATCGAATTGATGATTTCGCATAGTTTTACTCCAATATATTTAAGCATTCTTTCTGGCATACTACCATCTATAAATAAACGAATTTCCGCTTTTTGAGGCATATATTTTATGACGCTTATTGCTCCGGATGCAATTATTATTACATAACGAGAATCATTGTTTGTGAACTCACTTACACCGTCTCGAAAGCCTAAAATGGACATATCATCAACTAAATTTTTCAAAACGGAATCTTCTATTATAGAAGTTTGTAATAAGTCTTGACTCAATTCTATTTGGCTAACAAAGCCGAAGTATCTATTCTTTAAATAGTTAAATACGGTTCTATTTTTTATTTTAATATTAAAGCAAGTGTTACATACATTTAACAGTATATTCATGATATGCAGCCTCAACTATTCGACAATGCCTACACATTTCTTTAGAAACATTATTAATCAATCCAGTTTCAAAATAATTATTGCATGGAGCCATAGAAAGTAAATAAGCACTTTTAGGACATTTGGAGCACATTTTAAATTCATAAGTATAAAGGCATTCGCGCAATGCTTTTAGTTGATGCGATTTCCAAATACTTTCCAAATCATCTTCGTAAATAGAACCTAATATATAGTTGAAATTAGTGCACGGAACAATATTCCCAGAAGCCGTGACAACAAGTGATCTAGTGCCACAACTGCAAATAGGTCTATTAATAGTAGATTCGTCAAAAAGTGAAGATGGCTTAAAATGCTCGTTTTTTATGTAATTAGTATAGTATTTGAACAGAGCAGCATCGCTAGGTCTATGCTTTTCCGCGTATGGATAATCTACATTAGAAGAAATATACTTTTCAACTTTGCAGCCAGATTGCATGAAAGATTCGAGTTCGCGCTCGTTTTCTTTTAATAGTATTGCGTTCTCTTTAAATGGTATCTTGTACTTTTTTAAGAGATCTATGGCAGAACAATATTTTTCGTATGACTTCGAAACACCAGTTACTGTATCATAAGTATCACTACAGCAACCATAGCGGCTAAGCGTGACATTATCAACGTATTTTTGAATATACTGAATATTATCAGAATTAATTAGAGTTCCATTTGTTTTCAAAAAAACGATAAAGCCCTTTTCTTTAATCGCTTTTATGATACTAAGAAATCGTGGATGAGTCATTGGCTCACCGCCTGTTATGGTAATCGTTACCGCGCCCAGATGATAAGCCTCATCCACGACTCTTAAAACTGCAGACTCATATATTTGATGAGTCTCTATCGTTCTTCTTCTATTGCCAATGTAGCAGTGACAACATTTAAGATTACATGCCGTGGTTATTTCTAATGTCAAGTTCATTAAGTGCTCTGTACTATTTATGTATTCTTGCATAAAATATTTTACCATATTATTCCTGCATCTTTCAATTTTTCAATAAATACGATATAATCGTTTTTCAAAACACTTTCTTCAACATCATACCTATTTTGCATCGTTATAATAAACTCTGCAAAAGATGTATTATTTACTATCGAGTTCCAAAACAATGTTCCTATTTCATCAAGCACAGTCACTTTGCCGTTTTTTAGATTGATGATCATAGTTTGTTGATCAATGTTTCTTATAATTAACTGGTCGGAGATAATCACTTTTCCACCTCATTTTAATAATAACTGTCATATAAAATATGGAATGCGTATAAATAATACTGGGCTTATGGTGTGAAACGATTAAAAACAATCGGTTCACACCACAGCAACAGTCAACGAAAGCCGAGATGGTATAGAACGATCATTTCAGCAATCGTTTGATTGGTGAAGGAAGGCTACGAGTTTAGTCTTTGCATCCACCGGCAGCATGAGAATATGAACCATCAGCATTTGGCGATGTTAATCCCCAGCATCTTGCTAAAATGGACATATCTCCCGCTTCAACATCAAAGAGCTGATCAGTTTCGACGATAGGCGAATGATAAATCTCTTTCATAATGAGCCTCCTTTCTTTATTTTTTGCGTTCAAATGAATATGAACACAATTATGCTAATGATATTTGCATCACTTCATTTGACTTAATTTGTTTTTAGAGGAATGTATCGCTTCATTATTCTAACTATCGAAAAGCCGCATTTAGTGGCAATGCGCATAGATGCCATATTTTTAGCATTACTCCAGTAAGCATTACAGCCCATCGATAAGACATAAGATAAATAGCCATAAGCAAGTCTTGCTCCATATCCTTTGCGCCGATATTCGGGAGAAGTATAAATATAGTCAACATCATAATAATCGTTTGTCATTTTCATAAAAGAAATATATCCCACTATTTTGTCTCCTTCAAATGCGGCCAATATTTCACCCTGTTTTTTGACAACAAATATGTCGAATAGTAATGCAAGATCTGGACGATGTTCGATTTTTTCGCTCGTCATTTGAACAAATTCATTTTTATTCATTTTCGTAACAAGACGAATGTTAGGATCATCTATGCGAACATAATCCTTTTTGAAAACCATAGCAAAATCAGTAAATGTTTTGTCAGCCGCAAACGATTTACCGATTGATTCGTCTAATTCCTTGGCGAAATCACTTTCTAAGTCTTGAAAAGGAATTAATAAGGTGGGCATTTTACAATGCGTCTCAACAAATCCCATTAGCTCATCAATATCGAACCTTTTAGATAATGGTATAACATTGACAATATCATTCATAGTTTTGGATAAAATGATCAACACATCCTCGCTTTTCCAACACGCTAAAAATTCATTTTCTTGAATTAAATAACTGATATTATCTAAATCCGCAATGTAAGATATTCCCTTTTTTTTTACTATTTCGATAGCATCTTCATGGCTTATAATGTTCATATAGTTACACCTTTCTAACATATGAAGAATTATTGTTTTCTACAAATCCCATTCCGATAAGATCCCTTTTTATTGTGCAGTAATCGTCAAATATTTCTCTGATTACAGAAACCAGTTCTTCTTCGGTATAGTTCTTTTTCTTTTCAAATCTTTGTGCAATGTAAGACATGATAATTTCGCGTTTTTTTAGTTGTGACGGAATAGTCTTTAGTTTTCCGTGTTCGAAATAATTATTGATAACCTGTTCTTCGTAAGTTTTTTTATCTTCATAATGAATTGCTGCGCAAATCAATTGTCCGATTGGCTTGTTCAATAGTTCACGATTTATTGAATAGATAACATAATGCTGGATTTTGGTACTATATACCATGCCTGCGTGCTCTAATTTCTTCATGTGATGAGCAACTGTTGCAGTTGTCAACCCCAACTGTTCGGCCAAATATTCCGTATAACTATCCTTTTCCAATAAAACACGTATAATTTTCAACCTAGATTCATCTGCTAATGCCTTGAATACTTCCACTTCTTGGTGTTCAATGCAGTTTTTCTCAATCAAAAATCAATCCCCCCGTTAGCAATCCACCACTGTTCCCACTTTTGTATTAATTGCTGTAAAGAGTCGATCACCATACTGGTCTCAAAAACCTTTTCAGTCTCATTATACTGTTTGGCGAGTTTCAGTTCATTTATGTTTTTATCTATAAAAGCAGTTTTGACCATTTGAATCGCATGAGCATATACGAGAAATGCTTCTTTCAAATCCCTTGAAGGATTTGATTCATACCAACTGCGATATTCGGCGAAATACATCTTTGCAGGCGCGTTGAACACTCGTTTTTCCCTTGTATTGTAATACAATTCATCGTGTGACTGATTGGAAAATCTCATAGAAACCAATTTAATGGCCTGATTAATGACCGCGGCAGAAATATTATATGCCTTCTTTGCGGTTGTTTGTTTAGGCTCAAGTGTAGATAAATCATCAATAATATCATTTTGTAAATCCTTAGCGATATTAATCATTTCTTGTTCTACTGATTTACCGTTCATATTATTCTCCTTTGAATTCAAATTTAGTTAGATGTTCATCTAACTAAATTCATTATAACATAGCATTCGACTTTGTCAAGATATAAATATAGATAGTTATTGAATTATTTATAAATAATTTCGACAAAGTGAATACTTGGCTTCATTAAGCAAACGCAAAATATGAAAATGCGCCAAAACAGTAAGAACAGTATTCAATCTATGATTAGATGTTAAGGTTGAAAGGTTGAAACATTGTAATTTGAGTACCATTCCGAAAAAAGGCGCACAAAACCAAGCCCCCAAAAAGCGGGCGAAAAAAGAAGTTGTTCAAAAAAACTAAGTAGTAGGTGGAGCGGTCACCAGATAACCTTGCCGTTGGAGAATAAAGATGGCTTCTTCCATAGAAACCTCACGGTGTGCCGGTGGCCGATCATCCTTGCGGTAGAGTTCAGGGTTGTACGGCTCATTCTTCTTGAGCATATTGTAGATGACCGTGAGCAGCATCCTGGCAATGGCGATGATAGCCTTTTTGTGCCCTCGGCGCTTTTTGAGTGCGAGGTAACGGTTGCGGACTTCCGGGAACTGTTTGGCTCGAACGGCGCATAGAGCGCACTGAACGAGCAGCGGCTTGATGTAAGCACCTGCCCGGCTGATTCTGGTGGTTTTCTTCTTCCCGGCACTCTCGTTGTTCTGCGGCGTAAGCCCAGCCCAGGAGC
>ERZ857984.1727-NODE-1727-length-16058-cov-4.413485_pt1 | contig 16058 bp, 15 predicted proteins | sample MGYA00519914_ERZ857984 | MGnify/ENA primary metagenome ERZ857984 (study PRJEB31778, sample SAMEA3449417) | human gut metagenome | biome: human gut; feature: human-associated habitat; material: faeces | place: United Kingdom | collected 2010/2012 ... | reverse complement strand
ATAGATTTCTGCCAGATTCCAAAATCAATTTTGCGCATAACTCTTGACATTACCGTGTAGTGCGGCTTTGCCAGACTGACCATCACATGGTCATGGCCCATAATGCCCAAATGCCCGACCAACAGCCAGTTGGGTTTCCCGTTTACCATGGCGCCAACCACCACAAGGAGCGTCGGATACAGCGCCAGCGTGTTTCCGATGTTCTTTTTCATAATTTTGATCTCCCCAAATAATGATATTTGCAGTTTATTGTCTCTCGATTCCGTTGGCATCCAGCCAGGCTGCTATATCATCCGGCAGACCGGAGCCGCCCGAATAGTGGATGGAAAGGCCCTCCGCCATATTGGCATCCGGCGCCAGCTTGGCAATAGCGGTTTGGCTCTGGCCCAGTCCGCCGCCTCCGTGGCTGCAAAACGGCAGAATGTTCTTTCCGGAAAAATCATATTCTTCCAGGAAAGAGGCGATTGGCATCGGGATGGACGCCCACCAGTTGGGATAGCCCAGAATAATCGTATCATACTGACCCATATTCTCCACATGCGTGGAAAGCGCCGGCCGTGCCTGCATCTTCTGATCCCTTTGCGCTTGCTCCAGTACCGTATTGTAGTTGGTGGAATAGGGCTCTACCAGTTGGATTTCAAACAAGTCTGCTCCCGTCTGACGCTGAATTTCTTCCGCGATCCCTCTGGTATTGCCGCCCCAGGAGAAGTAAGCAATCAGGACGTTTCCGCCGCTGTCTCCTGTCGTGCTCGACGAAGAACCGGCAACACTTCCCGCACCGGCCGTTGCGTTGCGCACCAGCCGCAAGCCGATATTATAGCTGCTGTTCTCCTGGGGCAGCGCGGCCCGATAGGCGCTGCGGAGGTTCTTGGCGAAGTCGTTCCATCCGCCGCCGCGGTATACCCGGCGGGTGCCGGTTTCCGGTCCTGTGGGATCGGTCTGATCCTCCGTGCTGTACTCGCCGTAATAATCCCAGACCCATTCGCCCACATTCCCGTGCATATTGTAAAGTCCCCAGGCGTTGGGAGAAAAGCGATCGACCTCCACGGTGGTCCGACGGTACACGCCGGGTCGTGTTTCCAGTTCCTCCTGATTGAAGTAATTGTCCTCAATCATGTAGGGATAAACACCATAGTAATTGGATTCGTCCGCACTGATGGAGGTTTCCGTATTGAACGGGGTGAACGTCCCGGCACGGCAAGCGTATTCCCACTCCGCTTCGGTGGGCAGACGATAGCCATTGGCACTGCGGTCCCAGCTCACACTGGTTCCGTCAATGGTATATGCGGGGGTAAGCCCCTCCTGTTCACTGCGGGCGTTGCAGTAGGCTACCGCATCCAGCCAGGAGACATTTCCACCGGCAGGTTTTCACCGGAAAAATCGCTGGGGTTGTCGCCCGTTATGTCCCGGTATTCCTGCTGCGTCACCTCATAGGCGCTCATATAAAAATCACTGACTGAAACAGAATGCCGGGTCTCATCCTCACTGCGCCATGGCTCGCTCTCCGGACTTCCCATGGTAAAGGTTCCCCCGGTAATCAACAGGAAGCCTTCCGGTACTCTGACTTCTTCTGTACCTGCACCGGCGAAGGACGTTGACCCACGTTCCGATTCGGACGATTCCTGTGCAAGTGATTCCGAACTACAGGATGCCAATGAGAACAACATCATTCCGGCCATCAACAAACTTAGCCATCGTTTCATACTTCCGCCCCTATTCATCGATGCTTACCAATTCGTATGCTCGGCTGCCCAAGCCGATTCTGCCGGCGTGCTCCAACATCAAAAGGCCGTTGCGGCTTTCAATACGCCGGACAAGGGAATCACCGTCTTCAGCCGAATATACCAAATCGATGCAGGCCTGGTCGACCGCAACCGGATCAAAGGAGGCCAAAATCCCGATGTCGTGCATATCCGGCTCCGCCGGACTGCCGTCGCAGTCACAGTCCACCGAAAGCCGGTTCATCACGTTGATATACAGCATCCGTCCACCCATATAGTCGCTCACCGACTTAGCCGCCTCTGCCATGGATTCCAGAAAAGCGTCCTGGTCGCCGCCCCACATGCTGCCGCCGGTCCCGCCGGAATGGATGTGGGCCTTTCCGTCCGAGGAGGCGATGCCGATAGACGTATTCTTGATGGCCCCGCCAAATCCTGCCATGGAATGTCCCTTGAAATGGGAAAGAATGATATAATAATCGTAGTTGGCAAAGTTGGCACCTACGTAGTTTTCCGTCAAATGCGTACCGCCGGTCACGGGCAGGGTCATTGAGCCGTCGGCGTCCATAATATCGACATCGGCAATAGCAGTATAGCCGTGATCCTCCGCTACCTGGAGGTGATAAGCCGTATTGGCCCGCTGGCCGCCGTAAGCGGTATTGCACTCCACGATGGTGCCGTTCACCGCCCGCACCAGATTGCCGATAAGCTCCGGACGCAGATAGTTGCTGCCCGGCTCACCGGTGCTGATTTTGACAGCGATGTTCCCTTCCGGGAGCTCGGCTCCCAGCGCCTCGTAAACCGCCATCAATCCTTGCGCGGAGATATCAGTGGTCATGTATACGGTTGATGCCTCGCCGGAGGCTTCCCCGGGTTGCCCTGACACCCCGGCCGCTGACTGCGGGGGCCGAGAGGCCTGGGAGCCGGAGCCTATGGAGTTGTTCCCCGATGGAATAGGCTCCTGTTCCGATGCGCACCCTGCCAATATTCCAATGCAGAATAGAATTGCGAAATAGAGAGAAAATCGCTTTTTCATTCGGAACCTCCTTGTCTTGTTGTCGTGTTGTAAAGTATTTTAGGATTTGACTTTTTTGGCCGGCAGTTTCCGCAGCAGTTTGGAGGCAGAATCGGCCAGGAAGATAAAGGCGCCCATCATGGCCAGATAGTCCAAATAGAAAAGTGGGATCGGCTCGCTGAAGTCCAGAAATACAAACTGTGTTTTCAGCAACATATAAGTGAGAAGATCACGCCGGATAAATACCATAAGACCATAGACGGCAATTCCCGCTCCAACGATGGACAGCAGAACCTTCCGCAGGCGGGAGGTTTGCCGCACTTTCATCACTTTACCGGCCATCCCCAGAAGCATACTCCAGTGCAGACCCAAATGCAGAGCCATCAGGACAAAGCCCCAGTGTGAGGCTGCCATGTGCAGCAGGCGTGCGAAGGACATACCGCCCCGAATGTTCAAAAATGAAAAAACATAGTTTGAAAGCATTATACCGCTGACCATCAGGCCAATCATAGCAAGGAATACCAATACATCCACAATCAGCCGAAAAACGCGGAGCGGTGTATATCCGCCTTTGAAAAGGGATTTGTACCAATTCCCGTTCAGGATATGATGCAGAAGGAACAGGAGAAACATTCCGGCTCCCGCCCATTCGTGGGCAACATCGCCCCAAAACGCATATCCCATCAAAAACAGCAGCGCCAATGTCATGAAAACATCCACTGCGATTTTAATAACTGCCTTTGGCCTCACGGGTTTCCTCTCCCTCCCTTGACAATCAAGTCAGATCAAGGCCGCCGATCCAATCGGCTATGTCTTCCCCGGCTCCCTCCACACGGCTGCCGGAGACATGAAGCCCCTCCAGGATCGTGGCTCCGGATGCACTGTCGGGGATCTTGTCCAGGCTGCGGCCAAAGGCGCTGCCGCCGCTGGTGCAGAATGGAATCAAGGTTTTCCCTTCCCAGTCGTAAGCTTCCAGAAAAGAGTAGATGAGCATGGGTGCATCGCTCCACCAGTCGGGGTATCCTACGAAAATCACGTCATAGCTGTCCCAGTTTTCCACTTGATTTGCCACTGCCGGTCGTGCGTCATCCGCCTGCTCCTGCTGTGCAATGTCGAGGAGTTCGTTATAATCGTCCGTATACGGGACAGCCGGGGCGATCTCGAATAGGGTGCCGCCGGTTTCGGCTTGGATCATCTGCGCCATCTGCTCCGTATTGCCCGACCAGGAAAAGTACGCAATCAGTATTCCGTTGGTCCCGTCTGTCGGTTCCGTTGTTTCCTCAGGTGTTTCAGAGCCGGAAGGCGCTTCTGAAACGGGTGCCTCAGAGGGCTGCGCGTTCGGTTCGGAAGGTCGGGCAGAAAGCTCATTGTCGCCCGAAGAGGAAGTTCCGCCGCTGCAGGCAGCAAGGAAAACGATCAGGAGCGAGGCCAACAGGAGAAATAAAAATTTTTTCACTTTCATTCATTCCTTTCATTTTAAGAGCAGAAAACGGATTGCTTTTTCGTATTATTTTCTATAAGTTGAGCGAACGCCGCTCACCGAAGCCGATTCCCCAGATTATACGCCTGCTGCGGGAATTCGGAATACCGAGTTATGGAGGGCGATCCGCAGCCGGCGCCCAGCACCGTCCCCATATTCGTCAAATTCAGATATCGCACCAAAGTTTTATAGTGAGATTCCAGCGCTTCAAAGGTCCAGTCGTCCTTGTTCCAGGCTGCTGCCAGCAGGGCGGATTTCATATGTTTGCGCTGGATAGAGCTGTTGAAGGCACAGAAACGGTCGACCAGAATCTTCAACTGTGCGGACATCCCGTAATAGTATAACGGCGTCACAAACACCATCATGTCCGCTTCCAGGATTTTGGGGCGGATCCAGTCGAGCTCATCCTTCTGCACGCAGGGTCCTTCATACCCGCAATGGATACAGCCGGTGCAGGTATGGATATCGGCGTGGGCGGCATCGATGATCTCCACCGTGTGACGGGCTTCCTCCGCTCCCTGCTTAAAGCAGTCTGCAAGCAGGTTGGAGGAGCCGTTTTTATTGGGACTTCCCTCCAAAATAACAATTTTCATTGACTTATACTCCTTGACAAATATGTAATTGCTGTTATTCCACAGCGCTGACGGTGATCGTACCGTGCATTTCACTGACCAGTTCTCCGCCGGAAACCGCTTGTCCCAACTCATACAGCGAAGAATTTACGTTATAATCGCCGTAGAACATCACCACATCTCCCCAGGGAGCATAATAGGCCAGCGTCCCGGCACCGGACTGCGCCAGCGGAGAATCACTGATATCCAGCTCCTGCGGTGGGTAAAAGATTTTCTCGTTGGTGCTGAAGTCCTCTACTTCCAAGGTAAGGGGCAGCTGTGCATAAAGGGAAGCGGCGGCCGTCCCGCCATTCAGTTCATAGATAACGGCATTTTCACCGAACTGTACCGAGATTCGCCGCATGGTGTTTTCCGGCTCTTCGCCCTCCGTCGATGCGGAAGGCGTTCCGTCCGCAGACGACGGTCCGGTCGATTCATCCTGTTTCGATTGTTCTGCGAAAGAATTCTGGTCAGCGGAAGAAATCTGCTCCGTTCCGGCTGAAAGCGATTCAGTGGTTGATGCCAACCCCTGATTGCTGTTCCCACAGGCTGAAAAAGCAAATGTCATCAGACCAAAAAGAATTGTAAAAAAAGCTTTTTTCATACGTCTTAACCTCCTAATATCAGTCGCTAAATCTGGCCGCCTTTTCTATATATCCTTCCGATAGGAAGAATGTTTCTCTTTTGTAGCAGTCAAAATTATTGTTCGACCCTGCTGCTTCCGGCCGCCGGCGCTTATGCGATATACCTGCTTTCCGAAAAAAAGATTTCATATCCGGATACCATCGGCCTGCCGGCAGCCCGAATATATCCGTCATACAGTTTGAGATTTCCAGCGTTTTCAAGTGTTTTTCATTTTCTCCCGTCTGCAAGATACGGCCTGTCAAACCATTTGGCGGAAAATTGTAATAACATCATATTCCGTGCTTTTATTATAATCCGATCCGTGCTCTTTGTCTAATACCTATATTTTATCTTTTTCCATACGTTTTTTCTATGGATGAAGAAAAAAGGATCTCCAAGGCAGCAAACCTCGGAGATCCGTATAAAACGATCTTTATTCCAATCTGGCACGCAGCATATTGATTTCTTGAATAAATAAGGAAGTCGCCGGAGAAAACAAGTTCTTTTTCTTCCAAATCAACACGCTGCGAGTCGTATGCTCGGGGTGTACGGGGATGAACCGCAGATGCGGGCTGCTGCGGATTGCCAGAGCACCATCCAGACAAAACGCGCACCCCATCCCTTCCTCTACCAGCAATGCGGCATTGGATAGCAGCGTATAGCTGAGCGGGATATGCAAATCCTTTTCATCCCGCTTCAGCCAGTTCAGGATTTCTGCGCGCGCCCGCTCACGCAGCGGGAGGATCAAAGGATAAGCCGCTATCTCCTCCTGTGTAATAAATTCACGGCCGACCAGTGGGTGATCATCCCGCAAAAGGATTCCCCAGGTCTCCTTTTGGGAGAGCCGGATAAAATCGTACTTCGTCGTATCCACCGGCTCCAGCAGCAGACCCACATCAACCAGCCCTTTGTCCAGCCGGTCTTTGATGTTATCTGCCGTTTCATTATACAAATGAAACTGAACCAGAGGATATTTTTCAGAAAACCGCTTGATGAGTTTTGCAAACAGACGGCTTCCGACAGCTTCCGAAGCTCCGATGGCAATCAACCCGCTGACATCGGCATTCCGCTCCGCAAAAGCCTGTTCCAGCCGGTCTGCCAGCTCCACAATTTCTTCTGCGCGCTGGCGGAAAAAGATGCCCTCATCGGTCAAGGTCAATCCATGTTTGCCACGGAGCATCAGTGTCGTGCCCAACTCTTTCTCCAGATCCATCATCTGCCGGCTCAGCGTCGGCTGCGTCACATGCAGGATATCTGCGGCTCTCGTGATATTCTCCTCCTGCGCTGCCGCCAAAAAGTAACGAAGTGTGCGCAACTCCATATTAAGCATCTCCCTATTAGGAATGCTTTTAGTATAACATATTCATGCAAAATTCGCAATATCATACGTTTCAGCTATATATACCATACAAATAGGAGCGGTCGAACGAACACGTCTATCCATAAATCCGATATATCTCCATCTGCACGTCAGTCATTTGGCTGTGTCAGGAAATTTGGGCAAATTAGCTTGCAGGCCCTGCGGTGAATGAAGTCAGCCGGCAACGGATGTGCTCTCAAGAACAGTCTTCACGCGACTCATATTCATATATTTCATATTGTCCACCGAGTGCCCGTCACATAACGTAGGCGGGCACAGAACGGCACAAGGACAAAAATCCGTCCAATGGATTAATTGTATTGTAAAGAATAGATTCGGATGCTCTCCGGCGTAGTCCGAAACGATTTTTACATCCTTTCCAGTTGACTTTTCACATCGTCGCATATCATGCAAAGTACAATCAAAATCCGAAATATTTTCCATCCACTTCCTGTTCCATTAAATCTTTCATTCTCATATTAAACAGGTTATATGCTGTAGGGAACTTGATCAACAAATATTCGTACAGCGGCGAATAATCGCCGCTTCTTAATTCCGCCTGGATTTTTTCGGAAATGAAATCCTTTTCACTTCCAACAATACAGCCGTTCTGATAAAGCACCGTTACATTCCGCATCAAAACCGGAGAAGCGCCGCTTGCGCGACGCTTCTCCGCTAAAGTATCGATATTTCCTGCCAAGGTCCTTTTTAGTATTGTTCGTACAATCTGAGGCTGTTCATTTTGTCATATTCATACAGACAACTCTTCCCTATCCGCGCGCAGCCAGTGCATCCGCAAGCTCGTTCAGCTTGGTGGCCGTCTCCTCCGAGACCGCCGAGCGGATGGAGACCATCGGTTCAAGCACGGCGACGTCCTTCATCTCCGCCAGCGCCGCAAGCATCACCTTTCCGGCAGACGGCGCCCAGCTTCCGTTTTCAATCACGGCGGCGGTGCGCTTCTGCCAGTTTTTCGCCTTCAGGCGGGAAAGGAAGGCCGCCATCGGCGGAAGGACGGCGCCGTCATAGGAAGGCGCGGCCAGCACAAGCGCATCGTAGCGGAAGGCGTCCGCCACAGCGCGGGAGATATCGCTCCGCGCAAGGTCGACCGCGGCCACACGCTTCTCGCCGCGGCGCGCCAGCATATCCCGCAGCCGCAGCGCAGCCGAGGCGGTGTTGCCGTAAATGGAAGCGTAAGCGATCAGCACGCCGCGTTCCTCGGGGCGGTAGCTGCTCCAAATATCATATTTTTCCAGATAACCGGACAGGTCGCCGGTCAGCACGGGGCCGTGCAGCGGGCAAATGATCTTAACCGGCAGTCCGCTCAGCTTCTTCAGCAGCGTCTGCACACTCGAGCCGTATTTTCCGACAATGTTGATGTAATAACGCCGCGCTTCGTCCGCCCAGTCGCCCGGGTCGCCGGGAAGTCCGAAGCGGCCGAACGCGTCCGCAGAGAAAAGGACCCCATCGGCCTCGTCATAGCTGACCATCACCTCCGGCCAATGAACCATCGGCGCCATAAAAAAGCGGATGGTATGCGCGCCGGTTTCCAGCGTATCGCCCTCGCCGACAACGACGGCGCGGTCGCCGAAATCCCTGCCGTAAAAGGATTTGATCATTTGGAAGGTCTTCGCATTGCCGACGATGCGCATCGCCGGATAGCGGTCGGCCAGCAGCCGCAGTGCGGCGGAATGGTCCGGCTCCATATGCGAAACGACGAGGTAATCGATTCCCCGGTCGCCTGCCGCCTGCTCGACACCGGCCAGCCATTCAGCGGCCACACGACGGTCGGCAGTATCGAACAGAACAGTCTTTTCGTCTGTAAGCAGATAGGAATTGTACGTCATACCGTTCGATACGCGGTATTGTCCTTCAAAGAGGTCCAGCGTTGTATCCGCCACAGCCGTAGAAAGCAGCGACGAGGTAATTTGTCTTTCGTTCATTTAAGATAACACATCCTTTTGTAGATTCTACTTCTATTTTAATCCATTTTCCGCCCGCAAAACGCACGCCGCAGAAGAAAAGCCGCAAAAATGCTCCACAACGAGCGAAAGCCAAGCGCCGACGGCGGCTAAACCAAGCGGATAGCAGAAGAAATACGCAAGTACTGAGCGCACCCGCCGAACACGGCATAAGGACCGTGATGAGAACGGAAAACACACTCCGATATGACGGAACTGACAGCCTTCAGCTCTTTGCAAACCAGCTCAGACGCTTATCCGGAAAACAACAGTTTTTATACTGAAACGCAATTCAATATTGTACAAAAAACCTTCGCGCAATCCGATTTTACGATGGCGTTTGCCATACCGTTTGATTGCGTTCTCATATGACATACGGTTATCGGCTGAAACTACAGACCAAATGCCGACTTACTGTTGCTGTATGCGCTCGCCGCTGATATGCGCCAAAGGTGCCTATACAGAAAATAACGATAGTTCAGTACATCCCATCCCTTTTCGTTTTCTTCCTTACTGTCGTCAAATTCCGACAACCGGAAATATTTTAACATACCCAACTGCCAAAGTCAACAGAAAAAACCGGGGCCGTGTCTGACGCGGTCCCGCCTTTTTTCAAATGCTGTAAAGCAGTTCACCGTAGGTCGGAAACGGCCAGTGTTTTGCACTGACAAGGGTTTCCGCCTCATCCGCAGACGCACGGAGCTGCTGCATAGCCACAAAAACCACGGTACGGCAGAAAGACGCCTGCTCAGCGGCCGTGGGATAGACTCTGACCTCCGCAAGCGCATGCTCCAGATTTTCCGCATCGGACTTGATGCAGGCAGCCAGCGAAGATAAGCGGCGCACCGTATCCAATTCGACCGAAATATCGATATCCTCTGACAGCGCCCGTTTGTCCAGCGCAGCGGCCGACAGCTCGCTTGTGTAAGCAACGATGGCGGGAAGAATATCCTTTTTCGTCAGCTCGACCATCGTCAGTGATTCGATCTGAATCGTTTTGATATAATTATCCAGTAAAATTTCCATCCGCGAGCGGATCTCGGCTTCCGTAAAAATACAGTGCCGGGCAAACAGACGGACATTCTTTGCGGCAGTGAACAACGGCAGCGCTTCAGGCGTCGTCCGCAGGTTCAGCAATCCTCGGCGCTCAGCTTCTTCCACCCACTCATCTGTGTAGTTATTGCCGTTAAAGATGATGCGCTTATGCTCACGGATCGTCCTTCGAATGAGTTTATTGAGCGCCTCGGTAAAATCGGGTGCCTGCTCAAGCTGATCGGCAAACTGCGAAAGCGCCTCGGCAACGATGGTATTGAGTACCAGATTCGGGCCGGCGATCGAAAGCATCGAGCCGAGCATACGGAACTCAAATTTATTGCCGGTAAATGCAAAGGGCGAGGTGCGGTTGCGGTCGGTGGTATCCTTCGGGAAATGCGGCAGCACATCAACGCCGATCTGCATCTCTACCTTTTCACGTTTAGAATAGCTGCTCTTGGATTCAATGGCCTCTAAAATTTCAGTCAACTCATCACCCAGGAACATAGAGACGATAGCAGGCGGCGCTTCGTTGGCGCCGAGGCGATGATCATTACCCGCGCTGGCAACCGAAATACGCAAAAGATCCTGATACTCATCCACCGCCTTGATGACCGCGCAGAGAAACAGAAGAAATTGCGCATTTTCATACGGCGACTTCCCCGGCTCCAGCAGATTATAGCCGGTGTCAGTACACATCGACCAGTTATTATGCTTGCCGCTGCCGTTGACGCCGGCAAACGGTTTTTCGTGCAATAGACAGGTCAGGCCATGCTTGGATGCAATTTTTTTCATCAGCTCCATCGTGAGCTGGTTATGGTCAGTGGCAATATTCGTAGTCGTGTAGATAGGCGCCAGCTCGTGCTGTGCGGGTGCAACCTCATTGTGTTCGGTTTTGGCAAGGACCCCCAGCTTCCAAAGTTCTTCGTCCAGCTCGGCCATAAAAGCCTTGACGCGCGGCTTGATTGCGCCGAAATAATGGTCCTCCAGTTCCTGCCCCTTGGGCGGTTTAGCGCCAAATAGTGTACGTCCGGTATATATAAGATCCTTACGCTGCTTATAGAGCTTTTCATCGATGAGAAAATACTCCTGTTCGGCCCCGACGGTCGTATAAACGCGTTTGGCATCGTGTCGACCGAACAGACGGAGGATACGCAGAGCCTGCTTGTTCAGCGCCTCCATCGAGCGCAGCAGAGGGGTCTTCTTGTCCAACGCCTCACCGCCGTAGGAACAGAAAGCCGTGGGAATATAAAGCGTCTTATCTTTGACAAAGGCGTACGAAGTGGGATCCCAAGCGGTGTAACCGCGCGCTTCAAAGGTAGCCCGCAAGCCCCCGGACGGAAAGGAGGATGCATCCGGTTCGCCCTTGATAAGCTCCTTACCCGAAAATTCCATAATCACTGCGCCGTCGTCCGCGGGTGTGATAAAGCTATCGTGCTTCTCGGCAGTGATACCAGTCATCGGCTGAAACCAGTGCGTGTAATGCGTAGCGCCCTTTTCGATCGCCCACTCTTTCATCACCGTAGCAATGACGTTGGCTATGGAAATATCCAGCGGTACGCCTGTATGGATGGTCTTTTTCAGACTTTTATAAGTATCCTTCGGCAGACGGGACTGCATCACGCCTTCATTGAAAACCATACTGCCGAACAGTGCATTGACCGTGCTCATTTTTTACCGTCCTTTTCCTCGTTATTGTCAAAGCAGCTCGACGCCGCCGGCAGTGCAGACCCGCAGCGTCTCATCGTCCCAGACAGAAACCTGCACCTCGCCGATGTGCGCCTTGCCGAGCATCAGCATCGACAGGCGCGACTGGCCGATGCCGCCGCCGATGGTCAGCGGCAGCTTATCCTCAAGCAGCAGCTTATGAAAGGCCAGCTTCCTGCGGTCGTCGCAGCCGGCTTCGGAAAGCTGTGCGTCGAGGGAATTCCGGTCCACACGGATACCCATCGAGGACACCTCGAACGCACAGCCGAGCACGTCGTTCCAATATAACAGGTCGCCGTTGAGATTCCAGTCGTCGTAGTCGGGCGCGCGGCCGTCATGCCGCAAGCCGGACCGCAGCCGGCCGCCAATCTGCATCAGGAACACGGCTTTATGCTCCTTCAGATACGCATTTTCACGTTCTTTAGGTGACATAGCGGGATACAAATCCTCTAATTGCTGCGTGGTCACAAACGCAACCTCTGCGGGCAGCTCGGTGGTTAGCTGCGGATAATGTGTCTTCAACTCAGACAGTGTGCCGGCAATCGCGCCGCTGATGGCGCGGACGGTCGTTTGCAGATAATCAAGCGTACGGTCGGCAGGTGTGATGACCTTTTCCCAATCCCACTGATCGACATAAACCGAATGCAGGTTATCCATTTCCTCGTCGCGGCGGATGGCATTCATATCCGTATACAGTCCCTCGCCCGCCTTAAAACCGTATTTATAGAGCGCCATCCGTTTCCATTTGGCGAGTGAATGCACCACTTGTGCAACGCGGCCGGTTTCTTTTATATCAAAAGCAACGGGTCGTTCCACGCCGTTCAGATCGTCGTTAAGACCGGTAGACGGCTCCACGAACAGCGGCGCCGATACGCGTTTAAGATTGAGCGCGTCACAGAGTTTTTGCTCAAAATTCCGTTTCAAAAAGCCGATAGCGGTCTGCGTCTGATACAGATCAAGAAGCGGCGCATAGCCGGTCGGGATTACGGTCTTGCTCATCATTAGTCATCCTTCCGTATTTGGCAATAAAAAACGCGCCGCGGGGAAAAAGCCCACAGCGCCGTCGCTGTCAAATATATTATATCCTACCCGTTATAAAATGTCAAGGGATTTCAGAAAAAAGCGGAACATCATCCTTATGAAAATTCGTGCAGTCTCGACCAAACGAGCAAATCAAATATGCAGCGCGCGGATGCTTGCCGGCGAGACAGTTGTTCCTGCAATACGCATGTCCCTGCCGGACCATACAGCAAACGAAAAGAATCCTCTCCATGGTATTAACAAGCAGCCGTTACACTTTCCCCGTGAAATCTCATAACAAATATAGGCAATGACTTACGTAACCCCGATCGGCAATTGCCGTTTTAACGTTCATTCCGGTCAGCAATACCTAAAATCCGGTCTTTTCCTTTACATCTGGGCTGCCGCAAGTCTCCGAAATCCCAAACGGCAGCCCCCCCTGTTTGTTATTTGTGGTACAGCTTCTTTGTCTGATAAACCGGTTCACACGTAAGATTGGTGCCCAGTTTTTTGAACACATCCGAATCGACCTGCGACAGAATAACGGAGGAATGCACTTCGCAGCCGGCTAACTCGGCAAGTGCCTCCATCGCGCGTGCCGCGCGCTCGTCCGTCGCCGCACAGATGGAAAGCGCAATAAGGACCTCGTCGGTATGCAGGCGCGGATTGCGGTTGCCGAGATGCTCAATCTTCAGCTTTTGTATCGGTTCAATGATCGTCGGCGAAATGAGATGCACATCATCGTCGATCCCCGCCAGCGCCTTGAGCGCGTTGAGCAGCAGCGCACTGGAAGCGCCAAGCAGAGACGACGTTTTGCCGGTGACGATACGACCGTCGGCAAGCTCCATCGCCGCGGCGGGCGCACCCGTACGGTCCGCCTTTTCCTTCGCGGCGGCGACGACCGGACGGTCCTCCGGCGAAAGATTGGCGGTGCGCATCAGCAGCTCGGCTTTATACGAGATATCCTCCGCATCCTCACCCAGCAGTCCCTTACGGCCGGCACAAAGCGTCTGGTAATAACGCCGGATAATCTCCTGATTCGAGGCACTGCGGCAGACCTCGTCGTCCACAATGCAGTTGCCCGCCATATTCACGCCCATATCCGTCGGCGAACTGTAGGGCGACGTTCCGTAAATCTGTTTGAAAATGGCGTTGAGAACAGGAAAAATTTCAATATCCCGATTGTAATTGACCACCGTTTCACCATACGTCTCCAAATGAAATGGATCGATCATATTTACGTCGTTCAAGTCAACGGTAGCGGCCTCATACGCGATATTGACGGGATGCTTGAGCGGCAGGTTCCAAATCGGGAAGGTTTCAAACTTGGCATAGCCCGCCTTTACGCCGCGCAGGTTCTCGTGATAAAGCTGCGAAAGGCATACAGCCATTTTTCCGCTGCCCGGCCCGGGCGCCGTCACCACCACGAGCGAACGCGAGGTCTGGATATACTCGTTGCGGCCGTAGCCTTCCTGCGAAACGATCTTTTCGGTATTATTGGGATACCCTTCGATCGGATAATGGCGATAAGTCTTAACACCCAGTTCCTTCAATCGCTGGCGAAACGCTTTGGCCGCCGGCTGCGACGCGTACTGTGTAAGCACGACGCTGCCGACGTAAAGGCCCGCAACACGAAAGGCGTCGATCAACCGCAGAACGTCGAGGTCATAGGTAATGCCGAGGTCGCCGCGAACTTTGTTTTTTTCGATGTCGCAGGCGCAAATAGCGATGATGATTTCCGCCTGCTCGCGCAGCGCAAGCAGCATTTTCAACTTACTGTCCGGCTTGAAGCCCGGCAGCACACGCGAAGCATGATAGTCGTCGAACAGCTTGCCGCCGAACTCGAGATAGAGCTTACCGCCAAATTTATCGATGCGCTCGCGAATTTTCCCGCTCTGCAGTTCAATATATTTTTCGTTATCAAAGCCGATCTTTCTCATTCGTAAATCCTTCCTTTTGAAAAATCGTCTGATCGGATCTTACGTTCTGAATATACTTAGAGCGCGCTATACATTCAACTCCGCACGAACGGCTACGCCGGTGTTTTCGTCAAGAATCGGACGGACAAACCGCTCCAAAAACAACTCGGTCTGCCGGGGCGCCAGACCAATGAACGCCGTCGGATCGAGAATGCTCTCCATTTCTGCCTTTGACAGTCTGAAATCGGGGTCGGCACTGATAAGCTCGATGAGCGTCGGCTCTTCGCCGGTCTGTTTATAGCGGACCTCGGATTCGACCGAATAGGCGCGTATCTTCTCGTGCAGCTTCTGGCGGTCGCCCCCCTTCTTGACGGCTTCCATCAGGATATTTTCGGTCGCGATATACGGAAGCTGCGAGCGAAGGCGCTTCTCCGAGATTTTCGGATAGACGACGATACCGCCGGTGACGTCAATGAGCACGTTGAGAATCGCGTCCACGGCCAGGAATCCCTCCGCAAGCGACAGACGGCGGTTGGCCGAGTCGTCCAGTGTGCGTTCGAGCCACTGCGTCGAAGCAGTCATCGGTGCATTGGCAGCGTTAGCCATTACAAACCGGGCCAGTGAGCAGACACGCTCGCAGCGCATCGGGTTGCGCTTGTAAGCCATCGCGGACGAACCGACCTGATTCTTGCCGAACGGCTCCTCCAGTTCGCCGAAGCTCTGAAGCAGGCGCATATCGTCGGCAAACTTGTAGGCGCTTTGCGCGATGCCGGCGAGGACGTTCTGGATGCGCATATCCTCCTTGCGCGTATAAGTCTGACCGGAGACCGGGAACACCGACGCAAAACCGAGACGTTCGGCGATGCGGCGTTCCAGTTCGAGGACCTTATCCGCGTCGCCGCCGAACAGGCGCAGGAAAGACGCCTGCGTACCGGTCGCGCCTTTATTGCCGAGGAGGCGCAGGTTATCTGCAACAGTTTTCAGGTCACCGTAATCGATGGTGAAGTCCTGCAGCCAGAGCGAAGCGCGCTTGCCGACAGTCGTCGGCTGCGCGGATTGCAAATGGGTATACGCCAGGCAGGGCAACGCTTTATATTCTTCCGCGAACGCAGCGAGGTTGCGGATGACCGTGACCAGCTTGGCGCGGACGACGCCGAACGCGTCGCGGATGAGAATCATATCCGCATTGTCGGTGCAGATGTTTACCCACAGGGATTTGCCGCCATTGTCAATCACTTATCCGATTTTTCAGGTGTAAATATGCTCTGCGATATCGGAAATGGCACGATGAATATTATGTTCGTCAACGATAAAAAGCCGAATCCCCACCGCTGTTTTACCGAGAAATTCGGAACGCTCCAGTGTATGCTCCAAATCCGTGAAAATCTGATGAGAGTTCATCACGCAGAGCCACCCGAAGAAATGATTACCCGTATCCTTCGTTTCGGTACAGCAGATATTGACGGTGAATATCTGAAAACCATTATCCAAACCGCGAGAGAATATGTAGAAGGTATTTTTCGCAGACTTCGTGAGCACGGCTATGATTCAAAACTAATGAAACTTTACGTGGTCGGAGGCGGCGGATGTCTTATCCGTAACTTTTCTGAATAT
>ERZ857984.1726-NODE-1726-length-16072-cov-5.444278_pt1 | contig 16072 bp, 13 predicted proteins | sample MGYA00519914_ERZ857984 | MGnify/ENA primary metagenome ERZ857984 (study PRJEB31778, sample SAMEA3449417) | human gut metagenome | biome: human gut; feature: human-associated habitat; material: faeces | place: United Kingdom | collected 2010/2012 ... | reverse complement strand
ATAAAAGAACAATAGAACTTATGAATATGGTTGATTTGAATCCCGATGAATATTTGAATAGATATCCTTCAGAGTTAAGCGGAGGAGAACAGCAGAGAATCGGAGTTGCAAGAGCTTTTGCAAACGATACCGATATAGTTTTAATGGACGAGCCTTTTAGCGCGTTAGACCCAATTACAAGAGCCGATTTACAAAACGAACTTTTAAATCTGCAATCGAAATTAAATAAAACTATAGTATTTGTAACGCATGATATGGACGAAGCTTTAAAACTTTCAAATAAAATATGTTTAATGAAAGACGGCGAGATAATTCAATTTGACGAACCCGAAAAAATATTAAAAGAGCCTGAAAACGAATATGTAGAATCTTTTGTGGGAAAAAATAGAATTTGGGATAATCCCGAATATATAAGAGCGCAAGATATAATGACAAATATTAATAATAATTTTGGCATAACGGGATTTTTTACTTTAATTGCAAACAAAGGAAAATATAAAAAAATTCCTAAAATTAAATATGACGAAAATATAACTTCGATACTTAAAATATTGGACGAAAATAAAGCGGAAAGTTTGCATGTTATAAACGAAAATAAAAAAATTATCGGAATAATAACTCAAAACGAACTTGTGGCAATATTAAATCAAAAATTTATTAAAGAGGATGCGATTAAGGAGATAAACTGTTGAATATAATATCGGAATTCTTAATATATGTTATAGAACAGAGAAATGAAATATTTACTCTTTTATTTCAGCATATAAGATTAACCGTATTTTCAGTAATATTTTCAATAATGCTTGGCGTTCCTTTGGGAATATTAATAAAATATGTCAAAAAACTCAATAAACCTATTTTAGGATTTGCAAATATAGTTCAAGCTATACCGAGCATGGCGCTTTTAGGAATATCGATTCCAATATTAGGAATAGGCTCGGCTCCAGCAATATTTATGGTTATATTATATTCTTTACTTCCAATAATAAAAAATACATATACGGGACTTTCAAATATAAGTCCTCAAATATTAGAAGCCGCAAAAGGAATAGGATTAACAAAAACTCAAAGATTATTTAAAATACAAATTCCTTTATCTCTTCCCGTTATAATGGCGGGAATAAGAGTTTCGGCTGTAACTTCGGTTGGTTTAATGACTATAGCCGCTTATGTCGGAGCTGGAGGATTAGGTTATTTGGTATTCGCTGGAATAAGAACTATTAATAATTATCAAATATTGGCTGGCGCAATTCCCGCTTGTCTGCTCGCTTTACTTGTAGATTATGTTTTTTCTATAATAGAAAGATTGGTAACGCCGATTAGCTTGCAGGCAAACGAAACAATAAAAAGAAAAGAATTAGAAGATAAAAGAAAAAAAGATAAAATTATTATATATGTCGTTATAATTATCGCTCTAATTTTAAGCGCCACTCAAATAATAAAATTAAACATAAATAAGAGAGATACTATAACGGTTTCTTCTTTAATGTTTACAGAACAGTTGATATTAGGAAATATGGTTTCAGATTTAATTGAAGCGAATACGGATTTAATAGTCGACAGAAAATTAGCGCTTGGCGGAACTCAAATAGTTTTTCAGGCTTTAGATAAAGGCGATGTTGATTTATATGTAGATTATACGGGAACAATGTTTGCAAGTTTACTTAATTATAATCCGACTAACGATTCCGATTTTGTATATAATATAGTTAAAAAGGATATGAAGGGCAAATATAATATTGAAACTTTAGAGCCTTTTAATTTTAATAATACTTATGTTCTTGCAATAAGAAAAGAAACTAAAGAAAGATATAATATTAAAACTATTAGCGATATGAGATTTGCATCTAAAAATTTAAAATTCTGCGGAACTATAGAGTTTATGAATAGAGCCGATGGAATAATAGGACTTACAAATTTTTATTTATTAGATTTTAAAGATTATGTCGCTATAGACGATGCGCCAAGATATATTGCTTTAGATTCTAAAGAAGTCGATGTTATAACCGCATTTTCTACGGACGGATTATTAAAAAAATTCTCTCTTATAACTTTAGAAGATAATAAAAATTTCTTTCCGCCTTATTATGCCGTTCCTTTTATAAGAGCCGACACTTTAAATAAATATCCTGAAATTGCGGAGATTCTTAAAAAATTGGGAGATTTGCTTGACGAGGAGACAATGATAGAATTAAATTATCAAGTTGATGAAATGCAGAAAGACCCTAAAGAAGTTGCGAGGGAGTTTCTTATAAAAAATAATTTGATATAGTTTTGTTATTTTTATAAAAGCAAAAAAAATTAAACTTACTTTGTTTATGTAAAAAGTAAGTTTAATTTTTGCTATCTTCTCTTAAGATATAAAAAATAACTGTAATTTTAACTTTCTTTAATAAAATACATTATTTTTAAATCTTTATATATCAATAAATTAAAATATATTATTTATTAAATTATATGAATATATAATTAATTTACTTCCCTAATCTATCTCTTAAAGTTTTTCTCATTTCCTCATAACCTTTTTTACCGAGCATAGCGAACATATTCTTTTTATACTCCTCAACTCCAGGCTGATCGAAAGGATTAACGCCAAGAATATATCCCGAAATTCCGCATGCTTTTTCAAAGAAATATAATAGCTCTCCGATTGTAAAAGGAGTAATTTTGTCAATGTCGATTATTATATTAGGAACGCCTCCGTCAACATGAGCTAAAACCGTAGCTTCCAAAGCGGATTTATTTATTTCATGCAATTTTTTTCCGTCCAAATAATTGAGTCCGTCCAAATCGGAATCTTCTTTTTTTACGCTTAAATCAATATCTTCGTTTCCAACTCTTATAACAGTTTCAAATAATCCTCTTTTTCCGTCTTGTATGAATTGTCCTAAAGAATGCAAATCGGTTGAAAAATCCACAGAAGAAGGATATATTCCTTTTTTGTCTTTGCCTTCGCTCTCTCCGTATAATTGTTTCCACCATTCTGAAATATAATGCATTCTCGGAATATAATTTACCATAATCTCCGTTGCGAAACCTTTATTATATAAAATATTTCTTATCATCGCGTATAACATAGAAGGATTTTTTTTATAATCGCCGTCTTTAGTTAATTTTGCCATAGAATTGAAACCTTTAATTAACTCTTCTATATTTATTCCCGCAGCCGCAATAGGAATTAAACCTACGGGAGTTAAAACCGAATATCTTCCGCCAACATCGTCAGGTATTACAAAAGTTCTATATTTATTTTCAGTCGATAAAGTTTTTAAAGCGCCTTTTTTAGCGTCAGTAGTCGCTATTATCCTTTTTGAAGCGCCTTCTTTTCCGTATCTTTTTTCGGCATATTCTTTTAAGAATCTAAAAGCTATCGCAGGCTCTGTTGTAGTTCCGCTTTTTGAAATTACATTTATATAAAAATCTTTATTTTCCAAATAATCCAAAAGATGCTTAAAATATTCTCCGTTCATATTATGTCCCGCGTATATTACTTGAGTAGCGCCTTTTTTAGCTTGAGCGAAAGGATTTAAAAAAGATTCTATAACCGCTCTCGCTCCCAAATAAGAACCGCCTATTCCAACGGAAACCAAAACTTCTGCATTTTCTCTAATCTCTTTTCCTATAGAATCGATTTCTTTAAAAGTTTTTAAAGCTTCCGAAGGCAAATTAACCCAACCTAAAAAATCGCTTCCCGCTCCTTTTTTGTTTTCCAAAAGTTCGTTTGAATATTTTGCAAAATCATGCAAATAATCAAGTTCGTATTCTTTCAAAAAATTCAATGTATTTTTATAATTTATAGCTATCATTTGATACTCCATACTTTTATTTTATGAAATATATTATACAATATTAAATTAAAAAATAAAGAAAATAATTAAGGCAAAAATATGATTTTATCGGGACTCGAAATAGAAAAAAATTTAGGAAAAAATATAATAATAGAACCTTTTAATAGAAATCAATTAAATTCAAATAGTTATAATGTTAAACTCCATAATAAACTTTTAATATATAAAGAAAATTTATTAGACATGAAAAAACCTAACGAAACTAAAGAGATTATAATTTCGGAAGAAGGTTTTAAATTAGAACCTAATCAATTATATTTGGGAAGAACTTTAGAATATACAAGCACAAAAAAATTCGTTCCTATGATTGAAGGACGCTCTTCTATTGGAAGATTAGGAATTTTCATTCATATAACGGCAGGATTCGGCGATGTTGGATTTTCGGGCTATTGGACTTTGGAAATATTTTGCATCAAACCTATAATAATTTATCCAAATGTTGAAATAGCTCAATTATATTATCATACGATTGACGGAGATTACGAAGAATATAATAGCGGAAAATATCAGAATAACACCGATATTCAGCCGAGTATGTTATATAAAGATTTTCTAAAATAAAATTTAATCTAAATGAAAAAAGCGAAAAATAAATTAAATGCAAACCTTGAGGAAATATATAAAAACTCCGTTATAAGAAAATGCAGAATTGAAGAAAATATTGATTCTATGAGATTAGATAAATATTTAGGAAATAGATTTTCTTATTATTCAAGAAATAAATGGCAGGATTTAGTCGGGCAGGGTTTGGTATTGGTAAACGGAAAGAGAATAAAATATACGAGAGATATAAAAAAAGGAGATGAAATTGTTTATCATTTGATAGGATTAAAAGAACCCGATATTGATAAAAATATTCAAATAATTTACGATGACGGCGATTTGATTATAGTAAATAAGCCTGCAAATTTGCCCGTTATACCTTCGGGAAAATATTATTATAATACTTTGCATACGATAATGAAAGAAAATCTAAATTGCAATATAAATATGTTAAATAGAATAGACAGAGAAACGAGCGGTTGCGTTGTTATGTCGAGAGGACATGAATTGGCTTCAAAATTCTGCTCAATGCATTCTAAAAATAATTCTAATAAAATAAAAAAAACTTATATAGCGATAGTTGAAAAAGCAAAAAATATTGAAGATAATTTTATCGTTGAAGGATACTTGGAAGAGATAGGAAATATTTTTTATAGAAGATATCAAATTCTTAATAAGGATATTGAAAATATTAAAGATATTAAAGATATAAAAAATAAAAATTTAAAATATTCAAAAACAAAATTTAAAACCTTAAAAAGAATTGGAGATTATGCAATTGTAATGGCAAGATTATACACGGGAAGAATGCATCAAATAAGAGTTCATTTGCATTCGCTTGGATTTTATATTTTAGGAGACAAAATATACGGAAAATACGGTCCCGAAGTTTTTAATTCTTTTATTAAAAAAAGCGTTATTCCAAAAGATTTTTTTATAAGACAAGCGTTGCATTCATACAAATTAGAATTTAATCATCCTATAACAAATAAACTAATAAAAGTAAAAGCTCCTTTGCCTAAAGACTTAAAAGAATTAATTTCAAAAATAAAAAATTCTTAAAAAATTTATTGATTATTTATAATATTTCCGTCTTTAATTATAAATATATTTTTTCCGTCAGAAACTATAGAAATTGCAGAATCGGTTTCTTCATTTATAGCCGATACAAAATCGTAGCCTCCAAATTCTCTTCTTTTTAAATTTTCTTTATCTAAAATAAAATAATAATATTTACCAAGTCGCTCGCCTGTGAATGCGAAAGATTCTCCGATAAACTTAAAAGAATTTATATTATTATAAGAAGGGCTTTCAAAATCGTCAGTAAAAATATATTGTCTATCGTCTTTTGTAGCGTTATAAACTAAATTATTATTTGAAGAAAAATATAATTCGTTTATATTATTAAAATCTTTATTTAATCTTTTTCCGTTTAATACGATAAAAGAAATTCCGTTTGTTTGCGCCGCATAGGCGAAAGATTTTGAATCTGCAGAATATTTATATAAAAGAATATTATCATAATTTGTAATTGTCTCTCCGCCGACATGAAAACTTAAATTTTCGTTTGTATCTATATCGATAAATAATAAAGTTTTTCCATCGGGCGAAAAAGACATATTCGTTATTAAATTATATTCGCCTAAATTTCTACCGTTTAAAATAAGACTTGTCATTATAGGAGCGTTCGTAATATTTTCTTGAGGTATTTCGGGCATTTGTAATGAAATAAAATTTGTTATAATATTCGTTACAATCATAAGAGCTATAGTGTCGGATTGTCCTTTTACAGTTATTCCTTCTTCGTTTGTATAGACGCTGATATTCGATAAATTATAATTAGTAATCATTGAAGTATTTGTAGTCGATGCGTTTGTAATTATAGAATTATTTATATCGTTAGTATCAATTTCGGGCATAAATTTAACGGAATCAGCATAATTATTAGCGTCAAAAGAAACAAAATCAACGACTTCCAAAAATATATCGGTATCGTTATTCGATAAAGTTGAACTTTCTTCTACTTCAATAATATATATAAGTTCGTCTCCATAGGTAGAATATTTCATTCTGTCGACTTTGCCGTCAATTTGTGTCTCTTCTCCGTTTATATTGATAAAATATTCTCCGTCTCTCAAATAAGAAAAAGCAAAATCATTGTCGTCAATAATAGAACCGAATAACTCCGAGTATTCCGTTTGTCTTTCGCCGTTTATAATTGCAATTCCATAGTCGGTTAGTCTTGCAAATATTATAGAATTATTTCCTGAAAAATCGCTTCTTTCTATAGAATCAAATTCCATTTCTTTATCGCCATAAATTAAAGTCCACATATCTTTTCCTGTAGAAGATTTCAACATTGTGGCGACTAAAATATTATTTGGAAGAATTTTTATTATTCCTGCGTCTTTATAGCCCGTTAATCTTTTGTCTTTATAAATTATATCAAAAGTTTTTTGATTATTTATATCGGTTTTTTCTATTATAACGGCAAAATTATTTTCGTCTAAAATATATCCGTCTTTTACTCTCTCGCCTCTCTGCAAAGTATATATTTGAGGAAAAGCCGAAATATTGATTAAAATAAAAGAAATAAATAATATAAAAATTCTCATAAAAATTACTCGCTTTAAATTTAATATCTTAATATTTTACTTTAATAATTATTATAAATGCTTATTAAAAATATATCAAATTAATTAAATATTAAATTTTATATAATTAACATTTCTTTATTTTTTACCAATTATTAAAGGCAGATAATCAAAAAATGAATAAATCGTTATTATAGTCACTATTAGCAAACTATAATAAGTTATCGTATCGAAAGGCAAAAAATCAATAGAAGTAAATTTTAAAACTTTTATCAAAAATATTATTATAACGGCGGCGGCTCTCGAAGCGGTTTTTAATTTTCCGCTAAACTTTGCAGCTACTGCAAATCCTCTCAAACCTCCAAGAATTCTTATAAACATTGAAAACATATCTCTATAAAGCGAAATTATAAACATCCATATCGGCATAGAACCTTCGTATAAAAAAATTGTAAACATAGTAATATGAAAAACCGTATCGGCAAAAGGGTCTAAAACTTTTCCCAAATCGCTAACTAAATTAAGTTTTCTAGCAATCATTCCGTCCAAAGCGTCAGTAATTTCAAGGATAATTAAAAATATTAATCCTAAAATTGCCGTTATAATAGAATTGTAAAAATAAAGAAATATAACAAGCGGAGATAAAATAATTCTGCTAACGCTTAATATATTAGGTATTTGATTTTTCATAATTTATCCTATTAATTTTTTTAGTCGATTAATATTATATAATTTTTTTTAGAAAAATAAATATCATTCTCAAAAATATACTTTAAATAAAAATAGTTAATTGCAAAAGATATTATAATTGCCAATTTAAATATAATCTAAAATATAAAGGATAGATAAATTTAAAACTATTATTTACTCCCCCCCATGAATTTATCAAAGAATTTATTTCTAAAATTATCCCTCCATTTTCTAATTGGTATCCACCAAGCCAACTTATTAATATTCTTCTCGTTCATTTTTAATGTAATCTTAAATCCAAATAAATAAAATATTAAATAATCTTTCGTATTATATATCCCAAATAATTTTATCCAGTTATTATTATATTTAATTTTACTTCTTAACTTATAATGTTCATATTGTAAATCTATTATTTTAGTATTTATTTCATTTAATTTTAATTGCAATGTATTTTTTTCATTAATTAAACTTTCTATTATAGTATTAATTTTTTTATCAACTTCTTCCAATACATTTCTATAAATAATCTCCTCGTAAAAAGGAGTCATACGAGCATATTTCCAAAAGTATTCTGAGTAATTCGCATCCGAATATATCCACGGTTTTCTATATCCTGCCCAATGAATAATCACAGGATTATTAAAAGCTTCTTTCTTTTCTTTTTCTACCAAATAATTTTGAACGGGCATAGCGTTATATATATGACTTATATTTTTTACTTTATCTTGCAAAGTAATATTTAATGTGTCTTGGTCTGGAAACTGCAATAGATTTGCATATTTAATCACATTTTCACATAGTTTATTTTCTATATTCTCTTCTCGCCATTTCTTCAAATTTACTAAAATAACGCCCGTATTTACATAGCGATAATTTTTTGCTAAATCAAGACGCTTTGCCCAACAATTTTCAGTTAATGGGAATTGGTCAGCAACAGCTCCCATATAAAAGTCGTCTATATTAATATTATATAATTCAGTTATATCCTTATCCGCTATAAGGTCTGCGTCTAAAAATAAACATTTATCCAATTCTGGCTTTAATGAAGATATTATAAATCTATAATTCGTTTCATTTGTAATATGAGCTTGAGACGATTTTACTATATTTTCAAATCTGCTATTGTCGATTTTTATATATTCTATATTAAAATCTTTTATATATTTGAGTTTATTTAGTTTTCTTTTATTTTCATCGCTTATTCCTCCGTCTAAAATAAAAAAGTTTATAATTTATTTTTTATCCAAATTATAAAGGATAGAAGCCATTGATACCGATAAATATTTTGTGTAGCTATCATTAACTGTAAAAAATATATTCATTTATTTACCTCCATTCATTTATATTCTTTATTTTATTATTTTAATCATTATCACTTTTTATATAATATTCAATTCCTCTCATAGAAGCGTCATACACGGAATAATCAACCTCGTAAATAATTCCGCTTTCTGGTTTAACATATACTTTATTGTCAATATCGTAAACTAATTGATAAATAATTTTTGTATTATCTTCAAAATATAAAATAACAATCGCATCTGGAGTTTTAAAAAGTCTCTCAATTCGCGGCGAAACATTATAAACGAAACCCGAAGCCTTTATTAAAGATAAAGTTGAAAAATCATTATAAGCTTTTTGCAAATCGGTTTTATTCTCTAGAGTTTCAACAACCCAATTAGTTCTATTTATTTTTTTTATAATATTCGTATGATTCACTGCAGAAATTACAACTGTTTTAACAGAATCTAATGATATTAGATTATTAAATATTTCTTTATCGCGCAACATATCGACAGTTTTTTTCAAAGCTTCAATATAAATTGATTCAACGCTAAAATATTCGTCATTATATTTTACATAATATCTCTCTTCATCAGCCGTTTTATCTCCAACAAATATTTTATATTTTTTATTTCCTTCCCAAATTGTAAATTCGCTTGAAGGATTTTCTAAACCGAAAGATTTAACTTCGGCTAAATTAGTAATTATCATATCGATATTTAAAGTATTAAAATTTTTAACATTCGCAAACGCTTCGAGTTGGTCAACTTTATAATCGCTCGCATTTAACGGAGAGATTATTTTCCAAACATTATTTATTTTTTCAACTATTATAGGCTCGCTTTCAAATATCAATTCGTATTTATTGGCGTTAGTTTCATTAAGCTCAAATATTTGAGTTCTTGGTTTATTAGACGCGATTTCGGTGCTTCTTTTTTTTGTTATATAAAAAGCTGTAAAACTTATAATTAAAAGTATTATAACTAAAATCAATAATTTAATAATATTTTTATTCTTCATGTAAATTGCAAATCCTATTTTCTATTTTGAAGAACTATATTAGATAAATATAAAAATATAGTCGTTATCGATAAGAAATAAATAATATCTCTTAAATCCAAAACTCCTCTCGAAATGCTATTAAAATGATAATCTCCGCTTATAAACTCCATAACATTTGAAAGCGAAGGAAATAATAAAGCTAATAATTTTAAGAATATATTAAAAAATACGGTTATAGCAAGCCCAACCATTAAAGCTATTATTTGGTTTTTAGTTATCGAAGAAGCAAATATGCCAATAGAACATAAAGCCGAAATTAAAAATACGCTTCCAATATATCCGCAAATTACTGGTCCTAAGTCCAATCTTCCTAAAAATAATAAAGTTATAGGATATAATAAAGTCGGCAAAAGAGCAAAAAGCATAAATATAACAGCAGATAAAAATTTTCCAATTATAATTTCAAGAGTCGAAACCGATTGAGTAATTATAAGTTCGTAAGAACCGCTTGAAAATTCGCTTGAAAATAATCCCATAGTTATTGGCGGAACTATAAGAGATAATATTACAGGCAAAAGCAAAAAATAATCTCGCATATCGTTTTGAGATATAATAAAAAATCTTGAGAAAAAATATATTCCCGAAACTACTAAAAATATAGCCGAAAAAATATAAGCTATCGGCGAAAGAAAAATATGCTTAAGTTCCTTTTTTAATATTATTAATGATTTATTAAAAGAAAAAATATTTTCCATTATTCGTCTCCTTTAGTTAATGTGTGGAATACGGTTTCCAAATTCTCTTTGACTCTCGTCATTTCGTAAATTATCCAATCCGTGCTTTTTATAAATCTATATATTTCATCTCTTGGCTCTTCGGAATTTGAGTATATAGTTAATTCTTTTATATTATTAAAATTATCTTCAATTTCAACTTTATAAATATCACTAACGCTTAATAATTTTTCTTTAACGCTTTCGATATTGTCATTTGTTTTAATAGATATTTTTATAGTCGAAGATTTATCGTTATTGCCGAAATTTAAACTTAAATTTTCAGGCGTATCGTCCGCTATAATATTTCCTTTATTTATTATAATAGCTCTTGAGCAAGTGGCTTCGACTTCGCTTAATATATGAGTGGAAACCAAAACGGTTTTTTCTTTTCCTAATTCTTTTATCAATTCTCTAATTTCAACTATTTGATTTGGGTCAAGTCCGTTTGTAGGTTCGTCTAAAATAAGAATTTTAGGGTCATGAATAATAGCTCCCGCAAGCCCTACTCTCTGTTTATAACCTTTAGATAATTCGCCTATTGGTTTTGAAATTACTTCTTTTAATCCGCAAACATTAACTACATAATGAAGTCTTTCGTTTAATTTGCTTCTTTCTAATTCTTGTATATCAGCCATATAAACTAAATAATCAAAAACGCACATATCGTTATAAAGCGGGGCGGATTCGGGAAGATAACCGATTATTTTTTTTACATTATTTTCTTCGTCTAATATGCTTTTTCCGTCTATAATAGCATCACCGCTAGTAGGATTAAAATAACAAGTTAATATTCTTAAAGTCGTGGATTTTCCCGCTCCGTTTGGTCCGAGTATTCCGACAATTTCTCCCGATTTTATCTCAAAACTTATTCCTTTTAAGGCTTGAAAATCGCCGTAATATTTAGTCAAATTTTTAACAGAAATCATTATTATTCCTTAATAAATAATTTAATAATCAATTTGAAATATTATAATATAATTAAAATAAAATCTCAACAATTATATTATTATTTTTTATAAAAATATTAAATATTTTATTAAAAAAATTATTTGACATTATAAAATATTATTCTATAATTAATAACATATTAAAAAATAATAAAAAATGGATAATTAAAATTTGAAAAATAGTAAAAGTAAAAAGAATAAAGTTAATAACAATAAATCTAATAAAGAAAAAAAATCAATTAAATATAATAAAAATTCAAATAAAAAAATTTTAGTTAAAAAAAAATTGGATAAAAAAACGGATATTAAGAAATCTATTCCCAAACCAGATATAAAGATAGATATAAACAATCCTAAAAAAGACGCCGAATTAATAGCAAAAGCTTATAATATTCCTATTGAATTCAATAAAAAATGTTTAGATGAAGCAAAATCATTGCCCGATAATTTGGAAAACGAACCTTTAGAATTTGACAGAATAGATTTAAGAGATTTAAAAACTATAACTATAGACGGAGCGGATTCAAAAGATTTTGACGATGCGATAAGCGTAGAAAAATTAAACGATGGTTATAAAATCGGAGTTCATATCGCGGATGTGAGTCATTTTGTAGATATTGGAAGCGCTTTAGACAGAGAGGCAAGAAAGAGAGGAAATAGCGTTTATTTGATAGATAAAGTTTATCCAATGTTTCCTCATGAACTTTCAAACGGAATTTGCTCTTTAAATGAAGGAGTTAGCAGATTTGCTATGACGGTTTTTATAAATATTGACAATAAAGGCAATGTTAGAGAAAGCAGTTTTCATAAAAGCGTTATAAAATCCGACAGAAGATTAACCTACGATTATGCTCAAGATATTTTAGACAAAATTGAAGAAGACGAAGAATGGCTAAAAAAATTATTAACCGAAGCAAACGAAATAAAAGAAATATTATTAAAAAAAAGAATTGAAAACGGAAGCATAGAATTTAATTTAAACGAAACTAAAATTATACTTGACGGAGACGGAAATCCGAAAGACTTTTTTATTGCAGAAAGGAAAGAAACGCATAAAATAATAGAAGAGTTAATGCTTTTGGCAAATTGCGAAGTCGCTAAAAAATTGAAAAATATAAAAGGCGCTATTTACAGAATTCATGATTCTCCCGATAAAGAAAAATTGGACACATTTAATAGAATCGCTTACAACAGAGGATATAAATTAGTAAAAGACAATGAAGGAAATTTTGATTTTCAATCTTTTATGGAAAATATAACGGGAAAGGCGGATGAAAAATTACTTCTCACTTTACTTTTGCGTTCTATGAAACAGGCTGTTTACGATATTAATAATATAGGACATTTTGGGCTTGGCTTTAAATATTATACGCATTTTACATCGCCGATAAGAAGATATACCGATTTGCTTACTCATAGATTATTAAAATTAGTATTGGAAGAAGATATAAAAACTCTTAAACCTTCAATGCAAAAAATGTTTAATAACGCCGCTTTGTCATGCTCAAAAACCGAAAGAGTGGCTATAGAATGCGAGCGAGCTTTAAATAAAGTAAAATCCGTTAGGTTTATGAAAGATAAAGTCGGAAACGAATATAACGGAATAATAAGCGGAATAACGAAATTCGGAATATTCGTGGAAATAGAAGAGCGAGGAATAGAAGGACTTATAAGATACGCAATTTTAAAATCGCATTATAGATTTGACGAAAAAGAACAAGCTGCCTATAGCGAAGCTAACGGCAAATGGTTTACTTTGGGCGATAAAATAAGAATAACGGTTTATAAAGTTAATCTTAAAGAATTATTTATAGATTTTATTCCGTCTGACGAGTTTGATAATTCATTTGATAGAGAGAATATAATTGACGGTAAAGATTTTTTTAATAAAATTAGAAAAAGCAAAAATAAAAAGAATAATAAAAATAATTCTAATCGCAGCAATAATAGAGGAAGAAATAAATCAAAAAATAATCGCAAAAAATATAAACAATAATTCTTTATTAAATATTTAACCATACTTAAACTTAACATAATGCTTATTATAGGAACATAAATTATTAAATTATGATTAAATTATACTTAAATTTTTGATAAATGATTATTTTTTATAGATTAATACTCAAAAAGTGATGCAAATAAATTTATATTTTACCGTTGATATTTTATTTTTATATGTTATAATGGCTTTTATTATAAATTATTGAGGTTGCATATTCCGATAATAAGCAATATGTTAACTAATTTTGGAGAAGTAAATGAAAGATAAAGACATAATAAAATTATTAGAAGATATTAGATATTCAGTTTATAATTCTTCAATAATGATAGTTCAAACAAATAGCAGATTTACATATGCTATGAGTAAATACATAAGGGATTATCCTGAATACTTTGAAAAAGATATAGAAGATTTTAGAAACGGATTAGATTATGATAGTTTGCAATCTCTTAATTCTTGGATATTCCAAAGAAAATTAGACGGTAATTTAATTGATTTTTACAGAGTTCCAGCTTCAAGTCCTTTCTTTACGGAAGAGCAAAAGATTATTTATTTTACAAAACATCAAATATATGATTCAATAATTAAAGAATATAAAAATAAATATGATATAAATGATTGTGAAATTATGATGCATACTAATTATTATCATTGTGGGATAATTTATCTACCCGATAAGATTAAAGAAAAATTTAATAATTCAATAGTAATAGACGGCGGAGCGTTCATAGGAGATACTGCTATAATGTTTTATGAAAAATATAATTTTAAAACTATTTATTCATTTGAGCCTACTAAAAATAGCTATGATATTTTTAATAATTCTATCAATAAATATAAATTAAACGATAGAATAAAATTATTCAAATATGCATTATCCGATAAAAATGAAAAACAAGTTATAGAGGGAGAATATTCGGACGCATCTATTTTGATGCTAAATAAACTTAATCAAAATAAAGAAGAAATAGAAACGATAAGACTTGACGATTTTTTTGCTAATGAAACCGATAATATTTCTTTAATTAAATTGGACATTGAAGGTTATGAAGAGCAAGCTTTATTTGGAGCTGAAAAAATAATTAAAAAGTTTAAGCCTGTGTTATTAATAAGTCGTTATCATGACCATGTTGCTTTGGGGCAAATGTTTAGATTAAAAAAGCAAATAGAAAATGTATTGTAATACAATTTAATTTGTTATTGCAATGAATAAAATTAATAAAGATTGGAAAGAAGTTAAACTTGGAGATATAGTCGATATAACGATGGGACAATCTCCTAAATCAGAATTCTATAATAAAAGAAATGAAGGAATGCCTTTTTTACAAGGAAGCGCCACATTTGGATTTATGCATCCTTATTTTGAAACATATTCAAGCGATATTAAAAAGATAGCGATTAATGGTTCTGTATTAATGAGCGTTCGAGCGCCTGTTGGCGATTTAAATATAGCTAATGCGGATGTATGTATCGGCAGAGGTTTATGTTCTATAAATGGAAAATCTAATATAATAAATAGATATATATTTTATCTTTTGAGTTACTATAAGCCTAAACTTTTAAATATGCAAAAAGGCACGACATTCGGAGCTATAACAAAAGACGATATTTTAAATTTTAAAGTATTAATAGCTGAAGATATAGAAGAACAAAAACGCATTGCATCCACACTTTCAAAAATTGACGCATATTTAGAAAATACAATTAAATTGATAGAAGAAAAAGAAAAGGCTGTTGTCGTCAATGATGCTTTGACTACAGAACGGCTTGCATACTGGAAGCAAAGAAGGTATTTATCTTTGCCCATTGATTCAATGGTGATAACTTCCCATTATGGTAAAAGAAAAGACCCATTTACTGGAAAAATAGCAAATCATAGAGGGATAGACCTTAAAGGCAACAACGACTATGTTTATTCGATAATGCCGGGAATGGTTGTAAAAACAGGAAAAAATAAAGGGTTGGGCAATTATGTAGAAGTGCGTCATGGTGATTTTACTTCTATCTATGGGCATTTATACAGTGTGCTTGTAAATGCGAAACAAGCTGTTGAAGCTGGGCAACCAATAGGTATTAGTGGAAGTACTGGGCGCAGTACAGGAGAACACTTACATTTTCAAATGGAATACAAAGATAAGACTATAGACCCTAAGCCAATTCTTGATTATATTAATGAGGTAATCAGAACCGTTAAAGGACAAATTTCACAGCAAATAGATAATGAGTTAAGGCGCAAGTAAATAAAAAGAGAGGATTGGAAAATCCAGTCCTCTCTTTTTATTTGAAGGGTCAGAAGAAACCTTTTTTTAATCCTTTTTCTTGTCTTTGAACTTTTTCTAATGAAGATTGAAGTTGTGACAGAGCTTCTTTCATTCCTTTTTTT
>ERZ857984.1723-NODE-1723-length-16165-cov-3.988144_pt1 | contig 16165 bp, 19 predicted proteins | sample MGYA00519914_ERZ857984 | MGnify/ENA primary metagenome ERZ857984 (study PRJEB31778, sample SAMEA3449417) | human gut metagenome | biome: human gut; feature: human-associated habitat; material: faeces | place: United Kingdom | collected 2010/2012 ... | reverse complement strand
TAGTGCTTTTTGCGTGTTATCATTAAACCGTCGAAAAGCGAGACGAAAGCCGAGCGATTCGATGCGGCGTGGCAGCCGCCCTCCTTATCCTTTCGCCGCCCCGGCAGACGGCGGCACCAGTAGTCTGCTGCCCTTTCAAAGCTCCGGCTTGTTTTCCACCAGGCCGGAGCCTCCCATGGGTGTTCTGCCTGCATGAGGGTGCGGCACCCACCAAACCCATATTTGTATTTCTGCTTTGCAGATTGAGAAAGGACACCGATACGAGTATCGTAAAAAGGGATTCGGTTGACGGCCGGGGAACAGGCCCGGCAGAAGTTTCAAGGCCCGCATGGCAACGTGCGGGCCTTTCCTATGCCACGAAAGGAGGCGCGTGTTGGGCAATCCCAGGTATGCAAACGGCTCGTTGCGCCGTAAGTATCGTGCCAGATTTAAAGCGATGGAGGCCGAATGCGGCATATGCAAGGGCCGTTTCGGTCCAATTCACTATGACGAGCCTTCTGATTCCTCGCATCCACTTTCTTTCGTCATTGATGAAATTAGACCAGTTTCAAAGTGGAAAACATTCGGATACGCCTCTCCTAGAGCAGCAGCAGAGGACTGGACGAATCTGCAGCCTGCACACTATTTTTGTAATGCACAAAAAGGTAATAAGATAAACTTTTTTGAAGCAAATACAAATACAAAAATTACAAAGGCGCCCACAGTCAAAGACGGCGAATGGTAGGGTGGGGAGGTACCCCTCCCCATAGGGCCAAGCGCCCCCTTGCCGTCCAGCGCCGATTTACACACAGGGAATTTTTGAAAGGGTGGTTTAAATCGTGAAGATGAAGAGTGTAACCGCCCGGGGTGACCGGCTGAAACAGCTCAAAACGCTTGCGGGTGTGCTGGCGATCAGCATAGATAGCTGTGAAAATGCAAGGGCATTGCCTGCGCTGGCCAAGCAATACCGTGAGACCGTCCGAGAAATTGAGGAAATAGAAGGAGCAGAAAGCAATGGCGACGAAATCGGCGAGATCCTCTCGATCAGACAAGCTGCTGGGAAGCCAGGAGCCGTCCGAAAGAATCGCGCCGGAGTACCGTAGTTCCGACGGACAGGATGCGGCCCAATTGTTAAAAGTAGGCGGTACCATACTGGACCCATGGCAGTGTGACGTTTTGGCGGATTGGATGGGCCGAGATGCTGCTGGGCGCTGGGCGGCGCCTTCCTGCGGCGGCAGCGTCCCCCGCCAGAACGGCAAGAGCTTACTGGTACAGGGACGGTCCATAGCGGGGATGCTATTGTTCAACGAATCTGTTATTTACACCGCGCACCTCCAAAAAACGGCAACAGAGACGTTTGAGGAGATGCGCGATTTCTTTGAGGGAGCCAAACTGCGCCGACATGTGGCTGAAATTAAAACTGCGCTCGGCCGCGAACAAATTATTTTGAAGAGTGGCGCACGCATCAAGTTTCTGGCTCGCACCCGGAATGGCGGACGTGGCCAGCATGGTGACCTGCTGATTTTCGATGAGGCCCAGGAGCTGGACGAAACAGCGCAAGGGTCTTTTCTGCCTGCCATTTCCGCAAGTTTGAACCCCCAGACAATCTACGTCGGGACACCGCCCGGACCGGACGTGACTGGCACCGTTTTTCGGGAATTGCGTCGCCGCGCCCTTGCTGGAGAATCCCGGCGCACTGCCTGGTTTGAGTTTTCCGTGAAGGAGATCGGGAACGTGAAGGACAAAAAACGATGGGCGGAATCAAACCCGGCGATGGGGCGGCGCATCCAACTCTCCACAATTGAGGGTGAGGCTGAACAGCTTGACCCGGACACCTTTGCCCGGGAACGCCTCGGCTGGTGGAGCCCGGTGCGCACGGAACAGGTAGATCACGCCATCGACAAGGATGCCTGGAATAAATGTGCCAGCGATGACACGAAGCCGGAGGGCAAAACCGCCTACGGCGTTAAGTTTGCTGCTGATGGCAGCGCAGTCTGCCTGTGCGGCGCGGTGATTCCGAAAGATGATCCGGCCCGCATCTCTCTTATCGAGCTGCAGCCCGGGGGGCGCGGCCTTACATGGCTTGTCGACTGGCTGAATGAGCGGTATTCCAAGGCAAGCTGTGTTGTGATTGACGGAAGAGGCGGTGCTGACGTGCTGGTGGACAGGATCAGCGATACCTGGCGCATGAAGGGAGCTGTAATCCGGCCCGCCGCTAAGGATGTCGTGGCTGCTGCGGGGCTTCTGGTCAACAGCGTCAACGAGGGCGAGCTGACATGGTATAGACCACAGGAAATTTTGCGAGACAGCGCCGTGACCGCTGCCAAACGCCCTATCGCAGGAGGTTTTGGGTTCGGCGGGGAGAACAGCCTGCCGATTGAAGCGTGCGCCCTTGCACTGTGGGGAGCGAAAACAAGCAAACGAGACCCGACGCGGAAAATGCGTATCGGATAAGGGGTGAAACGATGATCACATTGAACTTTGGAACCGTGCGGGGCCTGACCGTCGAGGAACTGCGCCAGTTGTGCGATTTGGCTGATGTGTACCAATACCACCAGGGCCGCAACGCAATAAAGGACAAGTATTACGAGGGCCATGTGACGCTGAACGATGTGAACCTCGGCATCGCACTGCCGCGGGGACTGCGGAATCTGGAAGTGGGCTGCAACTGGGGTCAGAAGGCCGTAGATGCTCTGGCATCCCGCAGCATGTTCGACGGCTTTGTGGGCAGCGGTACGGCGGCGGACACAGTGGCTCAACTGGTGAACGGAAACCGGCTGCTGGCTGAATACGGCAAGGCTTGCCGGGACGAGTTGAAATATGGCTGCGTATTCGCCACCCTGTCATCCGACCCTATGCTGAAATGCCGCATCCGATTTCATTCACCTGCTACTTCTGCAGCACTGTGGAGCGGTGAAAAAGGACGCATCAGCTGCGGTCTCGCTATCATCGACACAGTGCCGGATGAAAAAGACGAAGGCACATGGCGGCCTCATATCGTCAATCTGTACACGGACGACGCGGTGATCGTTCTGACAGAACGAAATAGTATTTGGACAGCAGAGCGACACGCTCATAGAATGGGCCGCCCCCTGATGGAGCCTCTGCTCTGGAATGCCACGACTGGCAAGCCCTTTGGTAGGTCACGCCTTAAACGGGCAGTACGCGCTCTTATCGACGATTATATCAGGATTGTGGCCAACGCCACCATTGCGCTGGAGTTCGATACCACCCCACAGAAGTATTTGTTGGGCGTGACCGATGAACAGTACGACATTATCATGTCGGATAAATTCAAGCAGTATGTGGGAAGTCTGCTGGCGTCCACCAGCAATCCGGAGACCGGGGAAAATCCGGTGTTCGGGCAGTTGGCACAAGGCAGCCTGCAGCCGCATGTAGACAAGATGCGCATGACGGCCACTCAGTTCTCAGCGGCCACTGGATTGACCATTACCGATGTGGGAATCATCAACGACGCGAACCCCACCAGCAGTGATGCTATTCTGGCCCAGAGTCAGACGCTGGTGCTCATGGCTCAGCAGTTGAACACGGGGAACGGCGACGCGCTGAAAACCATCATCCAGATGGCACAGGCCATCGTCCGGGACGTTCGTCTGGATGAGTTGACCACAGAGGAACTGGACATCATGCCGCACTTCAAAAACCCGGCCATGCCCAGCGTGGCGGTGACAGCGGACGCGGCAATCAAGATTGCTTCCGCCCGAAAGGAATTTTCCAGCACCGACACGTTCCTCGAAATGATCGGTTTCGACCAGGCGGACATCCGGCGTATCAAGGCGCAGGAGCAGCGGGTGCGCGGCCAGCAGTTGATTGTCGAGGTGGACAATGCAGATAACGGAGAATACGTGGATTGAGTACATCACCCGGCTGGCGAAAATTAACGAGACCGCCGGGCAAAAAATGGCCGAGTACATCGCCCGCCACGGAACACAGGACACTGACGCCCTGATTGCTTATGCGCAGGCGCTGGTACAGAAGTACGGCGAGGGTAGCGCAGAACTTGCCTGCCAGATGTACGATGCTATGGCAGAGGCATCCGGCGCAGATGTGCCGCCCGCAGTACCTGCCGAACCTGCAGATTACAACGAGACCGCAAAAATGGTGAACGCTACCAAACAGAGTCCGCCGCAGCTGCAGGGCGGCGTGAGCCGTCTTGTGAAGCGCGCCGGGGCGGATACCACGCTGAAAAACGCCATCCGCGACGGCGCTGAGTGGGCGTGGGTTCCCCATGGAGACACTTGTGCATTCTGCATCACGCTGGCAAGCCGCGGCTGGCAGAGAGCCAGTAAGAAGGCCCTGAAGGGCGACCATGCCGAGCACATCCACGCACACTGCAATTGCGAGTACGCGGTGCGCTTCGACAGCCGCACCACCGTGGCCGGATATGACCCGGAAAAGTATCTTACACAGTACAACGCACATGGCGGCGACATCAACGCAATGCGCCGCGAGCAGTATGCCAAGAACAAAGACAAGATCAACGACCAGAAGCGCGCGGCGTATGCGGCGCGGATGGACCGGCAGGCGGTTGTAAAGCCAGGGAATGGGAAAGCTGAGAAATCCGCAGCGTACAAGGATGTCACACTGGAAATGTATGCAGCCGCCACGCCTAACAGCCACAGAGTCCAGGATTTGCAGGAGTACGCCGTTGGCGGTATGACCTACAAGGTGGATGGTCATAATGTCCAGCTGGATTATTCTGCGCATGAAAAAGAAATTGCAGAGCTTCTCGAACGAGAACTTGGTGGAGAAATTTACATGGTTCCGAGGGTGAATAATCCGCAAGGTGTTCGGACGCCGGACTACCTGTTCCGAGGGAAAGGTTATGACTTGAAAACTCTTGAGAGCAAGGCTGGACAGAATACAATCTATCAGAGGATCAAGAAAGGCAAGAAGCAAGCCGAAAATTTTGTTGTTGATGTATCTAAGGCAGAACAGATAACAGAAGAAATCATCAACAAACAAGTTGAAAAGATATTTAGCGACCCTGAAACTGCATTTGTTAATGAAGTTGTTATTGTGCGTGATGGAGCAATTCTGAAAGCAGCAAAAAAAACATAAAAAAGAAGCCTACCGCCGCCACACTTTCACAAGGAAAGATAAAACCGGCAACGATGTGCTTCTTTATATTTATTATATCTGGCAAATAGGATATTGTCAACCGCGATGCGCACGCACCGTGTGGCATGCGCTTTTGCACTTAGATGCTGCAAAGGCGCTTTTTCATGCCTGTTTGCCCTGCACGAGGGGCAGGCGGGCACTTTTTATACCCAAATATGCCCGGCACGGCGTAAAACTGTACAGCCCGAGGGAGCGACCCCGTAAAAAGCACAGGGCGGAAAGGATTGAATATGAAACGCGAGGAAGTAAAGGGGATTCTCCCCGACGTCACCGACGAGCAGCTCACCAAAATCATGGATTTGCACGGCGCGGATATTGAGCGCCAGAAGCAGGCCATTGCCACCCTGACCACTGAGCGGGACGCCGCAAAGAATCAGCTGGATGAGGCCAACAAGAAACTGGAGGGCTACGACCCCGACTGGAAAAATAAGGCCGCAGAGGCAGAAAGTAAAGCCCAGGCACAGGTGGCCGCACTGCAGAGCGATTTTGCCGCCCAGAGTGCCGTGTCCGGTGTCCGTTTTTCCTGCGAGAGCGCCAGAAAAGCCTTTCTGGCAGAGCTGAAGGCCAAAAATCTGACCCTGCAGGACGGCAAGCTGCTGGGCTTTGATGACTTCCTTGCCGACTACAAAAAGACCGACCCCAACGCCTTTGTGTCCGGCTATCCAAACGTAAGGGACGGCGGGGACCCAAACAACAAGCCTAGTGGGACCGCCAGCGAGCAGTTCGCTGAGTGGTTCAACCAGGTCATGAAGTAAAGGAGAAAAAAATTATGGCAGGTCCTACTACATCTATTGATATCAACCGAACGACTTCTATCTCACTCCCCCCTGCTGTTTCTGGCGATATTTTACAGAAGACACAGGAATCCTCCGCCGTTATGCGCTTGGCGCGTCGGATTGCGTTGCCCGGCCTTGGCGTGACCGTGCCGATCATTACCGGCGATCCTGAAGCCGGCTGGGTCGGAGAGACCGAAAAGAAGCCGGTCAAGCGCGGCACTCTGGCAACCAAGCAGATGGCCCCTTACACGCTGGCAGTCATCGTGCCTTTCTCCAATCAGTTCCGCCGTGACGCGAAAGCTCTTTACGACGCCATGGTGCAGCGGCTGCCGGGCGTGCTGGCCAAGAAGTTCGACGCCACTGTTTTCGGCGCGGCTGACGTGCCTGGCTCCAATTTCGATTCTCTGGCAAAATGCACTGCCCAGAGCATCCTGACCGATGCCTACGGCGGACTTGTGGCAGCGGACGCGGACATTGCTGACCATGATGGCATTCTGAACGGCTGGGTTCTTTCCCCGAAGGCGAAATCCATGCTGCTGACTGCCGTGGATGGCAATAAACGCCCACTGTTCATCAACAACGTGGCGGATGGCGCGGTTCCCATGATCCTGGGCGCGCCTGTCAAGCAGAGCAAGGGGGCGTACATCGCCGAGACCGCCACTGCCGATGCAGTCGTGGGCTTTGCAGGCGACTGGACGCAGGCTGTGTACGGTACTGTGGAGGGCGTACAGATCGCTATTTCCGACCAGGCAACACTGACCGACGGCGAGAGCACCATCAATCTGTTTGAGCAGAATATGTTCGCCGTCCGCGCCGAGATCGAGGTCGGTTTCCGCTGCGACACCTCCGTATTCAACAAACTTACGGGCAAGGCAAAGACGGGGTCCTAACAATGGCGGAGTTTATCAACAGCTTAACGGGGACGCGCATGTGGGTGAATCCAGGACGTGAGGAGGAATACCGCCTTGCGGGTCACAAACCTGTTGAAAAGGATGCTGCGGGGGCCAGAACGGCCCCCGCGCTTCCAGAGAAAACACCCCGGCAGGCCCGAAAAAAGTATGCGCCCGTAAAGAAATGAGGTGCGGCGATGAAATATGCTGAAGTATCAGATGTTGAAGCAGGATTTCGCCCCTTGAGTGACGACGAGGCCGCGCGGTGTGACGCAATGCTGGAGGAGGCCGCCGTCATCATCGACGCCTACAACAAAGAGGCGGCCGCAGATGCAAAAGCGCTTGTCTCCTGCCGGATGGTGCGCCGCCAGCTTGGCAGCGGAGAGGGTGACGCCATCACATTTCCTACGGGAGCGACGCAGGGTTCAGTGGCGGCTCTCGGATATTCACAAAGCTGGACCATGAACAGCGGCAGCGTGGGAGAGATGTATCTGTCCAAGCTTGAAAAGCGGCTGCTTGGCATCGGAAACAAAATCGGCTGCTACAGCCCGCTGGAAGGGGTGGCGACAGAATGATTCACGGCATTACCGTCCGGCTCTATGTAAAGTCGCAGACAGGTACTGACGCATTCAACGCGCCGGTCTATGCCGAAACCCCGATAGACGTTCCCAACGTGCTTGTGGGTGAACCTACAGCAGAGGACATCGTCAACGACCTGCAGTTGTACGGCAAGCGAATCGCCTACACGCTGGGCATTCCTAAAGGGGACGCCCACGACTGGGAAAATGCGACTGTCGAATTTTTCGGCAAAAAATTTCGCACCTATGGCGGCGTGACCCAGGGCATCGAGGATTTGATCCCGCTGCTTTGGAACAAAAAGGTGAAGGTGGAACGGTATGGGTAAACTGAAGGTCGTGCTGAACTCAGCCGGTGTGCGAGGGCTGCTGCGCAGCGCGGAGATGAAAGCCGTTGTGGAGGCACGCGCCGCAGAGATCAAGTCACGGGCTGGAGATGGCTATGAGGTGTATATCGCACAAACACGCGCAGTGGCTATCGTAGGCGCCGCCACGAACGCCGCTGAAAATGACAATTTGAAAAACAATACGATGCTTAAGGCAATGAGGTGACACGTATGATCGAAAAAATCATATTGGATCATCTGGCCGAAAAACTCGCCGTGCCTATTTTCATGGAGATGCCGGAGGAAGCTCCAGCATCTTTTGTTGTACTGGAAAAAACCAGCAGCAGCCGAAAAAACTGCATCTGCACGGCCATGATGGCGGTGCAGTCATATGCCGGGAGCCTGCTGGAAGCGGCACAGCTAAACGACCAGGTAAAGCAAGCCATGGACAGTTTACCCGAGCTGGCAGGTATCGGTGCGGCACGGTTAAACAGCGATTACAATTTTACCGATACAGCGTCCAAACGATATCGCTATCAGGCGGTATACGATGTGACGCACTACGAAAGGAGATAAAGGACTATGGCAGACGCGACCAAAGTAACCGTGAGCAAACCCAAAACGGGCGGTGCCATCTATCGCGCTCCTCTGGGCACAAGCCTGCCCACGGATGCGTCTTCAGAGCTTGATGTTGCGTTCAAGGAGTTGGGATATGCCAGCGAGGAAGGACTTGTAAACAGCAATTCGCCCGAGAGTGACAGCATCAAGGCCTGGGGCGGCGATACAGTATACACATACCAGAGCAGCAAGGAAGACACTTTCAAGTTTACGCTCATTGAAGCGTTGAACATCGAGGCTCTGAAAGCCGTATACGGAGATTCGAATGTTACCGGGACGCTGGAGACCGGCATCACGGTCAAAGCCAATAACACCGAGCAGCCTGCATGCGTGTGGGTTGTCGATATGATCCTGCGCGGCAGCGTCGCAAAACGCATTGTCATCCCCAACGGCAAAGTGTCCGAGGTGGGCGACATTACCTATGCGGATGAGAAGGAAGTCGGATACGAGACCACGATCACCGCGTCGGCTGACAGCAGTGGCAACACGCATTACGAATACATCAAGAATGCGGCGAGTGCATAAGGAGGGGCATCATGGTAGAGGGAAAAACAAAATCCGGATTCCTGTTTGCGCTTGATGAAAACGCCATCAACAATATGGAACTCGTTGACGCTTTGGCCGAGACGGAAGATGACAACCCCATTGCAATCTCAAGGGCGTGCCTGCTGCTGCTCGGAAAAGATATGCGCAAGAATCTGTACGACCATCTGCGAAACGATGACGGACGTGTTCCTGTCGACGCTGTGAGCCAGGAGCTGATCGAAATATTCTCGGCATTTGGTGCAAAAGGAAAAAAATAATCGCCCTCGCCGACATGATCGCCGCGAATGAGGATGCGCTGGTGTGTGATTTCGCGGAAACATACGGGATTTTAGACTATCGGGCGTTGCCGGCTGCCTTGCTGGCAACGCTCGCTGTCGGTTTGAGGGATGATTCCCGCATCAAGATGCATCTATCTGGCATACGCGTTGCCACGGATACACTGTTGTTGTCCGCCGCCGTAGACAGACTTTCTTTTTTGGCCTGGGCACAGACCAAAGACGGCCAGGCAGGTCGAAAACGGCCGGCCTCAATTCTGTCGGCTATGATGGATCAGGGGCGCAACTGCGGGCCGGTACAATCCTTTAAAAATGCAGAAGATTTTGAAGCTGAATGGAAGCGGATAACGGGGGTGAATCATGGCAACTGAATTAGCAAAGGCCTATGTGCAGATTGTACCATCAGCGCGGGGCATCAAGGGCAGCATCACGCAAGCCTTGGGCGGAGAGGCTGACAGTGCCGGAACGGCCGCCGGTAAAGGTTTTGGCGGAAAGCTCATTGGCGCGTTGAAGGGCATTATTGCGACGGCTGCCATCGGAAAAGCCTTATCGGCTGCAATCACCGAGGGTGCTACGCTGCAACAGAGCATCGGCGGCATTGAAACGCTGTTTAAAGATAGTGCCGATAAAGTTAAACAAAATGCTGCAGAAGCATACCGTACAGCTGGCATGTCTGCGAACGAGTACATGGAGCTGACTACCAGTTTTTCGGCAAGTCTTTTGCAGAGTGTGGCTGGGGACACTGCCAAGGCGGCAGATATCGCGGATATGGCTATGCAGGATATGTCCGACAATGCCAATAAAATGGGCACTAGCATGGAGGACATAAAAAACGCCTATCAGGGATTTGCGAAGCAGAACTATACGATAAATCTAATGTCCGCTGCATAAGTGATTATGCAGTGAGCGTGCGTGAACCTACCAAGGGTGTGAGGGCAAAAAGGCGGCAGGAAATGGCCGTATGAGATGTCCTTGCTAACAGGGAAAGCCTAAACTGTTTATGGCTTTTACAGCATGGTTATCCTGTGCCAAGCTATACTGTATCAAAATTATACTTGCATAACAGATGAAATTAAGATATGATATTCAGTATAGAAGGTCAAACGACTATCGGTTCGTCACCGAGTACAGCGTCTATTGGTACGGCGTTGGAAGTGCGCACCAACTTTTTCTAAAAGGATTTTAAAGCCGTGGAGATTTGGAAACAGATTCCCGATTTACCGGGATACTCAGTCAGTAACAAAGGCAGAGTTAAGAAAGATAGCACAGGACAGATAATGGTGCTAAGCAAAAATGGTGGATATTGCAGAATTACGATAAGCAAGCATGTCCATAGACTTGTGGCAAACGCCTTTCTTGACAAACCAAGCGACGAAACAAAATGCTGGGTAGACCATATAGATGGGAACCGTTCAAACAATGATGTTTCTAATTTGCGGTGGGTCACTCCGTCGGAAAACGCTTTGTCGTATGGATACCACTCACGCATCAAAAACAAGAAACGGAAGGTTAGGGCTACACATCTCGACGGCCGAACAATCCTATTTGAATCCAGACAAGAGGCTGCTAATTATTTCGGGTGCGGCGATAGCGTATTAGAGTATGGAAAACGCTATATAAAGCATTCCAGAAAGAATAGAGGCAACCCCAATTCCCACGATCGGAAAGGCTGGATTTTTGAAAAAGTTGAAGATATAGTCTAATCCCTAAAAGCCATGCGCAGAGGATGCGTGTGGCTTTTTTAATACCGGGAAACCGGGGGTAATAAATGGTTAGACAACCTCAAGCTCGGGTATGGCGGCACGAAAACTGAAATGCAGCGCCTGCTGGCTAACGCACAGAAAATCACCGGAGTAAAATATGACATCAATAATCTGAGCGACGTTTACTCCGCTATTCATGTAATACAGGGAGAGCTGGATATCACGGGTACGACGGCCAAGGAGGCCGCATCCACGATATCCGGCTCTTTCGCGTCTATGAAGGCTGCATTCAAAAACGTGCTCGGACAACTTGCGCTCGGGCAGAATGTAGGCCCTGCATTGCAAGCGCTCGCGCAGACCGTAACCACTTTTCTGGTCGGAAATTTGCTGCCCGCAGTATGGAATATCCTCAGCGCATTGCCCAGCGCGCTTGTAACGTTCATTCAAACGGCCCTGCCGCAGTTGGTTTCGGCTTTCATGGAGTTTATTCCGCAAATGCAGGCTGGTATAGCATCGGGCCTCCCGCAAATGCTTACGTCGGCGCAGCAAATCGTTGCACAGTTGTGCACTGGATTTTCCACAATGTGGCCACAATTGCTCCAGCAGGGCGGAGAAATCCTCACCCAGGTCATCGGCGGAATAGCGTCATCTCTGCCACAGGTGTTTCAGATGGCACTCGACATCATTACAACACTGATAAACACATTCGTGGCGAACTTCCCGCTGTGCATTCAGACCGGCACAGATGTACTCATGTCGCTGATCGACGGAATAGGACAAGCCCTGCCACAGATGCTTGTGGCTGCTGCTCAGGCGATTTTATCCATGGTGAAAGGGCTTATTCAAAATTTCCCGCAGATTCTTTCTGCTGGATTCGATATGATCGTCAATTTAATCAAGGGAATTGGAAACGCTCTGCCGGATATTATTGCCGCTGCAGGCGAAATAGCAGGAATGCTGTGGGATACCATTCTGGAAACAGACTGGCTCCAGCTCGGTAAAGACATTATCAGCGGTCTCATCAATGGTATCGGCGCCATGGCAGGAGCATTGTGGGATGCAGCGGTTAATATCGCTCGTTCAGCACTTGACGCCATTAAAAGTTTTTTTGGAATTGCATCTCCATCCAAGCTTATGCGCGACGAGGTCGGCAAATTTATCCCGCTGGGTATCGCCGCGGGTATCGAAAGGAATACACGTCCCATCTCAAAAGCCATGCGCGGCATCTCTGAACTTACCTCGGGCGCTATGAATGCCGATATAGCGATGGGGCTGCACTATGACCAACCAACGGGTGTTCCGGCGCTTGCCTATGCAGGAGGTTATGGCGGGACAACAAATTTTTACCAAACTATCAATACACATGACAGTTTGTCAGAAAGCGAGCTTACGCGCGAAGCTGAAAATCTGTTGGAAAGGAGCCGGTGGAAAAACCCATGAACAAGGACACCATCGTTACATATGCGTCCGGCGCCAACAGTATCACATTCTTGAGCAGACACGGCAGCGCACTCTGGATCACCTCCATCACCGGCGCATCGGGCAACGATGTCGCTGTCAGCGAATCCCAAGGGGCGGGGCAGGTGGGCAGCACCATCAGCAATCAATCCGTGCAACCGAGGGACATCACCATCAACGGCGCGGTCCTCGCCGCGGTGGAGGCGAACCGCCGCGGCATCCTGGCCTGTGTGCTGCCGGGCGTGACCGGGCGTCTGACCGTCATCCAGAACGGCGAGAGCTGGTACATCGACGGCGCGCCGAAACGGACGCCGGAATTTTCCGACGGCTCTGTTGTGCAGGACTTTCAATTTGTCTTGCACTGCCCCTATCCATACTGGCGCAGTACGGCGGACGGCAGCGCGCAGGTCGCGGGCCTTACGAAGCTGTTCCAATTCCCGTGTTCGCTGGCAGGCACTTGGTATATATCCAAATATTCGGACAGCCTGTTCACCGTCGTGAATAACGACGGCACGGCTGCGATGGAATTTGACGTCATATTCACCGCAGCCACCGAAGTAACAGACCCTGAATTTTACCATGTCGAGCGCGGCACCTTTATCAAAATCAATAAGGTGATGGCAGCCGGCGAAAAAATCACAGTCTCTACTGTCTATGGCCGTAAAGGCGTTACGCTCCAGCTCCCGGACGGCACGCAAGCCAACGGCTTCAAATATCTGGATGTCGGCAGCGATCTCAATATGCAGATGGCTCCCGGAACGAATACCATCCGCTGCGACGCGGCCAACAACCGGGAGGGGCTTCGCGTACAGGTCATCATGCCGAAAGGGGTGGTCCCCGGGATATGACACTCTATGTGTACAACCCCGCCCGGGAGCGCATCGGGCTTGTCGAGGATATCCGCAGCCTGCAATGGCTATCGGAGTATCAAGACGCCGGAGAAATCAAACTGGTGTGCAGCGCCACAGAGAAAAACCGCGCGCTGCTGGTTGACGGCAACCGCCTGTATTGTACGGAGCAGCCTGAAAGCGCCATCATCCGCCAAACGCAAATAGACGATGACGGAAAGGACGCCAAACTCACTGTGCGAGCCGTATTATCCGCAGCCCGCTGGGCGGACCGTGTCGTTATGGCCACAGAACAGGTGCACAACGCCGAAGCCGGTATGCTGTCCCTCACAACCAAACACCGCCGGGGGCTGCCCGGCATCACAGGCGCGGCCAAAGGCATCGCGGTCTCTCTCGATACGCAAATCACCTGGGGAAGTGTGCTGGATGCCGAAATCACCCTCGCTACGGCGTCAGGGTTGGGCTTTCGGGAGGTGTTTGCGCCTGATACGGGTACAGAGGCTTTCGAGGTCTACGAGGGCGTAGACCGCACGCAGGGCGCCGGGTACAACGGCTATTTTGGCGACGACATCGACAATATATCCAGCCTTAAAATTGTCCGTGGGTCGGATGGCTGGAAAAACTATGCGATCATCGGCGGGCAAGGCGAGGGCGTGAACCGAAAGATTGTGACGGCGAGCCTCGGCGCGTATACCGGCGACGATCTGCGGGAACTGTGGGTGGATGCCAAGGACATCGGCACGACCTACCAAATCGCCGCGCCGGACGGCAGCGGCGGCTATACATACACCGAGGCCACCTATACCGACGAAGAATACGCAGCCGTTCTGCAGGCCCGCGGGCTGGAAAAACTGGCGGAGAACCTGCAAACGCTGGAAGTCGATGCGTCCATCGGCCAGGGACTGATGGAGTATGGCCGAGACTACGCGCTCGGCGATATCGTGCCCCTCAAGCTCACCCGGTACGGCCTACGGCTGTCCGCGCGTATTTCGGCTGTTCGCACTATCTACGAGAGTACCGGCAAAAAGGTTACTGCGGTGCTCTCGGACTTCAACCTTACAAAGGAGGCTTTGAGCCGATGATCTGTTTTCCTCTCGACAATACGCCCTACGAAGCCAAGGATATGGGCACTTATCTCGCCACGCGCACGCGCGGCGTTTTTTCCTCTGACGGAAACCTCGCGGTTACCCCCGGCGAAAGCGGCCTGTCCGTATCCGTTTCCCCCGGCCTTGCTTGGCTCAAGTGGTCGGACTATTGGGGTACAGCCGCCTTGCAGGAGCAGGCACTCACTCTCGCTCTGGACACCGCCGACGGCGCACTCAAACGCATCGACGCAATTGTATGCCGGCTCGATAAGGTGAACAATCGCGCCGAGATCGTGGTAAAAAAAGGCGCTCCATCTTCCGCCCCCATCGTGGTACCGCCTGTACGCGACGCCAATTACGACGAGTTGTATATCGCCACGGTCCTGATCGGTGCAGGCGTCATCAGCATCAGCGCCAGCGCCATCACTGACCAGCGCCTCAACGAAGAATACTGTGGGCTGATGCGCGACGGCGTAACGGGCATTCCCACGGCATCGCTGCATGCGCAGGCCCAGCAGATTTTGACCGAGCTGACCGACGCATTAAATGCGCAGATCGTTCGGCAGTCCTCCGAGTTTGACGCCTGGTTCGAGGAACTGAAAGGGAAGCTCGGCGAAGATCCTGCCACGGCGCTGCAGCAGCAGGTGGACAACCTGAATGCGGCGGTCGTGGGAGATGCATTTCAGGCGTCCGGCGCCCCCGTCTCCATCGCCTACGCGGGAGCGCAGCGTATCGCGTCCATCACAGCCTACGGTGAAAACGCACAGGGCGGGACGACGGAGGCTCCTGTGGCGCTCACGGGTATATCGTCCGTTACGGTAAACGAGGATGTTACCGAGCTCCCCATCCCGCGCCCGCTGCGTAAAGTTGGCGATGTGAGGGACGTGTGCCGGACACGAGTTAAGAGCGTCTATGATAAACGGATTGTGCTGGATGGGACGGAGAATTGGAATATATCCTCGTCAAAGCCAAATAGTTTCCTAACCCCAGTTTCCGAACGCATTGTGAACGGTTTGTCTGATTCCTACCCAACGTTGAAATCTCCTGAAATCGGCACCAAAAACGGAATTTATTTGAATTACACGGCGGATATTATCGTAACCGATCTAGCCTGCTCAACAGTTGAAGAGTTCAAAGCACACCTGTCTGCGCATCCCCTCACCGTCTACTACCGGTCCACCGCCTACGATGGTACCAACGGGCTGGACGTGTGCTTGACGGAGTACCAGACGGGCTACATCGAAAGCTATGCGGACGAAAGCATCACAACGGCGTGGATATCTAGCACGGGAGAACTTTCCACAGGCGCAGAAGTTGCCTATGTGCTCAGTTCCCCCGAAACCTACGCCACCGAACCTCTGGACTTCGACAATGCTGCTGGGCCTCTCACCGTCATGACGGGCGGGGAGGTTGAGGTACGGATGACGGAGCTGGTTGGCTCCCGCACATACGATGCGGACGGCGACGGCGTGGTAGATAAGGCGGCGGCTGTTCCTTGGGATGGTGTGACAGGTAAGCCCGGCACATTCGCACCGTCAGCACATACCCATGACGACCGTTACTACACCGAAACGGAAATGAACACCAAGCTGAATGGCAAGGCCGACAGCGGGCACACGCATACAAGCATACGCATGTACAACAGTGATTGGTCCGGGACCGATGGTTCGATCACGCCAGTCTATGCGAATGCAAATAAAGATTACGTCAATCTCTCTGCCGGAAATGATGCAGGTAATAAGTGGCCGCATGTATCCTGCCAGCGCATCAACGGGCATGCATTAAATATGTCCCTTTCCGGCACCACGTTATCGATTACATGGTGAGGCGGTGGGGGCATGGCTCTAAAATTTAATGGTACAGATGTACCGCAAAGTGGAGAGGTGCGTTTCAATAACACGGCGCTGGCGGCTGTCAAAATGGGGGCAACGGAAGTATGGAAAC
>ERZ857984.1721-NODE-1721-length-16170-cov-6.116661_pt1 | contig 16170 bp, 13 predicted proteins | sample MGYA00519914_ERZ857984 | MGnify/ENA primary metagenome ERZ857984 (study PRJEB31778, sample SAMEA3449417) | human gut metagenome | biome: human gut; feature: human-associated habitat; material: faeces | place: United Kingdom | collected 2010/2012 ... | reverse complement strand
AATTATCTCCTAAATATTTAGTCCATTCTTCCCTGCTATATTCTTTATCAAATCTCATTTTCTCTCCGCGATTTATAATCTTTCAACTTCTTCAATACTCAATCCCGTTATTTCGCTTATGAGACTAACATCCATATTTTTAGATTTCATATTTTTAGCTATTGATTTTTTTTCTTCTTCTCGCTCTGTTAATAATTCGCCTTTGTGAAAATAATCTTCCCATTCTTTTTTTCTATACGCGTTTATTAACGGGTCGCTTTCAATAAAACTTTGACATCTCTTTTCTACTTCTTCAAAAATATTATTCTCTTTTATTAAATTTGACATATTCTCCCCCTTAAAAAATTTTAGCCAAGTGTTTAGTTTTTCTTTACTAATATTAGTTATATCAAACTTTGGAAGCTCTATATAATGCAACATGCAATGGTCGGTTAATATTTTATTATGCTTAATTTCTTTGAGTAAATAACATGAATGAAAATCTTTTATATCGTTGAAAATCGTAAAGTCTAAAATATTCATGCCAATCACGGGAGCAAGTTTCGTATAATTGTCGGACTTGTTTAATAACGAGCTATAACTACTTGCCCAATAATAAAGACTTCTGCCAATAAAGTATTGATTTCCTTGAAGTTGAATTTCTATTATTACCGTATCATTGTCGTCTGTGATGCACTTTACATCAACTATTGACTCTTTGCCGTCTAAATATTTTTTTAAGTTAAAAGGATTTAAAATTTCGACATTAGAAAAAGTTTTAAAATTTGAATCAATCATTACGCCGTTAATGAAATCCAAAACAATATTCTCATTTCCTTTGTCGGAGAAAAGATAACGAACAAAACAATCATTTTTTTTGTTTAAAGTGTCGACTGTAATAATTTGATTTTCGCTATTTTTTAAATATTCAAGTTCATTCATAATTTTATTATAACAAAAATATTTTTATTTGTCAAAATTCTTAAAAAACTCTTCCCTTACTACTAAAATAGAATCTTTCAAATAATCGCTTTCAATATAATTAATATAATTAAGCGAACTATAATCTATTATCTTTTTAATCTCTTTAAGTATCTCAATTCCATTATTATTTTTAAAAGCTTTTTCAATATTCTTAATTTGTTTTTCAGTAAAAATATTATATTCAATTCCCTTAATAATTTTTTCAATATATTCTCTATCGTTTAAAGAAATTTCAAGTCCCATAATTTCTTTATATCTTTCAAGTTTAAGTAAAGCGTCAGGTTTATAATTAATTTTTTTAATATTTTTTCTTCTCTCAAAATCGGCAATTAAACTCTCCGCTTTATCGCTCGGCTTAAAAGATTTTTCATTTTCTTGCGCTTTCAAAATTTTAAATATATTTGCCATATTATAATCCATAACAGAATTTTTTAATAATCCTCCAAATATTCCGTTTTCTCCTTTTCTTATTTCAACAAGTCCGTTAAAATCGTCTTCTCTTCTTATAAAAATATTATCCTTCATATTTTTAATTTCTTCCAAAAGATTATTATCTTGATTTAATTTATTGTAAATCTCTCTATATTCAATATCCCAACTTATATCGTTTTCTAAATCTGAAAGAATTCCCGCTTCTCTTTTCAAAGAAAACAAAGAATTAATTTCATCGTCTTTTTGAAGTATTTTAGTGTCGTTTCCAAAAATAGAATTAATTAAAGTAAGTTTGAAATTAGAAATCTGCCAATTTTTAATATCTTTTTGAGCTTCTAATCTCGGAATAAAATTGTGAATATAAATTTTATCAAAAAGTTTTTTTCCAATTCTATTTATTCTTCCAACTCTCTGAATAACTCTCGTTGGATTATAAGGAATATCATAATTTATAATTATTCCCGCTCTATGCAAATTAACTCCTTCCGAAAGCGTATCTGTAGATATAAGTAAAAAATATTCGCTCTCTTGTTTTATCTCTTCAAGCGATGCGTCAAAATTCGCTTTAACCGTTTCTCTATTTTTTGAATCTGCAACCGATTTTAAAGGTTTGAGTAAATAATTTAATTCTTCGTCTTTGCAAATCGATTCGTATAAATAATCGACAGTATCTTTAAACTCGCTGAATATAATTATTTTTCTTTTATCGTTTTCTTTTTTGAATTTTTTTAATTCTTCTTTTAATTTGAAAAACTTTTTATCTTTTTCAATTCCTATATTTTCCCAATCTTTTTTAATCTCTTTAAGTATTTTTAAATCGTTTTCAAAATCAATAAAAAATTCCTCGCTTAAAACTTCTTTAACATTTTCTATTATATAAAGTCCTTCGTATTTTTTAGAATTATCTTTTATCATTATATCGTTATCATCTTCAGAATAATCTTCGTAATTTACATCGCCTCTTTTATAAATAGTATAGCGATTTTTACTAATCCACATTTTTATGTTTTCGTATTTTGCAATCATATTGTCCACGCTCTTTTTAAATGCAAAAATAGAACTTTCAAATCTCCTAACAAGTAAATGCCTCATAAACTTTGCAATATTATTTGAAGACAAATCGGCAAAATCAAAATTCGCATCCTCTCCGTAAACCGCTTTAACAATTTCCGCGCTTTTTCTTTTATCTTCTATCGTTTCTTTTTTCAAATAAATTAAAGGTTTATACCTAACGCCCTTAAAAATATTAGAATTATCTTTATTGTCTTCGTTATCTTCGTTATAAGGACTTATTTTTTCTAAAGTGTCGTAATATAATTTTGATAAATCTCCAAGCTCATAATCATGAAGTTTTGGCTCTTCCACATCGTTAAATTCCGTTTTCTGTTTTTCTAAATCTTTTCTATATTCTGAAGATTCAAGCAAATCGTTTCTCGTTCTTCTTATTATAATAGTATGTATTAAACTCATTATTTCTTTTGCTATCTCTTTACTTTTTTTAATATTCTCTTCTTTTGAATTTTCCGATTTTTTATATTTCGATTTTAATTCTCTCTCTTCTTTTAATATTTTAATTTTTGCCTCTTCAATATTTTTATTTTTAGTAAGCTTTCTATCGAAAATATCAATTATTGAAAATATATCGGAAGTCGTATTATGCATAGGAGTCGCCGTAATTGCTATAACTTTATTACCAAAACATATATTAGTTATCATATCATAAGAATAAGTTTTATTATTTACAAATCTATGAGCTTCGTCTATTATAATTAATCTATTTTTTCTATGATTTCTTACATGTTCTAAAGCTTTATCTAAAAGCCCGATACTAAAAACTTTAGCTTTAATTTGAAATTCGATATTATAATTTTCCCAAGAATCTATTATTTTAGGCGGACAAATAATAATTATCTCTTCGACTTTTTCCTTTAATAAAAGATTTTTCGCTATTGCAGAAGCGATTATACTTTTTCCCAAACCTACTACATCGGAAATTAAAACTCCGTTGTATAACATAATTCCGTTTATTCCGCTTTTTATAGCGTCAATTTGATATTTATAATCTCTATAACCATAATCTGCAGGCGAACATAATAATTCTTCTCTATTAATAAATTCAAAATATTCGTATATAACTTTAAGAAATATTTTATAAGGCGAAACAAAATCGTCTTTATCTTTTTTATCTTCGTTAGTCGGTTTAATAATATTTCTAAAAAATTCTTCTTCATTTTTATTATTTAGAATTTCATGAGCTTTATTCCATTCTTCTTCAAAATAATTATAAAGTTCGTTAAAACCGTCTTTACAATATATATTAAGTTCTTTTCTGTCTTTAATTCCTCGATGCGTAAAATTACTTGAGCCTATTAAAAAAGCGTTTCTTTCCGCTTCTTCGTTATATTTAAATAAATATAATTTAGCATGCATATATTCCGCCGTTTTTCTAATTTCAAGAGTTTTATTTTCGCATTTATATTTAAATAATTCTATTATTGAAGAATATTCTTTACTTTCAGTTAAAGTAAATTCTTTAAAATCGTTTATAGCTTTATCGTTATCTTTATTATCATTAAAATATAATCTTCTTGTTTTGTTATCTATATTCATTCCGATAAGTATTTTTACTTTCGCATTTAAAAATATATTTCTTGCATTTTCATTTTTAATTATATACGAAAATACTTCATAATAACAATATGCGGTTAATATGCAAATTTCTTTTATATTATGAATATCGCTTTCATTATCAATATTATAAAACTGTTTTTCAAAATATTTTAATAAACTTTTTGATTCTTCCGAATTATCGACTAATATCATAATTAAATTTCCTCTCTAAAAAATATTATACAATTTATAAAGTTATATTTTAATTTTATATTTATTATATATTATGAAATAAATTAAATATAGTAAAATAATTTATAAAAATATTATGCTTGTATATTATGATAAATTTTATATAATTTTATTTAATATTTAATTTAATATATCTTGAGGCAATAGTGCAAATATTATTTGGTAAAATAAAAAACTTTTCGTATAAAAAATTTTGGAGAGAAGAATTAAAAACTTTTGATTTAAATTCTAAAAGTATCGATATAAACGATTTGCCAAGTAAAAGTTATATTCAAATTAATAATAAAATTATATCGTTAAGTAAATGGGTAAGTCCTAAACGCACTCGCTCATATCCTTTTGCAAGAGTATATGATAGTTTTGATTCTTTCGGTTGTAAGGTTGCGACTATAATACCAATCATTAAAGACGAAGGAATCGATGGAGATATAGATTATTTGCAATGGGATACAATTTCTTTAATGAGTTTGCTTAATGTATATGTTATATTGGGTTTCTACGAAGACGCCGAAAAAAATATTAGAAATGCAAATAAATCGAATAAAATAACGAATCAAAAATTAAAATCAAGCTTTATATATAAACAACTTGAAATATTGAATAATTATCATCAATCGGCATTGCATTGGAATCTTAATCAATTAGATAACGAAAATTTATTAAATCTTATAAATAAAGTTAAAAATTCTTATAATTATATTTCGCAAAAACTTAAAATAAAACTTCATGATGTAAAAAATATAGATAAATTTAAAATCAATATTACTAAAGACAAAGAAACTTTTATGCAATATTCAAGATATAAAGCAAAGAGCGCGCAAAATAGAGAAGTTTTAACATTGCACAATAAAGAATCTGTCGGAATAGGAGAAAAAACAAAAATAGAAATAGAAAATTATTTAGGCGGATATTATTATTTTACTATTGACGATGTTTTAGATAAAAATAATATTTTATATTTAATCGAAAGCAAACATAGTAAAAATTCTATTTTGCCGTCAAATGACGATATTAAAGACGGTTTATTAAAACTTATGCTTTATAATAATCTATGTGAAATTAGAGATTTAAAAACAAAAAGAGATTTTAAAATAGTTTTGCGATTAACTTCAAACACATTAAAAAGCAATGTAGATTTGCCAAATAATAATTTAGAATCTTTTATGAAATCGAATAAACTAAATAAAAAACAAATAGAAATTATATATAAATTAAATTCCGAATGCGAAAGAAATAAATTTTATATATGGATTCAAAAGGCTTAAGTATGAATTTAGTTAAATCGCCTTTGCGTTATCCAGGCGGAAAAAGTAGAGCGATAAAATTTTTATGTCAATATTTTCCGAATGATTTTAAGATATATAAAGAGCCATTTTTTGGAGGCGGTTCTGTCGGTATTTATATAGCTCAAATTATGAATAATATACAAATAGATGTAAACGATTTAAATTACGAATTATATTGTTTTTGGCAGAGTTTAAAAATTCATCCTAATAAATTAATTGAGGGAATTATAGAATTAAAAAATAGATTTAAAAACGGTAAAGATTTGTATAATTTTATTTTATATAGAAGAGAATCTAATCTTTCTATACTTGAGAGAGGAATTGATTTTTTTATTCTTAATAGAATTACTTTTTCGGGTATTGTAGATAGCGGAGGATTTTCTCAAAAAGCTTATGAATCAAGATTTACAACAAGTTCTATTGATAGATTAAAAAACACCCATAAAATAATTAAAAATTTTAATTTTTCAAGCGATAATTTTTTTAATCTAATAGATATTGATACAAAAAATCAAAAAGAAACTTTTATTTTTTTAGACCCGCCTTATTATAGTTCTGTAAAATCAAAATTGTATGGCAAAAAAGGTATTTTACATTTAAACTTTAATCATAAAAATTTGAGAGATTATTTATACAAAATAAAATCTAAATTTTTACTTACTTACGATAATTGCGAATTTATAAGAGAGCTTTACAAAGACTTTTATACTCTTGAATGGAATTTGCAATATGGAATGAATAATTATAAACGAGGAAAAGCCGATATTGGAAAGGAATTATTGATTAGTAATTATGAATTGAAACTTAATAATTCTATTTATAAACAAAAAATTAAAGAATTGTCCGCTTTATAAAATATAAAAAATTATAATTCTTTATCTTTAATCTCGATTAATTCAAACATTTCCGACATTTCTATTATTGAAAATATCGACATTAATCTTAAAGTAAAACCGCTCATATCCAAGCCTGCAAGTATAAATAAAGTGAAAACTAAAAATTCTGCAGAATATTTTTTTGAAATAATAGAATCTGTTAAATAACCAAATAGAATAATAAGAAACATAAATATTATGCCGACATATAAAATGAAAGGAAAAGAAAGCCCAATGCCAAGAGCGTTGTAAAAAGAAATTATTATTAAATGATTGCTATATTTCGATTTCAATATAAATACGATTGTAAAAACTAAAATAAAAATAAAATATTTGTATATATTTTTTTTAATCATTCTTTTTGCAAAAATTATAATATAACCTATCATAATTATTATAAAAGATATTGAAGAAACTTTTCCCATATATTCTATTAAATATAAAGAAATATAATGCATAATATCGTTATCTATAATTTTATTTGCAGAAAGAATAATATAATTTAAATTAGAAAAACCAAGAGAGATAAGAATAAATATATATGCTCCTCTTTGAAGTTCATTTATATTTTTTAATAATATTAAAGGAAGAATAGTTTTTATCGTTATTAAAAAAGTAAAAATAAAAAATAATAATTCCGTTATATTATAAATATTTATGTCGCTTATATATAATTTTAATACTCCAAATATTAAAAAAATTATTCCTAAAATTCCGTCTACTATTTGAGAGTTAAAAAGATAATTATAAAATTTATAAAATAGAAGTAAAAAGAAAGCTAAAAATATTCCGTATTCTATAATATAATTTATTAAATAAAAAAAAGAATTTTCTTCTATATCTAAAAATAGAGTTCTAAAAAAAAGAAAATTAATAATAACATCTATAATAAGCGCATTTGTCCAAAAATTATACCCTTTTATAAACGAGTTATTATTTGCAATTTTGTTTTTTAAAATATAAAACATTTATTTATCCGAATTATTTTCTATAATATTATTTTAGATAAATAAAAATTTCAATAAATATTATAGCTAAATTTTTTCTATTTACTCTTTATATTCCCATTTATCATTTACAATATTATTTTCTATAAAAATATTTGTAAAAAAACTTTTCTGCAAGAAATTCTGCAATTTTTCCATATATTCCGCTTCATTCATTTTCTTAATTTTTTCATTCAAAGCTCTTATAATAGCAAAAGTTTCATTATCAATATTTCCGTCAATTTTTTTTGGTCTAAAATGGCATTGAAAAGCGTATAAAACTTTTCTCGATTCAAAATCCCATTTATTATTTGTAGGCATACTCGTATAACCGTATTTTATAAACTCTTCTTTAATGTCTTTTATTTTCGCTCTTCTAAATTTTTTATCGTATAAAAATCTTCTATAATCTTTTTCGTCATACCACATTCCTAAATTATATTCGTCATATAATCTCTTCCAAGGAAATTTTGGTCCTGGGTCTATTTTTCTGTAAGGAGCGACATCCGAATGTCCTAATATGCGATAAGGTTTTATATCGTATTTTTTGACAAGTTCTTTAAGCAAATATGCTACTTTTTCTATTTGGCTTTCTTCATAATCTATATATTCATTATATGAAAGAAAATATCTATTCTCTCTCTGCCTCCTTGTCATTCTTCTTAATTGAGCGGGGGTATTTGTGACTTTTCTTTGAAAACCTAAATTAACTATTTCAATTCCGATTGAACTGTCATTTATGCTTCCTCTATTTTCAAACATAGTTATTCCCGCATGCCAAGCTCTATTGCTTTCTTCAACAAGTTTATATATAGGTTCTTCTTCTTTAGTCGTTATTAAATAATGGGAAGAAACTCCATGCGAAGTTAATACTTTAAGAGAAAGCTCATCGTCTAAAGCTGTGTAATGTAAAATAATATATTGTATTCTCAAATTATAAGCAGCCGATTTATAAATTGTAGATATTTTAATCGGATTATCAATTTCATTACTAGTATTTATCGTATTTATATTATTCATATCTTTTATATAATTTTTAGGACGAAGTAAAAAAAATGAAATATAAAATATTATCAAAATATATATTATGATTTTTTTAATAAATATATTAAACATAAGCGGGAACTCCGTTGAATCTATAACGCATAAAACCGTTGTAAAATTCTTTAATTTCCAAATACGCCAAATAATAAGCTTGCGCCGTATTTATTCTTGTATGTTTATGAAATAAATTTAAATAAAAACTTTTAATAAAATCGATATAGATTCCGTCCGCTAAACTTCCCGTTCCCGATATTACCGTTCTTACTCCCGCAGAAAGAAGAGATTGAATTAATTTATTATTATTTTCTTCCATATTGCAAGCGTTAATAAATATTAATGAAGGCGGATTTTCCAAAGCGTTTATAGAGTTTAAAATATAATCTTCGCTTAATTTTATTCCGTTAGAATATCCATGCGTTATTATATGAACGATATCGTAATTTTCCAAAACTTTAATAAAATCAAAATAATTATGCTCTTTTCTGTATAAGTCAATATTTATATCTTTATTTAATTTAAATGAATTAATTATTTCAATTTCATTTTTATCGTTTTTTATATTTTTATCAGGAATTGAGATTATAGCCATTTTATTATTATTTTTATTTTTCAAATTATTATTGTGTAAAATATTAACGGCGTTTGTATAAGAAAAAATTATTTTTTCAGAAATAAATTTTTTATCATAAGCGAGTATTTCTAAAGGAATATTATAAGTCCTTTCGTCAAGATGCAAATAAACTATTCTAAAGCCTTCAAGCAAATGTTTTCTAAATTCTTTTTCGGGAATAAGCATATTCATTAAATAACTTCCGATTTCTATATATTTATCAGAATTATCGTTTTCGCTATTTGAAGTTTTTAATAATCTTAAATATTCTTTATAAATACTTTTATAAGCTTGATAATCAAATTTTTTCGTATATTCGGCAATATAAAGCGAAGGATAAGTTTCTATAGCTTTATATTTAAAAATATCGTTTTCTTCTAAATCATTTTCTACCTGACATGAAAAAAAAGTTTGAGAGATATTTTCGTTTAATAAAGCAAGTCCGTTTTTTAATTTCAAAAAAGTTTTATTATCAATTTCGTATATAGAAAAATCTTTATATTTTTTATCTAATTTATAATAGATTCCTCTTCTTCTTTTATAGTTATCGGTTATTTTTATATATAAAAAATCTTCATTATTTTTTTTATTCAAATTATTTAAATCAATTTCGTAATATCCGTAAAGTTTATTTTTTTCTTCTTCGTATAAAAATGCGTTTATAATATTTCCGTTTTTAATTAATTTTTTTATTTCGGAGTTTTTTAATTTTACATATTCCGAATTTTTAGAAAAATATTCTCTATTTTGAGTTATTATATAAGATTTTATTTCGTTCATTTTGCATTACAATTTTTAATTATCGTGAAATTTTTTTATTATATTACAAATAAGTTTTTCATTTATTAGACCATCAATATGTTCTTCTAGTGAAGTTCCTATATGATTGCCCATTGGATTCAATATAAAATCTATACCTTCCCTTCTTGCTATTTTAGAAGCTGGAACAAAATCACTATCTCCTGAAATTAAAACTATTTTATCAACTAATTTTTTATACGATAAAGAAGCTATATCTACCGCTATTTTCATATCGATTCCAGACTGCTTTAAGTTTAAAATAAAATCGTCTTCAAATAAGTCATCAAATTTAATAATAAATTTATTTTTTTCAGCTCTAATCCTTTTTATTATATTTTCAATTTTAGAAGGCTTTATTGTCCAGCTATATTGCTTTTTTAATTCTCCAAGTCTTAAAGCGACTTTTCTATTTTTTCTTAATTCGTTAAATAATTCTATTTTAAAATTGTATTCTTCAGTATTTGAAAAGTCCACGAATTTTCCTGTTTTAGGATTATGTTCTCCTTTACTATATGGGAAACAATCATAAAAAAATAATCTATATAAATAGCAATTATAATGCTTTGCTTTTTTACCTTTTTCATTTTTACTTGCAAGAACTATAGAATATAAGTCTTTTACAACTTCTTTGGCATTATCTTTTGAAAAACTAAAACTATAATCTATTTTTTTTCTATAGTATTTATATCTTTTTAGAAAAAAAGAACCATCTACCAAAACAGCTACCTTAATATCCATAATATAAAAAAGATTCAGGGTTTAGCTTTCCCAATATGTTTAGGAGCTTTTATACCTGAACCAGATAATATATTGTATATATTTTGACAAAAAAATCAATAGCATAAATATAAATTTTTAATATTATCAATAATAAGAATTGACGATTAAATATCTATCTTTTCCTTTAGCGTTAATATCTGGATTATAAACTATATAAATATTATCTCCAAGTTCCACATATCTTAAAAGTTTATCGTCCGACATAAAATCGCCTTGCACATAAATAGCGGATCCAGGAGACATTGAAAAATTATAAGCTGTCGTTATTATTTTAGGTTTGGTTTCTATTAATCCTTTATAACCGTATAATCCGACTTTATCGTTATTATAATTTGCCTTTAGCCAAGTCGCGTAAAGTTCGCTCCAATCTTTAAACTCTTTTATATTTTTATTCGCCGCATACAAAATCGCTTTATAAGTTCCTCTATATTCTTCGGGAGCGTTCGCAATATCTTTATAAATTTCAAAACCGTTTTTTGAATGAAGTCCAAGCCAATACATAAAAAGCGAAACTGTAGCGTATTTATGAATCGTATAACCTCCGCTCCAATTTATAAAATAATCACCCTTCGTAATCAAATGCATCGAATCGTTATTATAATAATTTAATCTGTTGTTTGGCAAAGCGCCTCTATAAGAAATAACCGCGGTTTCCGACAAAGCTTCGTCAACCCAAATATCGAAAGATTTATTATTTTCTCTTATCTTGCTATAATGTATAACATGTTGAAGTTCATGAGCTATCGTATTTATAACCGAATCAATATTTTCCCAACCGTTTATATAATCTAAAAATATAATATTTTTTTCTTCGTTTACTATTCCGTCTAAAATAGAATAACCTTGCATATAAGGTTTATCTCCGCTAAAGCCTCCGTTAATATCCATTATCAATAAAATTAATTTACCTTCAAGTTTTCCAAATAAATATTCTTCCATATAGTAAACTCTCATAGTTTCAAGCAGAATATTTTTTAATTCTTTATCTTCAACTTTTAAATCGTTTTCCAAATATAAATCTATTTTTGAAGTGGAATATATATTTTTTGCTGTTATTTTTTCTTTAGAATAATTATTATTTATATATCTAACGGCGTTAAAAATTTTTTCTTTATTATCGCCCGAATAAATTTGGTAATTTTTTTTATCGTTTAATATATATTGTAAATCGGCATTTAGTATAAAACAGTTTAAAATAAAAACAAGAATTATAAATATTTTTCGCATAATAAAAACCTTTTAACAGGAAATTTTTAATATAATTTATTTTCGGAAAATATATTAAAATTGTCAGATTTTATTTATAAATTAATTTTTTTAATTTTTGCAACAAAATTGAGACAATTAAAAATTTAAATGCTTTAAAAAATTTTTATATATAAAATTTAAAATTATTATATAAACGATTTAATTATTGATAAAATTATTATTAGTTATATAATATTGAAAATTGAAAATAAATTATAAATAAACGGGAGAAAATTTTTTATGAAATTTTTTATTGACACGGCAAATGTTGAAGATATAAAAAAAGCTAACGATATGGGAGTAATATGCGGAGTTACGACAAATCCGTCTTTGATAGCGAAAGAAGGAAAAAATTTTAACGATGTTATAAAAGAAATTACTTCAATAGTTGACGGTCCTATTTCGGGCGAGGTTAAAGCTACTACTATAAAAGCTGAAGATATGATTGTAGAGGCGAGAGAGATTGCTAAAATTCATAAAAATATGGTTGTAAAAATTCCTATGACTGTAGAAGGATTAAAGGCGGTTAAAATTTTATCTAAAGAAGGAATAAAAACGAATGTCACTTTAATATTTTCCGCAAATCAGTCGTTGCTTGCCGCAAGAGCTGGAGCGACTTATGTATCTCCATTTTTGGGAAGATTGGACGATATTTCTACAGATGGATTAGAATTAATAAGAACGATAGCCGATATTTTTGCAACTCATGATATTGACACTGAAATAATTTCTGCAAGCGTTAGACATCCTATACATGTTACAGAATGCGCATTAGCTGGAGCGGATATTGCAACAGTTCCTTATAGCGTTATAGAGCAGATGACGAAACATCCTTTAACCGAACAAGGAATAGAAAAATTTAAAAAAGATTATGAAGCGGTATTTGGAAAATAAATTATAAACTATTTTCTTACGCTAATTTGCATACGATTTAAAATAAAATATAGAACTACCCTTTTCGGATAGTTCTATATCTTATAGAATTAGTTTATGAGAAAGAGATTGATTAATCTAAAAATAGTAATGTATTCCAGTAGAACCATTAAATACTAACTTAACATCACTATTAATTGTTTTCATATCTTCAGCAAAACGGGATGTTCCACCAGCTTGCATTTCTAAATACAATTCTAAACTTTTTACAGGTCGTATATACAACTCTCCGTATAGCACATATCCTAAAGCCATAAAAGGAGTTTTTCTCTTCTCAAGCATATCATTAGCCGTATACATATTTTTAGCGTTTATTATAGTATAAGATATGGACGGCTCAAGATATAGATGTAATAATCCACCCGAAGATGTTGCTGTAAATCCCACAGGTAATGCTATATTAACTCTATAAGGCTCTATGGCATAGAAGTTCTCAGGTATGGAAGCCAAATATCCCCCTGATAAACCCGAACCTAAATCTGGATCGCCTTGTGCGCCTGATGCTGCGCCCGCCGCCCCCATTACTGGAGCATAAGTATCCATTCCTTTAGCCGTTACATTAAAGTTATCATATATAGGTATGAAACTATCCCCTCCTAAATTATGCTTTTTTGTGGTCAACGCTTGGTCATACTGAACTCTCAATATAGGGAATATTAATACATCTGGAGTTTCAACTTTGAAATATATTCTGGTTTGAAAACCTACAGAACTTTGTTCCATATATTGAGAAGTGTCTTTTACATTAGGTATATGAGCATTACCATAGTTCAGATATAATCTAATATGATTTATAGCTGGCATCTCATCGTTAAAATAATATCTTGCTTCTATAGAAGTAGATATAACTCTACTTTTTCTTAAATCTGTTGGTAAAGTTTTACTTTTATATCCTAATCCTATAGAAACGGGTATATTAAATCTAATGGAATCGCTTAAAGCCGTAAAAGTTATGATAGGAGTATGAACCATATAAGCGTCATTCTTATAGGTAAATTCATATCCTAAACCTATACCAAATAAATCCGAGTTATAACCTATACCTAATAAGGCAGATGGTATAAATCGATTCAAAGGCTTTGTTCCATTGTAATTAGCCCTATTATCAAAAATTAAATCGCTAAAACTATTTGCGCTCGTTAAACCAGCAGCTACTCTAATATTTTCAGGTCCAGCTAAAAAACCCAAAGCATCCATTTTTATTCTTACTTGATTACTATGCACCAAAAGGTCTATAAAACTACTTGAACTATAGAAACCAAATAAATTAAAATATTGTGAAGTAAATATAATTAGTATAATCATTAAATGTTTTTTATTCATAACAATATCCTTTTTTTATATTATTTTTAATTAGGAGTTTGAAATAAAGTATCTTTTGAATAATCTACATATTCTTTTCCGCTACTAAGCCAGAATAAATTAAATCTTCTAAATACTATATTATACTCGTCTTGTGCGTTTATCAAAGTTTCTTCTGTTAGAGTCGCTATAGAACCATCAGGTAAAACAGTTATAGCAGGATAGCCCGAATACCTTTTAGCTCCATCATTAACTAATTGTTTATCATAAGCATATTTCCCGTTTTCATTTCCTTTACCATTATTAAATTCATTTTTAGTAAGTTTAATATGATGATTTAGCCTAGCTGTAAACCATTTGCCAGTATTAGGAGAATTAGCATGGATTAATAAAGCGTATTTTTCTTTGATGGCTAATCCGTTAAATTCATATCTTACTAAATCCGCATTATTACCAGGGTCTACAACCTCAGGGTCTTTCCCTTGTAGAGTAAAATCACCATCATAAGTTTGAGCTATAGACCATAATCTTCCGCCTACATTTACACTTTGCCTATGATTTAACATTACTTTTCCATCGGACAATTCGAACGCTTTTGTTTCATCATTAGCGTTAATAGCTCCTGTTGTGCCTGCTTGCCTCTAAGTTGCGCCATCATTGTCGCTTACCATAGCAATATTTCCAATTTGAGTTGAACCACTAAGTTTAGCGGCATAATTAAAAAATAACCTTTGTTTATCCTTATTTTGTCCATGTCTTAAAGTTAGCGCCTGCCCAGAAGCTGCAAATCCTGCACTAGCGCCTGTAGGAACTTCAAGAGTATGAGTAAGCGTCCAAGTTTTACCATCGTCTTTACTTCTATATAACACCGTTTTACCAGGAGGTGTTCCTGCAAACCCTCCATGTGTAACTGCCCCCAATATAACATCGCCATTATGACAGTTAAGTAAAAAAGCATCCCCATAAGAATCCGCGGCTTTAGTAGCTCCGGGACCTACTTGAATAGCTTCAGTCCAAGTTGCTCCCAAATCATAACTTAATTTTACCACAACATCTATTTTTGCATTCTCTTCTCCTCTGCCTAAATCGGCTGTGCTATCATGTCTTATATCATTAGCGGCAATTATCACCCCATTTTTAGAAACTATTAGAGCTGGTATTCTATAATACTTTCCACCAGAAACTCTTTCAAATAAAACCTTAAAATTTTTATTTGGGTCTAAAATCTTTTTTTGTTCCTCTTGCGATAAAGAACCTTTTGGAAGTATATAATTACTTCCTATGGTCTCTCCTCCGCCAGAGCCACCGCCTCCACCAGCTCCTCCTGCGCCTACAGAACCGCCGCTTTCATCTCCTAAAGGATTTTTGCATGATAAAGCCAATATCATGCTTGCTAAAATTAAGAATAATTTTGATTTGCGAGTAAAAACTCTTTTTGTTGTTTTTTGAGACATAATCTCCTCCATAAAATTAAATTTTTTATAAAATATCATGTTTTTTTGTCATTGTCAATAGTGTCAGACAAATTTTACATTTTCATCACTATTCTCCGCCTGCAAAGTCTATTCTACTTCTGATAGAAACCTCAAAATTCCCTTCGCCACACCATCCTTTTCATTCGTATCTGTCACATAAGGGGCTGCTTTTCTGCAGTTTTCTGTGCCATTTCCCATCGCCATTCCATATTTTACAGACGTCAGCATACTGATATCATTATCCGCATCTCCAAAAGCCATTGCTTCCTCTGTTGAAATCTCCAATTTTTTCAAAAGCCACAGAAGCGTCTTTCCCTTTCCTGCATCTATATGTCCGACTTCCATCAGATTTGGCACAGATGAAGTTACATAGATATTGGGGATTTCTTTGTCCAACGAAGTATACAGTCGTTCTTTGTCCTCATAACGACAAACAAAAGAAATACTGTCCAGCTCTTCTGCATGTTTCTGTGCAAATCTGCAGATATCTTTTACTGGCTTTCTGGTAGCTTTAATGTATTTCGCACCATACTCTGTCGCCAGATATTGTATCGGATCTTTAACATATGCCTC
>ERZ857984.1716-NODE-1716-length-16184-cov-6.080786_pt1 | contig 16184 bp, 12 predicted proteins | sample MGYA00519914_ERZ857984 | MGnify/ENA primary metagenome ERZ857984 (study PRJEB31778, sample SAMEA3449417) | human gut metagenome | biome: human gut; feature: human-associated habitat; material: faeces | place: United Kingdom | collected 2010/2012 ... | reverse complement strand
CCAGCGCCAGCGCCCCGGCCAGCAGCGCGCCCGAAAGGGCGGCGGCCAGCGCATCCCGCGCCGCGCCCCCAAAAAACACCGTGAAAGCGGCCGAAACCACCGCGTAGGCGGCGCACTGCACCCAGGGCGGGTAGGCCCTGCCCTGCCGCACCTCCTCCACCGCGCGGCGCAGCCCGGCCAGCTCAAGCGGCTGGGCGCACAGCCTGCGCGAAAGGCCGTTCACCCGCTCCACACAGCCAAGGTCGGTGCGCCGCTCACGGATGCGGCGGGTCTGGGTGAGCACCCGGCCGCCGGGGGCCGCCGCGGTGAGCACAATGCTGGAGGTAATGGTAAACACATCCGCCCGCTCAAAGCCGTACGCCGCGCACAGGCGGGTGAGGGTGTCCTCCACCCGGCGCACCTCTGCGCCGCTCACCAGCAGCAGCTCCCCCATATCCAGAATGCAGGCCAGCAGCGCCTCGCCCTGCGCGCCCCCGGCCCCTGTTTGCAGCGCCATCGCTTTCCCCTTTCCCGCTCACAAGACCACAAAAAGCGCGGTGCCGCGCGCCGCGCTTTTTGTTTGGCCGGCCTGCCTCAGTCGGTCAGCTCCAGCACCAGGTGCTCAATGGCCGTGTGCCGGTTCATGTAGATCACGTTCAGTCGCCCGTCCCGGTCCCTGCACATGGCGGGCTGGCATTTGTTGCCCGGCGCCGGGGCCAGCTCGATCAGGTTCTGCCAGGTCCTGCCCTCGTCCTTCGAGCAGGCCAGGGTGAGCGGGCTGCGCTCGTGCCAGTCGGCCACCGGGGTGTTGTTGTAGGCCATCAGAATGGTGTTTTCGTCCCAGCTGATCACGTCGATCTTCGACTCGTTGTTCACAATCGTGGTGGGCCGGGGCTGGCTCCAGATCCGGCCGCCGTCCCGGCTTTCCGCCGTATACGACACCAGCGATTTCACCCCCGCGCCCCAGCCGGTGCTGCCCGGGCAGGTGCGGGTGAACATGCGGATGGTCCCGTCCGGCCGCAGGCACAGCGCGGGCTCCCGGATCAGGCTGCCGTCGTCTGCCGCCAGCAGGGGGCCCTGCTCCCAGCTCTCGCCGTCGTCGTGGGAGAGGTAGATGCGCACCGCGCCGAAGTATTTGTCCGGGATCTCGCTGCTGGTGGAAGCGAACACAATGGTGCCGTCCGGCAAAAGCACGCTGTCGTTGGAGGCGTGGCCGCTCTGAATGCCCGCCGGCTTTGCCGGCTCCCAGGTGCGGCCGCCGTCCTTTGTTTTGCGGGTCCAAAGCTCGTCGCGGCCGTTGCACCAGGTGGTAAAGTTCACCTCGGTGTCCAAAAACTTTGCGAACAGCAGAATGATCTCGCCCTTTTTGTTCTTTAAAAACACCGGGTCGTGGCAGCAATAGCGGATGTCGTTGCCCACCGCGTCCGGGTTGCCCCACTCGGAGGCGCCGTATTCCAGCACCGATACCCAGTCCTTGGCGTCGCGGCCCATGGGGTCGCCGTTCCACTGCAAAAAGCCGCCGTTCCACACGGCCAGCAGGTTGCCGTTGTCGGCAAGGGTAAGGCTGGGCATGTGGTAGCACTGGCGCTCGTCGAACCATTCCACAACCCACTTGCGGTCAATGATCTCAGCTTTCATTTTGTACGCTCCTCTCCGCGAAACGCGGCGCTTTATAAAAGAACTGCTACACGGCGCCCTGCCGGTCTTTCGGTGCGGCGGCCATGGCCCTGCCGCACAGCAGCACCGTGCCGATCTGGGTCAGGGTGAGCAGCAAAAGGCTCCACACCTGCACCCGGATGCTCTCGCCCACCCACAGGTTCATGGCAAGGAAAAAGCCCAGCCCCAAGCAGCGGCCTATTTCCAGCACCGTGTCGTTAATGGCCAGCAGCTCGGGCCGGTGGTCGTCCAGCTCGGGCACCAGCTGCATCATGTCCAAAAACGTGCTGTAGGTCGAGTTTTCCAAAAAGCCCGCAAAAAAGGCGTTCACCACCGTGTACACGATCACCATCACCGGGCTTAAATGGAAGATGCACACCCCCGCAATGCCGGTAAGCACCGCCACCGCCAGGCCCATATAGCGCACCCGGTTGGTCAGCGACAGGATGCGGCTGGCGATCACAAACGACGCAATGGCCGCTGCGGCCGACAAAAAGGTGTTGAACCCCACCAGCAGCTCATTGCTCACCATCTGGTACAGCACAATGCTCAGGATAAAGGTGAAGGCCCCCTCGCGCACGCCCTTGCAGCTCTGGGCGGCAAGGCCGTATAAAAGGTGCCGGTTGCGGGCGATGGCGCGGAAGGTAAAGGGGTAATCCACGTGATGTTCGGTTTCGGTATGGCGCTTGGGCAGCCGCAGCGCCAGCGCGCAGGTCACCAGCGAAACCGCAAACGCCATGGCAAACACCGTGATATATCCTTTGGTGCCGCCCACCCGGTCGATCACAAAGCTGGCCAGCATCGGCACCGTAAGGTTTACCAGGTTTGCAAAAATGCTGATGATGGCAATGCCGCTGTCCCGGTTGGAAAGGTCGGTGGCGTCGGCCAAAAGGTGCCCGTAGCTCAGCCAGTAGCAGCCGTCGGCCAGGCCGGTCAGCAGGCCCAGCAGCAGGTGCCAGCGGGCCGCCCCGCCGCCCAGCAGGATCAAAGAAAGATACAGCAGGTTGTAGCCCACAATGCCCGCCACCGCGGTGGCGCCGGGGCTGGTGCGGTGCAGAAACTCCGCCGCCGCCGCCATGGCCACGGCGCTGCCCACAAAAAAGGTGACGTTGTACATCACCACTACCTTCACGTCGTTGCTCTGGCCCAGCAGCATGGTGTTGATGAACACATAGGGCAGCCGGTTGAACACCATAAAACTGGTATGCACCAGCAAAAACCGGTAGTACCCGGGCGAAAGGGCCTCGCCGCCCATCATTCGCTTCAGGGCGGCAAAAAGGCCGGTCAGCTGCTTCATGTAGGGTCCTCCTGTAAGGGGGATGACGAAAAGGTGAGCAGCGCCGTTTCCATGCTGGGCAGCGCCAGCGGCACCCAAACGCCGCCGCTGTGGGCACGGCAGGGCAAACGCTCGGCCCCGCCCCGGTGCGAGCAAAAGGCCCGCACCTGCTCCGGTGCACTGCGCACGGCAAGCGCCGCCCCGTCCACCGGGTCGGTGGCCGCGTTCACAAGGTAAAGGTGCAGGCCCGCGCCATCGCAGAAACAGTAGGGCTCCAGGTAGGGCTGCCCCACCACCATGGGGAAGGGTGCGTTCGCCGCGCGCAGCACGTCCTGCAGCACGGCCTGGCGCACGCTGTTCAGCAGCATGGGGGGAATGGCCGGCGGCTCGGGCAGGTGCCCGAAGGGGTAGATCAGCACCCGGCCGTCCACCACCGCCTGGCAGGGCGCGGCGCGCCGCCGGTACGAATCGTACAGCGCGGTGTATTCCTCCACCTGCGCGCCGGGCGCATAGCGCACCTCCAGCGCGTCGCCCGCCACCAAAACCGCCGAGGCCCTGGCGTGCCGGCGGCCGCAGTATTCCCGCTCGCCGCTCACCTGCTCGTAGGCAAAGGCGCCGCTGTCCTGCTGGAGCCAGCGGGCGCTCTCCACCCCGGCCAGGCCCCCCAGGCCCCTGTCGCACAGGGTTTCCAGCGCGTCGCCGGTCAGCAGCACAAAATTATTCCGGAACAGCTGCTCCAGCGTTTCGGCGTTCCAGTTGCGCAGCACCTGCCCGGCCGCGGCCACCACCTGGCCCGCCAGGGGCGCCGGGTCGCTGCAATAGGCGTAGGGAACGCCCATGGCGGGCAGCAGCCCCGCCCAAAAGGCTTCATGGGGGTACAGCTCTTCCATGCGCCGCCCCTCCGGGGTGTGCAGGGTGTAGGCGGATTGGGGGCTGCACAGCACCCGCACGCCCTGCCGCTCACCCTTGAACACGCCCTCCTTTGTCAGGGCGTTCAGGTAGTCCTTGGTATCCCGCAGCATCTGCTGGTAGCCGTCCTCCCACACGATGCCGTTGCCGTTCAGGTCGTACAGGTCGATGGTCATACCCGCCAGGTCCAGCGGCAGGGCGCTCAGCAGCTGGAAGCGGGTGAACCGCCGCGACTTGGAAAACCGCGAAAACGGAAAGTTTTCCAGCTCTGGGTACACCTCGGTCTCGGGGGGCAAAAAGGCCCGGGTCAGCATGGAAACCATGTTGAAGCCCTGCATATACCCGGCGGGCGAAGCCTCCTGGTAGCCGGGCAGATGCACCCGGTCCACCGGGGGCCGCCCGGCGGCCAGTGCGCGCAGCAGGGCGTGCCAGTCGCGCCCCTCGGCCGCGTGGATGTGGGGCGCGCTGCTCATCAGGCCCACCTTGGCCTTTGCCGAAACGGCCCGCACCGCGCCGCCAATGGCCGCGGCCGCGCTGAGCATGGTGTCGCGGCTCACGTCCAGCCAGATCTTGCGGTAGGGGTGGGGCTCGCCGGGCTGCAATACCCCCCGCACGAACTCCTCGCGGGTGAGCGTTTTGCCGGCGGCGGCGCTGTAAAGCGCCATGTGCCGCTCGCAGAAGCAGCCGCCCCAGGCAAGGGGCGCGTGGTTGTGCAGGCGGAAGTCGTCCTCCACCCACAGGATCGAGGGCTCCAGCGCGGCGTACCGCGCGTACAGCCGGCTGATGTAGGCCTGCCAGTTCTCACACAGGGGGCACACGCACAGCTCCGAGGCGCGGCCCTCCGGGTCCACCATGGGGCGGAAGTTCTGGCCGGGGGCAAAGCGCTTGCCCAGGTCCGCGTGCATCACGCTGTGCCACTGGTTTACCGACAGGCTCACCCCTTTTTCCGCCAGCAGGCGGGTGAGGGTGCGCATCAGCTCCAGATATACGTCCTGCTCTTCAAAGGCCATATGGCCGGTGTTCAGCTCCTCCACATTGGCGAACACGGCCACGTCGTCGATGCGCGCCTCGTCCACATAGCGCAGCAGCGCGGGCACTTCGGTGCCGTCGTTGAAGCCGGGGTCGCAGCAAAAGCGGAAAATATACTGAAAGGGATCGTGTTTCATGGGCCGGGGCCTCCTGTTTTATTGTGTGGCTGTGCCCGCGTTCGGGGCCTGGCGCGCGGGCACGCCGTAGAACGACAGCATGGCAATGCGCATGCAGTCGCAGGGCACGGCAATGCCTGGGTTCATGCGCCAGGCGCCGTGCAGCCGCACCTTGCCCGCAAGCGGCCGCTCAAAGGTGATGGCAAGGCCGTCGCGGCTCACCGTATAGGCCGCGGGTGCGGCGAGGCCCGCGTCGTCCTCGGCCTCAAAGGGCAGCAGCGCCGGGGGCACCTCGAAGGCGTTGATCCAGTTGCGGATGCGCGAAAAATGCACCTCGATCACGTCCGGCGCGGTCTGCACCACGGTCTCCGGTTCGGGGGCCCGCCAGTCGGTATCGCGGCCGTAGCACACCGCCAGGGCCGCCAGCGCGCAGCGCTCGCCAATCACCAGGTTGGACTGCGAGGCGTTGTGAATCGAGTCGTAGAGCGCCTGGTCCGCGGCGGGCACCACGGTCACCCGGTCCAGCACATGGGCCGCCTGGCGCTGCGCCTCGCGCACCATGCCCCACTGGCGGTCCCGCGCCTCAAAGGCGGGCTCCAGGCTGCGGTTGAGCTGCACGGTGATAAAGGGCAGCTCCGGCTGGCCCAGCGCCTCGCGGGTGCGGCGCACCAGCGAGGTGAACCGCTCAAGATAGGTCCCGGCGCTGCCCTCGTAGCCCTCGGCCTCGCCCTGGTACCAGAGCACCGCCCGGGGGTGCAGCTCGTAATCGGCCAGCATTTCCAGCATGTTGGCAAACAGCGCCCCGTTCTCCTCCGGGTTCCACCAGCGCAGCGGCGCGCCGCCGTAGGCGCAGGGTACCAGCCCAATGGGGTACCCCAGCTCCCGTTTCAGGCGCTTGGCAAAGTGCAGCCAGGGGCTGTGCCCGGGGTTGTGATTCTCGTAGTGGCCCAGGTGCACCGCGCCGGTGGTTTCGCCCAGGGGGTGGGTGGCCAGCTCCCACCGGGCGCTCGCGCGCAGCACGTGTACCCCCAGCTCGGGGTCGTCGGCAACGGGGTTTTTTGCCCGGCCGGCCGCGTTGCTCTGCCCCGCGATCACGAACACGTCCCCCACGCCGATGTTGTGCACCATGTCGCCCCTGGTGCAGGACAGGCCGTCCCACCCCTCATATTCCATATAGGTTTCAATGCGGTACAGCCCGCCCGCGGGCACCCGCTCAAAGCAGATGCTCCAGCGCCCGCCGCCCCGCACCTGGCACAAGCTCCAGGGAATCACCGACTCGCCGGTGCTCTCCAGCGCCACCCGGGCCTTGACCACCGCGGGCCGGGGGGCCACTTGCTCAAATTCCAGCGGCAGCTCCTGCGAAAGGTGCACAAGGTGGTAGGTGCCCTCCAGCCGGATCGCCGCGGTGCCGTCCGCCCCCTGCTGAAAGATCTGCCAGGGCACGGCGCCCTTTGTAATGGTAACTCCAAAGTTCATAACGGTCTCCCTTTCCGCGGGCGCTTTATTCGTACCAGTCGCCGCCCGCCATCACCTTTACCCCCGCCAGGGGCCTGGGCGCGTGCACACTGTGGATCCATTTGTATTCTTCGCCGTCCCTGCGCAGCGCGCCGCACGCCAGCAGGCGCTGCCGGGCCGCGGGGTCCAGCGTGCCCCCGGGCAGGGTGTCGTCGCCCGGCAGGGCGGCCAGCGCTTCCAAAGCGCCGGGGAATTCCCGCACAAAATCGGGCGAGAGGAACAGCACCCCCTCGGCAAAATACGCGTCGTAGGGGTACAGCGTTTTGCGCTTCGGCGTCAGGGCCAGCACGGTCATCATGGGGCCGTCGCAGCCCCGCACCGCACCGCCGCCGGGGCACACCACATCCGCGTTATAAGAAAGATAGATGTCGGCCATCCGGTCAAACGCCGAGGCCTTCACACGGGCCCAGCCGTCCGCGTCCGTCGTGACCCGCTCCTGGAACGGCGCCTCGGCCTGAGGTTTTGTGTTCACGCTGCCGTCCTCGTTCCAGAAGGGATTGAAGCGGAACACCACCTCCTGCCCCGCCAAAGGCGCGCCGCCCGAGGTCAGGCGCGCCTGGAAGGCGTTCCGGTACTGGCTGCCGTCCGCGCGCAGCATACGCTCCAGCGAAAGAGCCGTCGGCTTGGGCATGGCCTCACGGCACTCGGGCAGCAGGCGGTGCGCTCCTACCACCATGTCGTTTTGGCCAAAGGCGGCATCCCCGCCCACATGCCCGAACAGCTCCACATAATTGCGGCCGCGGTCGATCACATTCAGCATCATCGGCTGATAGAGCTGCTGGAAAATGATATAGAACTCCACACGGGTCCAGTTTTCGCCCCAGTCGTTGGACAGGGCGTAGCATTTGTTGCGCCGGTAACCCACCAGGCAGTTTTCGTCCTCGCTCCAAATAATGGTTTCCGGCACATAGCCGCCCTGGGGGTCATGCTCCGGGTCGGGCGGTGCGCCGTCCCGGATGGGGTACAATGTGCCGTTGATCCATCCGTCCGGCGAGGGGGTCACGAATTGCCGGCCCACCGGCGTGCCCTGCACATCCCCCGCGATGAACAGAAGGCGGCCGCCCGAAGCCTCCACCACATCGTACTCGTGCGCGCCGATGCCCGGCAGGATATAGTGCGGCTCGCTGAAGGTGCGGCCGTCCCGGGTGGTCATGAAAAAGGTTTGGATCTTGCTCTGGTAGGTTTCGCCGGGCAGCATGGTGTTGCGGGTGGCCCGCTCGCGCCCCGCGCCCCAGGGCGTGCCGTACAGCGAGGCCAGCAGGATCACGGTGCCGTCCCCCAGCCGCCGCACCCGCCACAGGTAGGGCGCGGTACCTTTTAAAAGCTGGCGCACGTCCGTCCAGGTGGCGCCGCCGTCCAGGCTTTCGCGCACACGGATGCAGTCGCTCCAGCCGGTGCCGTCCTCATTGAACTTGGGCACGTCAAACCCAACGATGCGCCCATCCGCAAAGCCCATGTTGCAGAAGGAGCCCTCCCGGCGCGGGCAGCGGCCCGTTTCGGTGAAATTCTTGCCATCCCAGGTGCGCAGGTAAACGCGGTAGGACCGGCGGTGCGGGTCGCCGCATTCCACTGAACTGTAGGATACGGGCGCGCCCACAGCCTCGCCGAATTCCAGCTTGGGCGCAACAAAATCGGGGTCGTCCTCCTCCACGGTTTCGTCAAAGCACAGCCCGTAACTTCCGTCGTCGTAATCAAAGGCCGTCACCCAGGCCACAAAGCCGGGGCGTTTTTCCGGTTCATATATCGTGAGCGAATGGAATTCGCCCTGCCAGGGAATGCTGCTGCCGGTATTCTGCTTCATAAGAAGGCTCTCCTTTCGGGGGCGGGGCGCCCCCTCTTTCATATAATAAACAAACGCCGGAAAGAAGCGTCGCCGCTCAAAGCCGCCGTACCGGGTTTCCCTGCCTGTTTTCGCGCGCTACTGGGCGTGAAATCTCTCATCCATATATCCAAGATACGCGATCAGTCCATCCGCCAGCGCGTCATCCAGCCCCCACCAGCGGTAGCCGTATACATAGTTCAAAGTGGGGCACAGGCTGTACCGCCCGCCGCCGTATTCCACCGTGATTGCGGCGGGTTTCATCGCTTTGTTTTTAAAACGCTGGGTGCAAAAGCCGCACCCCGTGCACCGGGCGTGGTGGGCAATGATGAACTTCTGCACCGCCTCCGGCAGCGCCCCGAACCCGCCCAAAATCTGCTTTGGGTTTTGAATGGTCAGGCTATAGCTGGCCGGGAACGAGTGCTGCGCGTTGAACTCGGCCGAAAAGCCGATGTGCGCCCGGTCGTAAAAGCCGCCGGGCGTCTGTTTTCCGTCGATGTTTTTGGCGTAGGCGATCCGGCAGCTTTCCAGATCGTGCACCTCGCTGCAATCCAGCACGGACCAGTAGTGAAAGCCGTTTTCCCGCAGCCAGCCCACCAGCCGCTCAAACGCCGCAGGTTCGGCTTGCCGTGGCTGGGGCCGGGGCACTGCAGATCATACGCGTCGTCCTGGTGCAGCTCCTTCATCAGGCGCTGTGGCTCCCGGCTCAGCAGCCAGTACAGCCGCTGCGTCCAGTGATACAGCGCCTCCCACGCGGCGGCGGGCAGGGGCGAGCGCTCCGGAAGCGCCGGGTCTATGGCCGTTTGCAGCAGAAGGGTGTCGAACATCCGGCTCTCCAGGCAGGCATACCGTTCAGGCCAGCGGCTGGTGTCCACTTGCATCCCGGCGTTCATGGCGATCCTCCTTACTTCTTCGGGTCAAACGGCAGGGCCGCCGCTTGACCTGCCTTTATCGTATATTGCAGCGCAAAAGCCCTTTGAAAGCCCGCGAACCGGTTCGCGGGCTTTCAAAGGGCTCCTGCGCCCGCCCGGGCGCAGGAGCCGTAAGAATGCCGTTTTTTACTCAGGTGTTGCCGTAGGTGGCGCGGGCCTCGGCCACGGCGGCGTTCAGCGCCTCCTCAATCCGGGCTGCGCCGGCGGCCTCGTATTCGGCCACGTAGTTGGGCCACTCCTTGTCGATATCCATCTGGCCGCCGATCATGGCCGAGAGGTACCGGTTGGTGATCTCCTTGCAGTCGGTGCGCACGTCGCTCAGTTCGCCGGGCAGAGCCACAAAATCATAATACGCGGGCAGCTTCACGTACACATTGTCCACAAAGCCGTTGATGGTATTGAGCGCGTAATCGTAGATCTCCTTGTCTTCCTCGGTCGCCCACTCGGTGGTGTTGTCGTGCGGGGTGGTAACGGCGCTCCACCAGTCGTTGTTCTCCAGGTCCACCATCATCTCGCCGCCGGCGAACAGGTACGAGAACCACATGTAGCGGCAGCGGTCGGGGTTGGGGTAGCCGTAAGACTTGTTGATGTTCACAAAGGCGTCCATGTCGTAGACCACTTCATCGCCGTTCATGGTGTAGGTCAGGCCCTCGATGCCACGGAACAGCATGGTCTGCCCCTCGTTGGTGGCCAAAAACTCCACCAGGTCCAGCACGCGGTCGGGGTACTTGCAGCTGGTGGGCACAAAGTAGTTGGCTCCCACCCAGGTGCCGGTGTCGTAGCGCTTCATCCAGTTGCCGTCCTGCTGCAGGGCGGTGCCCAGGGTCACGTCGGCCAGGGTGGCTTCGGGGTGGGCCTCTTTCCACACGCTCTTGTACAGCTTGTGGAACTGGGTGTAGTAGCCGTAGCCATAGCTGAAGGCGGCGATCTTGCCGGCGGCAAACTGGGAATAGCCGTCGTCGTCGTTCAAAACGCCCACGCCCTGGTGCAGGCCGTTGTTCGCATACATATCGGCCAGGACCTTCACGGCCTCCTTGCTCTTTTCAGAGGTGGTCATCAGGGTCCAGTGTTCGCTGTCGGTGCCAAGCTCGCCCTCGGGGATAAAGCCCTGCCAGGCTTTTTCCTGCGGCGCCAGAATGGTGGTGCCCATGGGGGAGGCGATGGTCGCGTCCATCTCGCCCCAGTTGGTCAGCTTCACGTTGTACGGCCACCAGCCGGAGTAGCCGGCCTTGGCGGCCTCCTTGGTAAAGTTCACGAACTCGTCCACCGTGGCGGGCACCTTGCCGCCGTTCACCTGGTTCAGAATCGCGGTGTTGTAGGCGGGCACGCCGTTGAACTGGGGATACGCCAGCGAGGAGATGCTGTAAATGGCGTAGGTGGCGTTCTCGTCGCCCAGGTACATTTTATTGTAGGCCTTGTACTCGGGGGAGTTGATCATCTTGTACAGGGTGGGGTAGCGCTCGGGGTCGCCGTTGATGATCTCGCCCAGGTTGGTCACGGCCTCCTCATCCACCCACTTTTTGATCTTTTCGCTCTCGCCCCAGGTGGGGAACAAATCGGGCGCGGCGCCCACGGCCAGCTCGGTCTGCATGCGGTCGTCGTAGCCCTCGGTCCCGGTGTCGTATTCCAGGGTGATGTTCACCTTTTCCTCAATGGCCTTTTTGATGGGGTCCTTTTCCATTCCCTCGGGGTCGTCGGTGCTGTTGGCGAACTGTGAAAAGCGGATGTTCACCGTTTCACGGTCGGCGTTGGTGGTGGGGCCCGAAATGCCCCCCCCTGGCTCGCCGGGGTGCTGGCTGCGGGCTTTGCGCCGCAGCCCGTCAGGGCGGAAGCCGCCATCAGGGCGCCCAGCGCCAATGCCAGCGCTTGTTTCAATGTGCGTTTCATCGTTTTATTTCCTCCTTTTGTGTGCTTTGCCATGTGTTGGGGCGGCCGGGGCCGCCTCCTCTTTTATAAAAAGCGTTCCGCTTGGTACTGGGGAAGGGGCGGGTCACTCCTTGACCGCGCCGATCAGGATGCCCTTTGCAAAATGCTTTTGCAGGAAGGGGTATACCGCCATGATGGGCAGCATGGCGCAGATGATGGTGGCCATGCGCAGCGCCATGGGCGGGGGCAGCTGGCCGCCGATGTCCATGGCGCCGTTGCGCACCTGGCTCATCATGGTCTGGTCGGTCAGGATGCGGCGCAGCACCCAGGCAAAGGGCTGCAGCTTGGGCTTGTTGGCAATGAACACCATGTACTGGTAGTAATCGTTCCAGTGGATCACGGCGATGAACAGCCCCACCGCCGCCAGCATGGGCTTCGAGAGCGGCAGGATGATCTTGAAGAACACCCGGATGTCGTTGCAGCCGTCGATGCGGGCGGCCTCTTCCAGCTCGGTGGGCACCGAGTAGGAAAAGTAGTTGCGCATGATGATGAAATAGGTGATGTTCAGCGCGGCCGGCAGCACCATAACCCAGTAATTGCGGATCAGGCCCAGGTTCATGTACAGCACGTACTGCGGGATCATGCCGCCCGCAAAAAACAGGTTGAACACCACCAGTGCGTTGATCAGCTTCATGCCGCGCACGTGGGTCTTGCTCACGGCATACGCCATCGACGAAGTCACCAGCAGGCTCAGCACCGTGCCCAGCACGGTCTTGGTAACCGAAATCCACAGGCTGTTGGTAAAGGAAGACGAGCTGAAGATCGTTTTGTAATATTGCAGGTCAATGCCGCCGGTGGGCAGGAACATCAGCCCGCCCTCCACGAACTTTTCATAGGGCGTCACCGAGGCAATGAGCACATACCACATGGGGTAAAAGCAGACCAGAGCGAAGATGACGCAGAACACCACCACGAATACATCGTAAAAGTTGAAGCCGAGGCGGGTCAGCATGCTCCTGCGCGGCGCGGGTTTTCTTTCCATTTCTGCGGCTCCTCCTTAAAAGATTCCCATAACGTCCATCTTTTTGACGAACTTGTTTGTGGCCACCACGGCCACCAGGCCCAGGGTGTTCATCAGCAGGTTGGCCGCGGTGGAAAGCTCAAATTTTGCGCCGCCGCCGCCCAGGCTGATCCGGTAAATATAGGTGGGCAGCACATCCCCCGTGGACAGTACAAAGTTGTTGTAAAGGTTGTATACCTGGTCGAAGTTCGCCATGAACAGCTGCGCCACCGAGAGGATGAACATAACCGCCACGCTGGGCAGGATGCGGGGGATGGTGATATGGATCAGCATATCCCAGCGGTTCGCCCCGTCAATGGCCGCCGATTCATACAGCGACGGGCTCACCCCCGCAATGGCCGCCAGGTAGATGATGGTGGAATACCCGGCCGTCTTTATAATGTTGGTGATGACCAAAATCCCCCGGAACAGCTCCGGCCTTTTTAAAAAATCCACCGGGTTGCCGCCCACCGCCATGATGAGCTGGTTGATGGCGCCGCCCGTATCGCCGGGGGTGGGAGCCGCCAGGAACACCTGCACCAGGCCCGCAAAAATAACCCAGGACAAAAAGTAAGGCAGGTACACACAGGTCTGCACCACGCTTTTCAGGCGGCGGAACTGCAGCTCGTTGATCATCAACGCCAAAAACACGTTGAAGCTGAAGCCGAACAGCAGATTGTACACGTTGATGATCACGGTGTTTTTAAAGGCCTGCAGGAAGACCGGGTCCGCGAACAGCTCGCGGAAATGTGCAAAGCCCACCCAGGGGGAGCCCCAAATGCCCAGGTTCATCTTGTAATCCTTAAAGGCCAGCAAAATGCCGTACATGGGGCCGTAGTTGAATACCAGCATGAACACCAGGCCCGGCACCGCCAAAAGGTAAAGGAACCAATACTTGCGCATGTACGCCAGGAACCTGTTCCCCCTGCCGCGTTTGCCCGCGGAACCGTTCTTCCCTCCCGCGCTCCTTCCGGCCCCCGCGGCCCGCTTGCCGGCGGCCATGTTCGGCGCCACCGCCTGTCCCTTCATTGGAACGCCTCCTCAATAAATTATTAGTAATAATTTTGTTCGAATTTGCGGATAAAAACTTTATTATGTGCGCTTGACTTTAGTGGGTGTCTGTGGCACAATAGCGTTGAAGCCACTCGATTTCACTTAAACTATATCAGCAATTACCGGGGTTGTCAAGCAATTCCCCTTTCAAAAAGTTAATGCTTTCTTTAGTAAAATTTCACAATAAAAACAGCCAAAATCTACTAATATTAACGTTTTATTAGCTCCGAAAAACCGCCCAGGGCAGGCGGCAGGCCGGTTTGGCGGTGGTCGGGCTTTTTGCAATTAATATGTAATATATACACGAAACGGAGGAACCGGCATGAAAAAAATCGGTTTTATCGGCTACGGCCTGCGCTCGGAAACCATGATGAAAGCCTTCCGCGCGCTGGAGGCAGAGGTCTGTGTGGCGGCCGTGGCGGATCCCCGGCGGGAAGAGATCGCCCGCCAGATGGCGCAGGACCCCTATTTTGCCTCCACCGCCTACTACGGCGACGCGGAGGAAATGCTGCTGCGCGAGGAGCTGGACGGCGTGTTCATCGGCACCCGCTGCTCGCTGCACACCCCCTATGCCTGCAAGGTGCTGAAGCTCGGGCTGCCGCTGTTTCTGGAAAAACCGGTGTGCACCACCCGCGCCCAGTACGAAGCCCTGCGCGCCGCGGCCGAGGGGCAGGAAAAGCGGGTAGTGGTGTCGTTTCCGCTGCGGCTGTCGGCCATCACGCTGGAAATGAAGCGCCTCGTGGCCAGCGGCGTGCTGGGCCGGCTCACCATGGTGCAGGCCGTCAACAACGTGCCCTACGGCAGCGTGTACTATCACAGCTGGTACCGCGACCCGGCCGAAACGGGCGGCCTGTTTCTGCAAAAGGCCACCCATGATGTGGACTACATCCATTTCCTCACCGGCGAGCGGCCGGTTTCGGTGTGCGCCAAAACCGCCAAGCTGCATTTCACCGGCGACCGGCCCGCCGGCCTGCGCTGCCCGGATTGCCCCGAGTACCGCACCTGCGCCGAGAGCAGCTATGTGGTGAAAAACATTCTCAAAGAGGACGTTCAGGGCGACTGGTGCTGCTTTGCCAAAGACACCGGCAACCAGGACGGCGCCAGCGTCATCTTCACCACCGCCAGCGGCATGCTGGTGAGCTACAACCAGAACTTTGTGGTAAAAAAGAACGCCGGGCGGCGGGGCGCGCGGCTCATCGGCACAAAGGGCAGCGCCGAGTTCGATTTTTACACCGCCGAGATCCGGCGCGACGATTATCTCTCCCCCCAGACCGTAACCCACAAATTCACCTTCCCCGCGGGCATGCACTTTGGCGGCGACGAACAGCTGGCGCTGGACTTTCTGCGGGTGCTGGACGGCGGCGAGGCGCAGTCCGACCTTGCGGCGGGCCTGGTCAGCGCGGCAAGCTGCCTGGCGGCCCGGCAGGCGGCCGAGGAGGGGCGTTTTGTGCCCGTTGAATATTAACCCGAAACCTGAAGGAGGCTGACCCCATGCTGACCGATCTCAAAACCATTCTGGCCGACACCCGCGAAAAGCACTACGCGGTGGGGCTGTTCAACTGCGTGACCCTGGAAATGACCAAGGGCATTCTGGCCGCCGCCGAGGAGCTGCGCTCCCCGGTCATCATCGGCCCGGCCGAAAGCCTGCTGCCCGGCGCGTCCCTGGCGGAATACGCCGACCTGATGCTGGGCATGGCGCGGCGGGCCAGCGTGCCCGTGGCGCTGCACTTTGACCACGGCTTCACCCCCGAATTGGTGGAACAGGCCATCCGCCTGGGCTTTTCGTCGGTCATGTACGACTGCAGCATGCTGCCCTTCGGCGAAAACCTGCGCCGCACCCGCGAGATGGCGCGACTGGCCCATGCCGCGGGCTGCTCGCTGGAGGCCGAGATCGGCCACGTGGGCTCCAACGGCTCGGCCGAAGAGGCGATCGCACAAACCATTTACACCGACCCGCAGGACGCGCTGCGCTTTGCCGCCGAGAGCGGCTGCGACGCGCTGGCGGTGGCCATCGGCACCGCCCACGGCGTTTACACCGAAACGCCGCGGCTCAACCTGTATTGCCTTGCCAGAATCGCAGAAGCCTGCCCCACGCCGCTGGTGCTGCACGGGGGCAGCGGCCTGTCGGACGCGGACTTCCGCGCCTGCGTGGCCGGGGGCATTTCCAAAATCAATATTTTTACCCACAATAACCTGGCCGCCGGGCGGGCCGCCCACGACCACTGGACCGCAGAGCGGGGCGCCTTTGAGCTGATGCCCCTGGTCACCGAGGCCGTAAAGCGCGAGACCGCCCACCACATGCGCGTGTTCGGCAGCGCCGGAAAGGCGTGAGCGCCGTGGCAAGCCAAAAGCGCTGCATCGCCGCGCTGGACGTGGGCACCACCTCGGTCAAGGTGTGCCTGTTCACACCGCAGCTGCAGCTGCTGGCCTGCGCCGTGCAGGAGTACGCGCTGCACACCTGGGGCGAGTGTGCCGAGGTGGAGGCTGGGCAGTACAAGGCGGCGGTGCGCCAGGGGCTGCGGCAGGCGCTGGCAGCCGCGCCCGGCTGGGCCGTGGCCGCCGTGGGCCTTGCCACCCAGGGCGAAACGCTGGCCCCGGTCAGCGAGGCGGGCGAGGCGCTGCGCCCCTTCCTCGTCTGGCTCGACAGCCGGGCCGGCGCCGAGGCGGCCGAGCTCTCCCGCCTGCTGGGCGGCGCGGAATTTTACCGGGCCACCGGCCTGCCCGAGCCCACGGGTGCCCTGCCGCTGGCAAAGCTGCTGTGGCTCAGGCGCCATGAGCCCGCGGTGTATCAAAAAGCCCACAAGTTCCTGCTGCTGGAAGACTATCTGCTGTTCTGGCTCACCGGGCGCTTTGTGAGCGAAAAGTCCATCCAGTCCTCCACCGGCTGGTTCAGCCTGCCGCTGGACGGTCTCTGGCCCGAGGCGCTGGCCGCGGCGGGGGTGGATCCGCAAAAGCTGCCCCCGCTGGTGGAATG
>ERZ857984.1711-NODE-1711-length-16228-cov-2.622457_pt1 | contig 16228 bp, 10 predicted proteins | sample MGYA00519914_ERZ857984 | MGnify/ENA primary metagenome ERZ857984 (study PRJEB31778, sample SAMEA3449417) | human gut metagenome | biome: human gut; feature: human-associated habitat; material: faeces | place: United Kingdom | collected 2010/2012 ... | reverse complement strand
TCTCAGGGAAATAATGTGCATCAGAAAGCTCTAATGCTATATATTCCGCCAAACGATAAGTCGTGCTGTCATGCGGTACGACCAACGTATATTCCTTACCCGAAATATCCTTATATTTATTCCCCTCTTTTTCGTTAGGCTCTGCCGAATTATTAACGACAGTTACCCGCACGATATCCGCCGGAAAAGTGACTTTTGCCGGTCGCCACACATCGAACGAGAGTACCGAAGCCGATCGGCATCCCGTCAGCAACACAGCAAATACCAATATACAACCCCATAACTTCTTCATATAAATCTCCTTTATGCCTTAGGTTCTATTATACAAATGTAATACTAGGCAAAGTGTTCACGAGATGAATAAAAAACATTTAAGCTATTTTAAACTATTTGCGCAATCGACGCATTAAGGCCCTCATTCCCGGCGACATATCAGTTTCACATAGAGCCTCCAATTGTTGTAACATATCTTCACCCCATTCTATCCACCGGGATAAAAATTTCAATATCGAAAAAGTCCACACTTTTTCCGATATCGTTATCTTCGGGTCAATACTCCACGAACAGACTATTTCGGCCAAATTTTCAGCAGAATGCCTATCTGGAATATACTCCTTATGTTTCAACATACTCAACATTATACGGCCATATTCTCTTCTTACCCCATGGTGGTTGACACGACAAAAATCCGAAACGAACTTATCTTTATATCGTAAAAAACAAAGGCGGTTCGTTTCGTATATTGCAGAGATACCCCATGCTGCACGAAATGCCTCTGAACCAGATTCCCCCACAGCTATATCCATTGCTTCGGCGATACAATCCTCCTGCTGTAAAAATTCTGCAATTCGAATTTTCATATCCCTACCCGACAAAGCCGTCAAAAATGCCTTCAACTCATCGCTCCCCATACATGCCAATATTGAACAAACAAATGTAATCATTCAACTTCTCTCACACAAACAAGATCAAAAAAAACACCATTACAATCTCATAAGGAACAAATCGAAATAAAATACACACAAATCGAAAATATTAAAAATATAAATTGTTTCGTATTTTTCTCTTTTATATATTTGTAGAAATTTTGAAAATCAAATCTAAAGCATGAAACGCTCGGAATTTTTAAAAGTAATGGGGCTTACCGCTGTCGGTGCAGCTTTTGCGCCTTCTATTTTAGCCAACGGAAAACAGACAAACAATGTATCTCGAATCGCCACCGACATAAAAGACCTGAAAGCCAATGTAAATCGGCCGGTAACATTTCTTGTCCTCGGTGCGGGTAACAGAGGAAGCGTTTACGCCGGATATGCGAAAAAGTACCCCGATTGCATGAAAATAGTAGGAGTCGCCGATAAAAATCAATTGCGGCTAAAATCTATGGCCGAAGACCACGATGTCCCGGAAGAAAACAGATTTACCGATTGGAAAGAAGCCTTGAATAAAACAAAATTCGCAGATGCCGTTATCATTAGTCTACCCGACAATCTACATTATGATCCTTGTATGAAAGCGCTTTCGATGGGATATCACATCTTACTCGAAAAACCCATAGCACCTACTGAAAAAGAATGTACGGACATTCGAGATTTAGCGATCAAAAAAAATGCCATTGTAGGAGTCTGCCATGTATTACGATACGCACCCTATTTCATCGCTCTCAAACAAATCATCGATTCGGGTGACATAGGGCAACTGATTAGTATACAACATCTCGAACCCATACAATACGCACACATGGCGCACTCTTATGTAAGAGGCAACTGGCATAATTCAAAGGAAACTACCCCCATTATTTTGGCAAAATCCTGCCACGACCTCGACATTATCAGATGGCTGGTCGGCTCTCCATGCAAATCCATTTCGGCCTACGGCTCTTTAACCTATTTCAAGCGGAAGAATATGCCGCAAGGTGCTACCGAACGTTGTTTAGATTGTCCGCATGAAAATGAATGCCCCTATTCTGCATTAGACATTTATTTGAAAAAACGAAAACATATATATGCATTCGACCTGCCCAAAGAACGCAGCCTTCAAAACGAGGCAATACGTAAAGTGATACGGACTACCGACTACGGACGCTGCGTGTTCCAAATGGACAATGACCAATGCGACCACTACGTGACCAGCATGGAATTTGAAAATGGTGTTACAGCCAATTTCTCTATGGAGGCATTCATGGCCAAAGGAGGAAGAAGGACTCAAATAATGGGTACAAAAGGAGAAATCGTAGGTGATATGACAACATTTACCGTAACCGATTTCCGCAGTGGGAAACAGCGCATATGGGATGCCAAAGTAGAAGAAGTGAAAAGTTACGTCGGACACGGGCACGGCGGTGGAGACTTGTGTTTGGTTCGCGATTTTATAAACGCTGTCGGGAACGATAACCGCGACTATCTGTCTAGCCCCATAAGTGTTTCAGTCGAAAGCCATATTATGGGATTCAAAGCCGAAGAAAGTCGGCTGAACGATCGAAAAGTAAAAATTTAAGTTCTCAAAAACTTTTATATATAGACCATAAAAAAAGACCGAAGCCCATTTACATTCGCTTCGGTCTTTTCTTTATTATATAAATACCATCATTTCACAACCACACGAGTTACCGATGTACCACAGCGCACGACATATACACCCCTAACCGGAACCAATAACAAAGAACGTCCATTCACGGATGCAGATACGACAATCTGACCTGTCAAATTAACGACCTCGACCGGCTGTGACGTTTCACACTCGACCACAATATAACCGTTATCAGTATACACTCGATTGTGCGACTCCGGCAAATCGCAAATACCGGTAGATAAATCCACCTTCACCACATTGGAATAGTCACTTTCTTCCCCCTCTGCGGTCACAGCTTTTACTTTATAAGAATACACATACCCCGGCTCCAAGTCAACGAGCTGATACGATGTATCCGTAATTCCCGTTACAATCAGAGGCCAAACATCGCTAACAGCTTGTTTAGAAGCCATCTCAGGTAAAACTTCACCGCTATATACAACGATATTATCGAGATAAGCCCTCTTTTTTCCACTGCTCGCTGTCGACATCAGCACGATTTTACTATCGGCTGTACCACCTGTAAAAGTCATTGTGTAAGTATTCATCTTACTGGTCGAAAGAATTTCGGTCGATTGAGCATTCGACTCATCTCCTTCGACATATACCTTTATCACAACACTTTTCTCTTTGCTTCCATCGAACATAGAGGCATCGAACTGGACAGTAAATACTCCGTTGCAAGAAGATAAATCGATAGCCGGAGTACATACAGCTCCCCCATTATCCGAATTACCTAGTTTCATCTTTCCTATGTTCGGGAACAAATACTTACCACTCCAACCCAAAGTTTGGAAATAACCGTCCTTCGCATTTCCGAATGTAGTCGTTCCCGCGATATTTGTAGTCTCGTCAGCCGTGCAATTCGAGAAGTCCTCCGACAGTAAAATTTCGCCACCGACCGACGGTTGTTTTCTATCGACCTGCAACGTATAGCTGACAGCATTCTCTACCGACGACCAGTTTGCGGTAAATCCGGTTGTTGTCACATGAGTAGCGACATCAGCCACGGGAGCAACCACTGCCGGTATTCCTCCCATAAAGTCGAACGTAATCACACCATTATCCTGTTCGATATTGGTTACGGGTTTTCCCAACTTCAATCCGGTATTTGTCTTTGCAGCCGGGCGACTGTCATCGGTAAAAGAGGTATTACCATTATAGGGATATAAGTCACCATCTTCATTATACTCGCTATATTTATTGTCGGCCGGCATAATGGTCATACGCTGGCGACTCGATTCGTTGTTAACCGTATTATAATCCCAAACGGACTGATCGTAATCGACTTTCACGATCATCAGCCCGGCTGATGCCATATATCGATCCCAACCGGTCTGTTGCCTATTTTCCAATGTAAAATATTGATCTTTATCGCTCGATACTATCTTATAGGCTTTCTTGCTATCGGCCAGATTTTCCAGTGTAACCGAAGAAGGAGTCGTCAGCTCTTCGATAGTTATCCAACCGCAAAACTCCCGTTCGTATGCTGTGTACCCGACCGGAACAGAACCATCGGAATAACCGTCGCCATCGGAATCAGGGCCATTATAACAGCCATAATCCATCAAACTCCACGTGCCCATTCCATAATTCGAAGTCACACCGCTCGTATCGTAAAAATCGGGGAGTCCCAACGTATGGCTATATTCATGGCAAAATGTACCGATTCCGTCCCGAGTAGTACCACTGTTTCCCAACAGCTCGGCCGAACAAGCATAAGCATCGAGATATTTACCGTCGACCGATACTCGCTTTTGCGCACCTTGATAAATATACCAAGCATGAGGCCAAATCGCATCTTCCAAAGAACCGTCTATATCCGAGGATTCTCCATATCCGGCATAAATCACATACACCAAATCGACGAATCCATCATTGTCTCTGTCATATATCGTGAAATCGACCATCGATTCGGCTTTCTTACAAGCATCGATAACCATCTCATCGGGACGTACGTCTTGCCCGGAATAATCATTAGCCCCATAATAAGCCATCGTATTGTCGAGAGTGATAGGCCCTACCACATCGAATGTCGGTTGAAAAAGTCCTCCCGATTGAGAAATAAAATAATCCCGAGCGCTACCGATGGCTCCCATATAATCATATCCTTCCTTATTCATCATCTCGTCAAAAGCCTGCTGTGTCCCCACCGAACTGAATTTCTTATCGCTGAACTGAACCAACAAGACCAAACCGTGCACATCGTCACCGGCAGTAGCCTGCGTAACCCGACGAGTTATATTGTTTTGTAATTGTTGCTTCCGTAGATTACGACGACTAAAAAGTTTCTGTGAAATCTTCTTCTCGGACAGCGATGTTAGATACACTTTATCCGAAACACTCCTCATCGACGAATCTCGGGCTATCACATTGCCCGCAACAACCAGTCCCGTTGCAGACAACTCGGCATAACGATAGAAACCATCTTCGCCACGTACTACCGGAATATCATCGGAAGTAGACTTGTAATGATAAAATTCATCACCTACGGTTTTAACGGTTACAACGGTCCCGTCCGGTTGAGCGACCCTAACAAGGACAGGCTTGGCCGGTACGGCAAAAAGCGGAGATACACCCAATAAAATACCAGCACACAATGAGATAAAATTTTTATTCATAGACAATCATGTTTATAAAAGCGAATAAAGATACTAATAAAAATAAAACAAAGAAAAAAATACGGTATTCTTAATTTATGAAAAAAGTTTTGTATTCCTCCGAATGATCAAAACACTCTTAAAAAATACAGATAGCCTTCTCTCGAAAGAATCCTAAATAAAGAACCCCGAAAAATTCGGGGTTCGCTTCTCATTACCATGCAAGTTTTTCCACTACACGACCGCTTTTCGTCTGTATTCCCACCAAATATACACCCGGAGGTAATACGAACGGTAACTCTATGTCACAAACAACACAATCCACAGCCTTATCGCAGAAAGTTTCCAGCAGTCTCCCGTTCATATCCGACAAAGTAATAACAATATCTTCTCCTTCCGATATACCTTGTATCCTTATTACTCCCGGATCAATCTTACTTATCGAAAAATCAGATCCGCATTTTACCTCTTTTATCCCATCGGGTGCTTCATGAGGGTAATAAGCCTTCAAATCCCTAAATGAAATTTTCTGATTCGGTCCCTTTATCTGTGTCGACAAATATATCTTCATATCATTCAACACCACCGGGAAAGCCGTTACATCTAAATCGGCAAAAGACACTGTATAGACAGAATCACTATCGGCATCTGGATTAACGATATAGCTCCAAGAACCAGTAGAACAAGAAAATTCATAGGAAATATTATTGATTAAAGCGCCCCAATTTTTCACCTGTATCGAAATCGAATCGGGTAACCCGAAGAAACGTATCGGCTTATCCAACATAATATTAGGAGCACGCCCGGTGGATAAATCGAACAACAGAGTAGTACCGTCACTCCAACCCACAGGAAGGACAGACGAATCGAAACGAATGTCGGTTATAGCAGAACTACCGGTTACAGAAAAAGAAGCTCCATCAGAAAAACGTTCATGTACCTTCTCTCCCACTCCAATTTCAACAATAACCGGTAATTGAATTTCCATATCTCCATATTTCCCGTGCAACACAGTTCGCCCGTTCGTGACACCTCTCACGACACCTTCCACTACATCACAGCAATCCGCTCCCACAGATTGCCAGTCAAAAATAGTAGGATTTACCATATATCTCTTTCCGTCCGATTCGGTCTCGATCTCTATCGGATATTCTCTAATATCGTCAATATAAAGACTATCGGCACATAATTTAACCGACTTGCCGGCATTACCCATAACGACCCGTATTTTACATGCAGAGTCACCTTTCCGAGCCGTAATTGTTCCTAACATAGAAACAGCTCCCGCACAAAACTCGCCACGACTATTCACATATCCCAATTCCTCCGGTTCGCACGAATAAGTAACATCTTTAAAATCATCGTCGATAATCTCGCCATAACGGTTATGAGCCAATACCCTCAAAGGAACCACCGACAAAGGTATAGCCTGCACAGAAGGTTTAGAAAAAGAAACGAAAGAAAACGTACTGTCAACCGGAGCTAACGAAATACCTTGAAACGAATCCATCACAGCCCTCTCTTTTCCATCGGTAGGAGTATTTACCACTCCGTCAAAATTAACGACATTCCAAGCTCCTTGCTCTACTAAATAATAAGCATTCTCAACCATAGAGGCCTTGTCGGCGGTAATGATAAACAATCTTTTCCCGTCTTTCGTTATCCCCACCAATGTACAAGGATAGTCTTGAAACTCACGTCCGGGAGTGACAAAATCGTTGTACTCTTTATCGTGAAGTTCTCCGTTCAATATCACGCTCGGCCAACCATGCAACGCTTGTACAACGTTTTGTGCCGGTGGAACGGATATGCCGGAATTGGGAAACGTCGTATTCACAAACCGCTGGTCGATATAAACGACATCACCTACTTTTACTTTATCCTCGAACTGCTCCGACGCATGGTTTCTCATAAACAAAATATGACTTTTTCCATCGGGTTGTATAGGGGTATGCTCCATAGCCTCCACTCGACAAGGAGTCGAGTTACCGTTAATAATCCATTCCCCTTGCGGCGTTATTTTCACATATAAACCGTCTTCCGTAAGAGTAAGACTGCTATACGTATTGAACAATACGCAATTTCTGTATGATTGTATTCCGTATGCCGACTCGTTCACATTGTCGATCGTTATTTCTGTTTGGTCTGGACAAATTACCTTTGCCGAATATTTAGGAGGGAAAACCTCTGCCACCTTATCTTTGCTAATAGACATGACAGAACGACCATAATCGCCGTAATGACTGACAACTTCTCCGTTACGGACATTGATCCCCGCAGCCGTAGTCTGCCCCGTATAATGAAATAAATCGTGATTTACCCCCAAAAACGCCCGGTGTCCTTCATAAGAGTTACTCTTACACTGCGATGACGTTGTCTCCCGTGAGGCATCCGGAGTCTTCCCGTTAGACGGATATACCTCTACCGCATTATATTCGTTATTCAAATCCAATGTAATTTGATGTAACTGTATCGGCTTTTGTGTAAACTCGATATGAGTATACACAGCTCCGGGACCTATCGGATAATGACTTATCGTATCGGGAATACCCCACTGCGGCTTCTCGGCCTGAATGCCCAAACTAAGCAATAAGAAACTAAAAGGGAACAAATAATTTTTCATATATATCAAGATTAAGAAATAAATCGGTCTTACAAATTAATATATTTTTCAAATCATAGACAATTATTTTTAAACATTTTTATAACAATATATTATTATCAAAAAAGCCCGGCAGTAATAAACTGCCGGGCTTCAACACATTATCCTTTTCCAAAATTACTCATCGAGAAGAATTTCGAGTATCTGGCACGCAGCTTTGGCTACCGAAGTACCCGGGCCAAAGATAGCCGCTACACCGGCCTTGTAAAGGAAGTCATAATCCTGTGCAGGAATAACTCCACCGGCAATTACCACAATATCCTCGCGACCCAATTTCTTCAACTCTTCGATTACCTGAGGAACCAAAGTCTTATGGCCGGCAGCCAAAGAAGAAACGCCCAACACATGTACGTCGTTTTCGACAGCCTGACGCGCAGCTTCCCCCGGAGTCTGGAACAAAGGTCCCATATCCACGTCAAAGCCACAATCGGCATATCCGGTAGCTACCACTTTGGCCCCACGGTCATGACCGTCTTGTCCCATCTTCGCTATCATGATACGAGGTTGGCGACCTTCCTTTTTAGCGAATTTTTCGCACAATTCCGTTGCCCGAACGAAATCGGCATCCTTTTTAGTCTCTGATGAATACACGCCTGATATAGTTCTGATTACTGCTTTATAACGACCTACGACAACTTCGCAAGCATCGGAAATCTCTCCCAACGTAGCGCGAACCTTAGCGGCTTTGACAGCCAAGTCGAGCAAATTACCCTTCTTCGTCTTCACACATTCGGTAATCGCATCAAGAGCCGCTTTAACCGCGGCTTCGTCGCGATGAGCTTTCAAATCTTGCAGACGCTCGATTTGCTCTTTACGCACAGCCGTATTATCGACTTCGAGAATATCGATGGGAGCCTCTTTTTCAAGACGGTATTTGTTTACACCCACGATCGTCTGTTTACCCGAGTCGATACGTGCCTGCGTACGGGCGGCAGCCTCTTCGATACGAAGCTTCGGGAGTCCGGTTTCGATGGCCTTAGCCATACCGCCCAACTTCTCGATCTCTTGAATATGTTCCCATGCCTTATGAGCCAGCTCGTTAGTCAGAGCCTCTACATAATAAGAACCTGCCCACGGGTCGATTTCTTTTGTAATATAGGTCTCTTCTTGAATATAAATCTGAGTATTACGAGCGATACGAGCCGAAAAATCGGTTGGCAGGGCGATAGCCTCGTCGAGAGCGTTGGTGTGCAACGATTGGGTATGCCCCAAAGCAGCCCCCATAGCCTCGATACAAGTACGACCCACATTATTGAACGGATCTTGTTCGGTCAGTGACCAACCCGACGTTTGCGAGTGAGTACGCAAAGCGAGAGATTTCGGATTCTTGGGGTTGAACTGTTTTACGATCTTAGCCCACAACATACGTGCGGCACGCATCTTAGCGATCTCCATAAAGAAATTCATGCCGATAGCCCAGAAGAAAGACAACCGCGGAGCGAATGCGTCAATATCCATACCGGCGTTGATTCCGGCACGCAAATATTCAAGACCGTCGGCCAGCGTATAAGCCAGCTCTATATCGGCTGTCGCTCCGGCTTCCTGCATATGATATCCCGAAATGGAGATCGAGTTGAACTTCGGCATGTTTTGCGAAGTAAACTCAAAAATATCGGCGATGATACGCATCGAGAATTCAGGCGGATAAATATAGGTATTACGCACCATAAATTCTTTCAAAATATCGTTCTGAATCGTTCCGGCCATCTCTTCGAGTTTCGCGCCTTGTTCCAACCCGGCATTGATATAAAAAGCAAGGATAGGCAACACGGCTCCGTTCATCGTCATGGATACAGACATTTTGTTCAAAGGGATACCGTCGAACAAAACCTTCATATCTTCGAGCGAACAAATCGATACACCGGCCTTACCTACATCGCCTACCACACGTTCGTGATCGGCATCATATCCTCTGTGTGTCGGGAGGTCGAATGCCACAGACAATCCCTTTTGTCCCGAAGCCAAGTTTCTACGATAGAAAGCATTGGACTCCTCTGCGGTCGAGAAACCTGCATACTGACGGATTGTCCACGGACGAATGGCATACATACCGCTGTACGGGCCACGAAGAAACGGAGGAAGTCCGGCTACATAATTCAAGTGTTCAAGACCTTCGAGGTCTTCTTTGGTGTAAACAGGTTTGACGGGTATCAACTCCGGGGTTATCCAGTTTTCACCCTCATGGGCTACTTTCCCTGCCGAATGGGCGAAAGCATCCTTCGTAATATCTATATTCTTAAAATTAGGTCTCATTGTCTTTTTGTTTTTTCTTGTGTGATACAAATTGTCCGCCTTTAAATCGAAAGTTTTTCATTAAACGATTTCAACGTATCGAGTACATTCGAACGAACGTGAATAAACTCGGTAATACCCTGAGCCTTTAATTCGTCCATACAAGCCGGAGCTCCGGCTACGACGAACAGAGCGCGACCGTCGAGTATCTTGAATGCTTTCGGAGCATATTGAGCGTACTCGTCATCGCTCGAACAAAGTACCACAATATCGGCTTTGGCGTCCAAAGCGGCATCAATTCCGGCCTGTACGGTCTCGAAACCGAGGTTGTCGACGATCTTGTATCCGGCACAAGCAAAGAAATTCGACGAGAATTGAGAACGTGCTAAACGCATGGCCAAATTCCCGATAGTCAACATGAATACCGTCGGACGTTTGCCTGAACGTTCTGTTGCCAATCGCAAAGTTTCGAAATCACTGGCTGCCCGTTTGTTATTCAACACGGGGAACTCGGGTTCGCAATGATGTCCTCCCTCGTGCTTTCCGCATCCGCAACCGCACGCTTCGCCGTTAACGATTTTATCGCTGGCGACTTCATTGAAATTGGGGTATTGATTCGTTCCCAACAGAATTTCTTTCCGACGAGCCACATTCATATGGCGAGTCTCGGCCGAAGCGTTCACTTGATTTTGTACGAATCCCTCTTTCACGGCTTTGTAGAAGCCGCCCTTCTCTTCCACTTCGAGGAAAAGTTTCCAAGCCTGCTCGGCGATCGAAACCGTCAAAGTCTCCACATAATAAGAACCGGCAGCCGGGTCGGTAATACGATTCAAATGCGACTCTTCTTTCAACAATAACTGTTGGTTACGAGCGATTCTTTCCGAAAAATCGTCCGGTTCCTTGTAAGCCTTGTCGAAAGGAGTCGTCGTAATGGAATCCACACCCGCCAAAGCAGCCGACATCGTCTCGGTCTGCGAACGAAGGAGATTCACATGAGCGTCGAATATAGTCTGGTTGAACTCCGAAGTCTGCGCATGAGCCTTCATTTTACAAGCACAATCGCAAGCCGGATTATATTGTTTCACAATTTGAGCCCACAACATACGGGCAGCCCGGAATTTGGCAAGCTCCATAAAATAATTGGACGATATACCGAAATTAAATTTCACTCGTTTAGCGACTTCGTCGACCGACAGACCTTTATCTGTAAGGGCGGCCAGCCACTCATTACCCCAAGCCAAAGCAAAACCAAGTTCCTGAGAAATAAAAGATCCGGCATTGTTCAACATCACGGCATCGACTGCCAATACCCGGAATCCGGGCAACTCTTTCACCGCATCGATAACCGCAACAGCCTGATCGGCATAATCGGCGAAATCACGGCCTTTGGTCAACATTCGCTTAAACGGATTGAAACGAATCGAGCCCGATACTTTTGTCAAATCGGCAGGAGTCGTTTTGAAATAAGCGGCCACTGTTTCGGCAAGTTTCACTGTGCTTTTCATGCAAGTGGAGAAATTCAATTCCACATTCTCCACGTCGATACCATGCAGCAAAGTTTCCAAGTTTTCTACCGAAATCAAATCTTTGGCAATCTCGAATCCCAACGATTCCACACCCTTTTTCAAAATATCCAGAGCCTTTACATTGGCTTCTTTCACATCGGTTACCTTGATATCCTGACGAACCAGCCAATTGTTGTCGGCACGAGTTCCCCGCACGTAGGGATATTCACCGGGAAGAGAATCGGTCGTACTCAAATTTGCTATGTCTTCGGCACGGTACATGGGGTTAACATTAAACCCTTCGTTAGTCCTCCATACGAGCTTTTTGTCAAAATCAGCTCCTTTAAGGTCTGCCACGACCTTTTCTTTCCATTCCTGTGTGGACACCGGAGGGAACTGGTCAAACAGTTTTTCTTTACTTTCTGCCATAGTTGTTATTAGTTAAGTTGTTTAAGCCAAACTATTTATATAAATATATAGAATATATACTATTATCCGCAAAACAAGCCGAGCATAAAATCTATATGCCCGACATCTGACAACAAAAGTAGTACAAATAGTTTGAAATAAAGAATTTTTTCTGTAATTTTTATGTATAGATACTTCTCTTATAGTAAAATATTAAGAAATTCAAGGTCACCATTTTTATTACACTAAATTAACAAATCAAAAAACATTTTTTCAAACAAAGAATAATAGATTTGCAAAAATCTTTATAGTATTATATAGTCGATACATATTTATATCCATAGAAAAACAAAACTGCTCAATATGAAAAAAAGCAAACAATTATTATTGATAACAGCATTGTTGTTTATATGGGAATTACCTGTAATAGCACAACAACCGACAGACACAACCTATATATTCCGTTTCGTTCCGAACGACGACATGTTCTATGTACCGTGGAATGGAAACGACCGGTCTCTGCACCAGCTCCTAAATATTTTGGAAAAGAACAAAAAGCAGTTGCAAGCCGGGCAAATGTATATCAGCGTTTCGAGCTATGCCGCATCGGCGAACGACATACTGACTTCCGAACGCATGGCATACATTCGTAACAACAGAATAAAATCGGAACTCATCACGCAGGGAGGATTGACCGAACAGATGTTCGTCACCGACCGGGCTATCCTCTTATGGGAAAGAAAAACTGCGCAATGTCGTTGTCGTCACCTTTCCGGCCAGCGTAGAAAAAGTAGCCGAAATTGCGGGTATAGAAGCGGCTCGACGGGTCGAAAATTATAATAAAGAGAGATCGGGAAAAGCCGAACGGGAACGTCAGTTCATAGAGCAAGCTGCTCGTGAAAAAGCCGAAGCAGAACGACTGGCGAAAGAACAAGCCGAAAGAGAACACCTTGCCGCCCAAGAAAAGGCCCGCAAACAAGCTGAAACCGAAAGGCTTGCGGCTGAAAGAGAAGAAAAAGAATGTGCCGAAACAGAGCGCCTCGCTGCCGAAGCCGCCGCAAAAGCGAAGGCTCATTCGCTCTCCTTGCGAGCAAATCTGCTCCGTTGGGGTACTCTCACCCCCGACCTCGGAGTGGAATGGCGCTTGAACCGTCACGTAGGCATACTCGTGAACGGCTCCTACACTTCTTGGACGTGGAACAGCAACGACCGTCGTTATGCCTTGTGGGAAATCGCACCCGAAGCGCGCTACTACATCGGTAAAGAAAAACGAGGCTATATCGGAGCCATATACAAAGCCGGCTCGTTCAATTACAAACTATCCGAGATCGGTAAACAAGGCAATTTAATGGGCGGCGGATTAACGGGCGGATACCAATTAAAACTGAATAAGGCGCTAAACCTCGATTTCTCTCTCGCTCTCGGCTGCCTTCATGCCGATTATGACAAATACATCGTTATCGACGGCATACGGGTACGTCAGGGAAAAGAGACTAAAAACTGGTGGGGCCCCATATCTGCCGGAGTGACATTAGTATGGAATATATTTTAATTGAAAGGAGGTAATATGCAAACGATACGATATATAATGAGCGGAGCAGCAGGTTTGCTACTGTTAAACTCTTGTGTAAAAGACGAACTCTACAAAACACCTCACCCCGATAAAGGAAGAATAACCATAACGGCCGATTGGTCTCATCGTTCGACAGATTGCCCTTTACCGGAAGAATATGTATTACTGCACTCCTGCTGCGAAGGGACGGCACTCAAAGTACCTGCGGACCGCGAGTTCTGCCACCCTTCTCTGTTTGAGCCCAACTCCCATACACTCATCGCATGGAACGAAGCCGACGGAATAACGATCGACCATACTACGGCTCATATAAATACGGTAGAAGGAGATTTATTGGAGTCACTACCGGGATATCTGCTGACAGAAGCACAAAACATCAATGTGATAAAAGACGATACACTCGAAGTAGAAATCTACATGAAACAAAAAACGCGCGATTTGTTATTCGAATTGACCGTTAAAGAAGGAGACCCGAATCGCATCTCAAACATCACGGGAACCCTTTCGGGAATAGTAGGTTCGTTCGACCTTTCATCACAACGAATCTGCGGCGAAGCCATGAACACAAGTTTTCCTTTTGCTCGAACTAACGATAAAGTAACAGCGCATACCCGACTGTTAGGTACAACCGGTTTGAAACAATCCTTACGAATCGATCTGACTTTCACTGATGGAAGCTCGCAAACCATCGAAAACGATCTCACCGATCTGTTGAAAAACTTCAACGACGATATGCCGACTCCCATGTACATAACCGGAGACTTGCTGACTCCGATCGAAGCCGATATGACGGCAACGATCGTCGGCTGGGAAAACGGTAACGAAGAAAACGGTGAAAACATCGAAATTTATTAAAAGACAAACGAAACAAACCAACTATAAAAATGAAAGTAAAAATTTTGATTTTAGCACTCTCCATCGTCACTTTGGCCGGTTGTGGTAACGATGAATCTCCTCTCGGCGATACAACAGGGAATAGCGGCCCGACAGCCCTGCATGTGAACGGTAATATATGCGTGACATCGCGTGCAAACGACACCCGATGGGAACCGAACGACCGTATCGGAATATATATGCTCGCCGGAGAAACAGTGGAACAAAACAATAGACCTTATACCACGACCGATGGAAGCGGCAAATTCACGGCCACCGAAGCCGAGGCCATCTACCTGCCGACAGACGGTTCGAGACGCAATTTTGTCGCCTATTATCCCTACACGGAAAATCTTGGTGACAACGGTCGCACTTATACGATCGATATAACCGACCGATCCTCTCAAAGCGCAATCGACCTTTTGGGAAGCGACAACCCGGAGACCGATAAAAATACACCGTCCGTGCGTTTCACGTTCTACCACAAACTGGCGAAAATAGAACTGAACATAACCAGCGGAACAGGATTCGACGACATCTCGGTTTTGGAAGGTCTCACCGTAGAATTGACCGGACAACAAACCTCTGCGACATACGACGTCATAGATGGTAATGAGATAGCGATCGTAACAGAAACGCCCCGAACAGTCGATTTACTCGTGACAAACAAAGGGACGAAAGCCGAAGCCATCATTCTACCGAGTGATAATTTCGATGAAATGTCTCTGAAATTCAAGCTAAAAGACGGTGGACATTTTATATGGCCCGTACAATCCGATTTCGCAACCCGTTTCGAAGCCGGTAAAAAATATAAATTCAATGTCACGCTCAACAAGACAGAAATCGGCGTAACGTCCGAAATTGTAGACTGGATATCGGGCAACGGTACAGGCGATAGCGGAGAAGCAGAATAAAATTTGAAAATTCAACAAACCTAAAATAATATGAAACAATATCTCTTTTTAGCGACCGCCCTGCTCGGACTGGCGGCATGCAACGAAACAGAAAATCTGTCGGGTTATGACGGACAAGTCGAATTGAGATTCACCAGCGGCATCAATGTACAGACTCGATCCTCCCACGGACTGGACACACAGCTCAAAGATGGAGAAACGGTACATCTATGGATCGACGATTCTAAAAACCGACAACAAACCATAGATCAAGAAAATCTCTATGAAAATATACTCTTGACCAAAGAAGGAGGGGTTGCCGGGACATTAAGCGGCAGCACGCCCATGTACTTCCCGTTAACCGGCAACGACGTAAACATTTATGCCCTCCATACCAACGCCACATGGTTCGGCAACACCTATCCGGCAAGGTCGCTCACTCATACCGTAGCCGCAGACCAACGCAGCGAGACCGATGGTTATGCCACCTCCGACTTGACTTACGCCAAACTTACCGGAGTCCCACGAAGCGGTAACCCCACCCCCGTGGCCGTACAATTCAGGCATTTGCTCTCCAAAGTCGAAGTAATACTCAAAAAGGGAGTCGGTGAAAACGATTTTCTCGCCGGTATAACCAAAGTAGAGATACTGAATACCCTGCCCCAAGCCCAATTCACGCTTGATAAAGAAAAGCCTGCATATGGCAAAAACACCGAGCTCCCCGACGGGATTGAAATCACGGCAGACGGAACAGCTCAAAATATAACCATCGATACCGACATAACAGCCGAAGGCGCAACTTCGATACTGAACGAAGCCATTATCGTACCGCAAACGATCGAAGCAGGGACGGCATTCATTAAAATAACGTTAGCGGCAGGTGGAGAATTCGTTTACAAAATGAAAGACGGCGG
>ERZ857984.1689-NODE-1689-length-16452-cov-4.748125_pt1 | contig 16452 bp, 14 predicted proteins | sample MGYA00519914_ERZ857984 | MGnify/ENA primary metagenome ERZ857984 (study PRJEB31778, sample SAMEA3449417) | human gut metagenome | biome: human gut; feature: human-associated habitat; material: faeces | place: United Kingdom | collected 2010/2012 ... | reverse complement strand
ATGCGAAACCGCGTCTTGATCTGACCTTGTTTATGGATGGATCTTGGCGCGGTTTTAGTTTGTGGTTGACAGACTGAGTTTATTAGTAAGATGATGATAAGAGTTATAAATTTACTGCTGTTTTGAAGATTTTGTAGAGAAAATAGTTTATGTGATTTCCAATTACATCATTAACACAAAAATGCAACTATGTCGATTTCAAAGTGGGATATTTGAATAAGTATTTACTTAAATAGTGCCGGAACTCAGAGTTGCTTCTTCTCACGGAGTAAACAACTCTGCGACAAGATTTCGTCGAGCGAATACTGTAATTAGTATGCATGAGAAAGACCCCAACGTTGACAAATTACGGTTTTCGTGGTGTACATATTCTGTAATCTAATACACTGTTATTTGATGTGTGTATAAAGAAAGAACTGTCCTACAAATTATGACATAGGTCCAATGGACTACGCTTCAAGCTATGAATGTGTTTGGCCTCCATCTATAATTGTAAAGAGTTGAAATAACCCCTTTGAAATATAGCAGTTTATAGAGCTAAACTCTCTGGGAGGACATAGTGATGCTCGAAGTATTGAAATTGTATTTAGACACTCCTTTCGGAGAAATATATTTACATGGGAAAGTTAGCGAATATGTAAGTCAATCTATATTGTTTTTCGTTAAACCCAAAAATGAAGATTCGGTGTCAAAAATCATAGCAGAAATTACTTTAAGGCAGGAAGATTATAAATGGGTTTACGTTTTTTACGAAGGAACTTCCAAAAGGGTGTACTTCAATTCAATACTTGATTACATCAACAATCTGTTATCTAAGATTATATGTCAGTATTCAGTTGGCTCACACTATGTTGTTTTGCATGGGGCGGCTTGTGTATATAATGGAAGGACTATAATAATAATTGGAGAAAAGGGTGCGGGTAAAACCACGCTTCTTCTTAATAGTTTAAAAATTGGTGCCGAATATCTGTCTGATGATAATATTATTGTCAATGAAAACAATGTTTTTCCTCTTCACACTGCTATAAGAGTTAAAAACACGAGTTCAATAAAAAATATAGTATCTAAGTCTTATAACGGAATTACATATCTATCTAATGAAAATTTTGATTTGCACGAAGAAGCAGCAAAGTTGCCACGGTTAATATTGCAGCCATTAAAAAGTTCTTGCGATGATCAATCTTTTCATTACGGGGACTGTAGTGGTACAGGATATGAATTACTTACTAAGAATTTAAAAAACCCGTATAGCATGGATACTTTGGTTTTAAGTTCAAAGATATTTAAGCGTGTCTTAGGTGGTTCGTTGATTTGTAAAGTTGATAACATGAACTTGGATCGACTTTATGAATTATACAATTCAATATGAAAGGAGGGGACGACTGTGTATATTGCTCCAAAAGTCTTGACATTCACGCAAGACGAGCTGAATGCTTTGCAAATGGCTTGCGCAAGCCCTTGTAACTGCAGAGGCTATTGCCCACCGTCTGCTAATGGTTAACCATTAGTTTTTGTAGAAGTTAGGCGTGATTTTACAATTATGCCTAACTTCTACAAAGCGGTTTCTAAAATGCTATTTACTTGAGATTAAGGGATGGCGATTGAATTCACATTATTTTAATATAACAGCGAGAAAGGAGTCTTTCTTTTGAACAATTATTATGTAATCAACAAAAACAATTTTGAGATGCAAGTCATAGATAAAGAGGCTATATTTCAAAACAAATCAAATGGAACGGTACACTTTTTAAACGAAGCCGCATTCATAATATATGAAATGATATGCAAAGGTAATTCCATGGAGAATATAGTAAAAGAGTTTGCAGAAAAGTTCCCAGATGTTGATGCCAAGTTGATTGAAGCGGATTGTAAAACTACCATTGAAGATTTTATTAAAAATGATATTATTTCCATAGAAGCAGAGTAAAATAGCTCGAAAGATTCAAACCATTCATCGCCGAGAAGGCGCGAAAAAAGCTCTGCAAAGAAATATTTTTGCAGAGATAATAAAAAGAGACTAAATGATTCTTATTTGTGCTTGACAATACTATCCCAATACTGATTAAAATACTGTTTTGAGCGAGAAACACTTTTACGACTCCTCTTATCGTGCGTCGTAGTGTGTCTCCTTCCTCAAAACAAATGTACTGCAAAAATCGCTGCCTGCCAGCACTCTTTTATCCCTATTTGTGCTGATGCATTCGCGGCAGAATGGAGATTACAATGAGAAAAGTAATTAAGATTGATGAGAAGATATATTATGTTCCCTCGAAATCATTGATTGCCGAAGTAGCTGGCGACTTAAAAAACATTGATTTTGAGTCTTGGATTATTGATCAGACCGACGGATTGCAAGGTGATGTGGGGTGCACGAACTGCGATATTCATACAAACCAAAAAATGTCAACTGATCTTACAATAATATCAGGAACAAAGTGCAATTTGCGTTGTATATACTGCTATTCGGAAGCCGGCGAAATTCCTGAACTTGAAATAGATTTTAGTAAGGTAAAGCTCGCTATTGACAGAGTTATATTAAATGCAAAGCTTCGTTTTGCAATCACTAACAAAAAAACTTTTGCAACAATAAAGTTTACGGGTGGCGGCGAGCCAACTTGCAATTGGAAAATCATACAAGCTACTGTTGATTATCTCAACGATACCGCAATGCGCAAATGGTGCCATTTAATCATCCAAACAAACGGGCAATTGACTGATAATATGTCCGACTCTATCATCAAAGATTTTGACGAAGTAGTCCTGTCGTGTGACGGTTTTTCTATGATTCAGAACCTATTACGTCCCCGAGCTGATGGCGAAAAATCATGGCCTCGAATTGATAAATTTTTACAAAAATTGAACTTAGACAACAAGATTAATTTCTTTTTGCGATCTACAGTTACCAACGATAATGTTTCTTTAATGGCAGAAATATGCGGGTATTTTTTCGAAAAATACGATAGAATTAAATATATTCATTTTGAACCATTAGGCCCTGGCGGGAGAGGAAAACGATATGCCACCATTAATTTAATGCTTTTTTATAATAATCTCAAAAAATGTCAAGAAAAGTTTGGCAATAGAGTCGGAACATCAATGAATATACATACTCCAAAAAGTGGTTTTTGTTGTGATTCTCAATCCGGCCATTCGATTGTATTAACTCCGACAGGAAAATTTGTTTCGTGCGTCGAAGAATCCATTAGTGATTTGTCAGGAGATATGTCTTGGGTGATTAGCCAAATTGATGAAAATGGATTAGTAAAACCAAATGAAAAATACATTTCAAAAGCGCAAAAAGGCGATGAGTGTAATAGTTGTATTGCATACAAGTATTGTTATGGTGGATGCCCTCAAAGGATTATAAGAGATCAAAACAACAAGAATATATCACCGTATGGCAAAGATTTGTGCAAGCTTCAAAAATTGATTATTAGAGATCAAATGAAAGAACTGTTGCGCTTGCAGCCGAAGTTACGTATTAATCCTATTGAGAATAATGATTATCCGAGAATCATTCGATATTGTTGCATTTGATAAAATCGAGTGTTTTGGCATGCGATTGCAAACGGTTAAGAACAACATGAATATTTTAAGCCCAATGTTGAAATGCGACAAGATTGAATATTGTATTCGATTTAACTTGATGTGGCTGTTGCAGAATGTGTTTTTTCTATATTTTGCTTCAATATTGATTATTTCCAACGAACGGAGTGCCATTTAATATGTTATTAGAACTACCCAATGGTTTGTATTATAATAACACCAAGGCCGTGTTAACTTCATCGAAGATATGTGATGAAGTAATCGAAACGGAAAATCATGTATGCAATCCTCTTATATCCACTCATTTGGTGTTAGTGATTAATAATTATTGCCAATTGAGATGCCTTTATTGTTATTCAGATACAAATAATTTGAAAAGCCATAAGAGTATTGACATTAAAACAGCCGAAAATGCTATTGAGCGTGTATTCACAAATTCGCATCTTATGAGGATATATGGCAAACGGAAAAAGCCATGTATTGTTTTACATGGAGGCGGAGAACCAACGTTATCATGGGAGACAGTAAAAAAACTATATTCTTGTGCGGATTGCTTGTCTAGACAATATAGTATCGACTTTGAATTTACCATAGTAACCAACGGCATATTGGACGAGCAAAAAATTGAATGGTTATATAACAAAAATGTGCAATTGCAAATTTCAATAGATGGTCCGAAATTTATTCATGATTTATATCGTCCCACCGTTAGTAATAGGTCCTCTTTTGACGAATTAAAAAAATGTATGTTTCTGCTAAACGAAAAAAAGATACGAATAAGCAGTCGGATCACTTACTATAAAGACAATCAGAACGCTACTCTATCATTCATTAAATATATTTGTGATAATTTTCACAATTGCGACACTATCCTAATTGGAATATTGCATAGCGGGGGGAGAGGGGATAATATTGATAATAAGATCGATGTTAAACTCCTTGCTGATACTATTGAATCTGCCAAAGCATATGCAAAAAAATACAATGTTAACATTATCGGACCCAGCGAAAGAGCATTAACCACCGGAAAAGGTAATATCTGCAACGCATATAGGTGTAAAAGCCTTATTGTAAACTATAATAGCGATATAATAAATTGCCATGAAAAAAACGACTATTCCGAAAATGTTATTGGAACTTTCAATAAGGAACCGATAATTGATAATAGTGTTGTACAAAGAATAAACAAAACAATTAATAGTGAACTGAAAAGGGTCGATTGCGTTAGTTGTATAGGGTATAGTGTGTGCCGTGGAGCGTGCCCATACGAAAGAGATGATAATTACTGTAATTATATTAAAGAAAGAATGCAGAGGGCTCTATATTATTACTGTCGCAACAATAGTGTTGTTAAGGATGTTGATTGGATAGTTATAAACGATTACTATGAAACCCACCAATAAAAGACAAGAGGGAAAAAGAAAAGGTTGAAATAATTTTCGATGCATCAAAATTGCGCGTCAAAAAGAGCAGCGAGCGCGGATTTTTTTTAAAGACTCTCCGCCTGAAAAAGATTCGTCGCTACACTCCTCTCCGTTTTTCAGGCGGAGAGGAGAAAAACGCATCAGCTATTCAGATAATCGGTTACACGGGCGTAGTAAATGTGCAGGAACTTTGCGTAGCCGGCGTTCATGTATGAGTAACAATGCTTGCCTTCGGAACGCTTGCAATCAATGAATTGAAAGATAGGATCATCAACAGGAGAGTTTTGAATGATACAAGCCATTACTTGAAATAATGCTTTCTGAAGATGAGGAGAACCCTTCTTCGAGATCTTGCGGTCGTGAGATTCAATTTCTCGGGATTCATAAGGCGGCGCCTCAAGTCCGGCATAGCAAACAAGAGAACTTTTGCTTTTGAATCTGACGACGTCACCGATCCCGGCAATAATACGGGGACCGAGATTTTTATCAAAACGCTGTCCTTCGGGAGCATACCAACGTGCCCGCGCGGAGATGTAGATATCTTCGGCTTTTGATTCAGAGAAGCGATATCCGGTTTTAATGCACCATTTGTGATACTTGTCGGCAAGGACCTTTTGAGTAAAGCCGCAAACACATTCCGCGTGCCAGAATTTAATCAATAAATCCAACCATTTCTAATGCCCGTCGGTTTTCCTGGGCGGAGAGGAGAACAATTCGTTAACCCCCGGAAACACGGAATCAGGCAGGGAGATAAGATTGTTTGTAAGTATGGTTTTCAACTTGGTATATTTATCATGTTGACGAGAGCAGATTTTAAGCTGCCTGTGAACATACTCATGCGGAGTATATTTAGGCAGCTAGTGCTGTAAAGCGTCATTGGCAAGCTTTACGGCGTCGGCTTTGTCAGTTTTCACACGATGGATCGAGTTGTTGTCAAAGTCGTGTGCTAATTGAGCGTGGATTGCGCTGACATACAATCCCGCGTCATAGAGCGCATAGGCAATGTGTTCATAACGTGCCTGTGTACTCCATAACTATACGAGTCTCACCGTTGATCTTTCTAAAACATACCAGTTTATCCAGTTCTGCGGCGGTAAGATCCACGTCAAACGGCGAGGCGACCACCTCACCGAATGAGCGCATAATCGCAACCGTGTTTTTTTCCTTCGATACGTCGATTTCTACTGCGTTCATTTGCTTTCTCCATTCTTTTGTTTTCGCAATGGCGTACATCCTTTTACTCATTGCCGACTCAATTTGTTTGGTAACATGAACGCCGACCGTATCACGGTGCTGGTTCAACCTGCCAAAATCGAACGCTGTAATAAGAGGATGGCTAACTGTTTCCGTGTCGGACGTTAAAGTCCAAAGGAGGTGCCGTCATACCATTTGCTCCTCTTATTATAGCTTATGAACGAGAACGAATATAGTGTATCCGGCTGATACTCTTTACATGGTTAATTTATTGCAACAAAAGGAGATTTAAATGAATAGGCAGTTATTATATATTGAATTTATAAAATTCGTAAAAGCTCGAGGAAAAATCATTATACCGATAACGGGAAATAGTATGTTGCCAACTTTAAAAAATGGTGACAGCATTACTATTACTACGGATTATACAGATATAAATATTGGAGATATTGTTTTTTCATCTGTTTATGCTAATCATGGGGTTGTCCATAGAATATACAATATTTATAATTTGAATAACCACATTTTGTATCAAACCAAAGGAGATAATAATCGATCGCCTGATCCGTATTACCTCTATCGAGAAGCTATAATAGGGAAAATGGTAGAATAAGGAATGTACTATACATGAAACTCGTAGGCCACGGACTTAGAGTTAAAGATTGTGATTTAAGTTACTTCTCTGGCGTAGAACGATTAAAAAATGAATGCTCGTTGGATTGCGCGTATTGTAAAAAAGAGTGTTTGATCGTTAAGAACGGGAAAATTTATTTGGATCAGATGGAAATTGCCAAATTAGATAATATATACAGCTCAAATATAGTCAATATAATACCATATGTGTTAAGGCGTAACAACTCTGAAATAGTAATTCATGGAAGCGCGTGTGTCATTAACGGAAATGCAATTTGCGTAATAGGGGCAAGTGGTACGGGTAAAAGTAGCGTTATTGATTTTTTTATAAAGAATTATAATGCTTCCTATCTATGTGATGATATTATCAGAATAGGAAAACACGGAATACTTCCGTGTTATTCGCAACCAGTTTTGTTGCGCAGTGGAAATGACACATACATAATTCCAATTGACTCATATAGAGTTTGCACTTCTCAAAACGACGTACATATAAAGAAACTTTATTTTATAACAAATGATGGATATGACGAAATCAAATGTTTGACATATGCCGAATCGTTATTCTATTTATCTTTGAATTGTTGGGGGTTTTATAGTGTGAAAGATTTACATCAAAAAGTGCACTTAGATAAATGCAATAGTTATTATATTTCTGGCGACTTAAATTATAAAATCAACGGTATCCTATCAACCATGAATATTGAATGAAAGGGTGTGGAAGTTAATGAATGTTGCACTCGTTTCTCTATGTGAAAATTCCGAAAACAAAGCACTGTATTTTCCAATTGGGCTGTTGACAATATCCGATATTTTGGATGATATAGGGATTATTAACAGGATAATCGACATCAATAGGCTAGAGCGAATAGATGATTTTCGATCTTCCATACTTAACGAAATACAATGCATGAAATATGATTTTGTTGGATTTTATACTCGATGTGATATTTTCCCGTATGTTTTATCGATATCGAAAGAAATTAAAAAGGTGAACAAGAACGTTTCTATTTTTCTGGGTGGTCCTGAGGCTTCTGCTATGCCTATTAAGTATCTGCAAAAATTTGATTTTATAGATATGATATTTGTAGGAGAATCTGAGGTTACTATTAGAGAATATTTCTCTGCTATCGCCAAAAAGCAAAAAACGCCCCATATTCGAGGCTTAGCATATAGGAAAGGCAACGATATTATATATGAGTATCGCGATGAACTAATTAGTAACTTGGATACACTCAGTATTCTAAATTATAAAAAATTGATAGATTATGATATGTCACCCTTACCGGTTGAAATAGGGCGCGGCTGTCCGTATAATTGTATATTTTGCTCAACGTCTATTTTTTGGAAAAGAAAATATCGATTTAAGAGTGCAAAAAGGATTGTGATAGAGATCAAAAAATATATTGACGAATACAATATACACGATTTTTATTTTATACATGACAATATTTTAGCAGGGAAAGACAATATTCTTTCATTGTGCGAAGAGATAATGCATAACGAAATTGATATTAGTTGGGAATGTTCCGGGCGAATTGATAATATTGATAATGAGTCAATTGCATTGATGAAAAACGCCGGCTGTAAGTCTCTATATTTTGGTATAGAAACAGGTAGCCCCAACATGCAGACTGTAATAGGGAAAAGATTAGACATTTCTCGAATAAGTAGCAAGCTTAATATTATGGATAAATACGATCTCAATTGTATTCTTTCGTTTATTATCGGTTTCCCGAACGAAACATTAGAAGATGTAACGCAAACTTTTAAAGTGGCTATTCTTTCAAAGCAATATAAGTGCGTGTCATATGTTCAGTTTCACCATCTGACGGTAAACACTGGAACAAAACTCTATGATGAAAACTGCGAAAAACTCATCAAAAACAAAGGACTGAGAAATCTGTCTGATCAAGTTCGCTCTGCTACAGGGAGATTATTTAATGAAAGCGAGCAAGAGATGATTGAACGAAATGCAAATTTATTCCCATCGTTCCATTTACTACCATTTGGTCAGAGTAGTTTTAATAATTTATCAGCGCTTGCTACGCATTTGATGTATATTGCTAATAGTTTCCCTCAACCAATATTTGAACTTGGATTGCATGATGCGGATATTTATAAAGATACAATCGTTTTTTTGGCAAAAGCCTTAGAAGGCAGTTGTGTTGTTAGCCAAATTAATCACCAAATATTGTTTCAATTGATAAAAAAGCATTATTTGAATGATAATCAAAATGGATTAAAAGATATATTACTTGCAGTATTAATACACGAAAGAATGTATTTAAGAGAATCCGAACTCCGTAGTGGATCAACGGATAATACAATTCTTTTAGACGATATTACCTATAAAATTGATATGTTAACAATAATCTCAAGATTCAAATATGACCCTTTTATGTGCACATATCCAGAGCATTGCGTATATTATTTATTTTATAAAAATGGTAATACAATTAACCACTATAAATGTTCGAGAGTTCACTCGCAAATATTAAAGGAAATCAAAAAAGGCAATACTGTTGAACAAATTTCCACTAAATGTTCTTTGCCGAAAATCATTGTAAGAAAAATCGTAATGGAATTTGTAAACATAGGTGTACTAAATAGGAATAGGTAAAGAAGATGGATCGCCTCTTAATATCAATATGGATAAAAAAAATGAACTCTATTATGAAAATTTGCGGCGAACAAAAAATACAAGATTTCGATATTATTCCTTTGCATCTTGAACAATTTAAAGGAACGGCGTTAGTATGTACTAAAAATGATAAGTATATTGTCAAATGGAATGATGAATTATCATACTTGGAATATAAGTTTCATAAAAATTTTGCCAAGTGGTTCAATCAAAGAAATAGCTTGATAATACCATCTTTTTTGGACATCAGCGATGAACTTTCTGTCGAAAATGGTTTTTACTTTTTATACCATTACATTGAGTCATCTAATCGTGCAGAATATAGCGCATGTGCACGTAGCATTTCCGAATTTCATAGAATTAGTAGGGACTATAATAACGATTATTATCATAATCTGGGTTTAAATTCAACAAAAATGTGGTTGGATGGGTTGATTGACGCCGGTCGTTGCATTGTGAACAACGCTACCTTTACAAATGGCATGTTGTTTGATATTGATCTGACTGAGTGTGTGTCTGATTTGAGAAATTGTCTTAAAAAGCATTATGAGCTCTATGATGATAACTGTTTAAGAAACAATATTTCAATATGCCATGGGGATATGAATTTGAAAAATTTCATACATTGTAAAGATGGCAGTTGCAGGATTATTGATTTAGATACATTGTCATATAGTCTAAGAACAAGAGATCTGTTTTGTTTTTTAAAATCGCTCTGTATCAATAATAAAGAGGAGACCGTACAGTGTCTTATCGAATATGACAAGATTTGTACAATGGATGAAATAGAATATAATTTGTTAAGCATAATGTGCAATCCGGCCCTTAATTTGCATTATAGAAGATATAATAATTATTTCAAAACAGATGACGACCTTTGGCGCGACTATATTTACGGCATATATTATGTTTATAATATTTTAAGTATAATTAAAGGCGAATGTTGAAACATTGTCCGCCCAGTACCATCCTTCAAAAGGTACACCAAACCAAGCCCTTCGAACAATATGGCTTTTCAAGACGATGACTACATGGTATAATCCATGTCGCGCTAGACCTCACGAGATTGTATTGCCTTTGTAAAATAAAGATAGCATCCTCCACGGGAATTGTCCTTTTGTTCGGTGGAGTGTTCATGTGAGAATAAAGCACGGAATCGCAGAATGTTTACATCTAGAGGATGCTGTAAATGGGAATCCTGTATTTTCCTGTAGATTCCATACAGACATCTTTGCAGTCGTGCACTGCCAGCCACGAAGCACAGCGGCGTGAATCACCAGTAAAGGAGGCAAACCGTTTGCTCGAAGACCTTGCTCATTAATTATAGTTATACAAGCGATGAGAAATGATTTATGGACGTATATTCAAATTCCACAGCAGATTGAGGAGACGATTTTGAGCATAGCACATCCTTTCAAAATAATATTATATGGAGCAGATATGGACTGGATGCTCATTGAACGATTGAAGTGCGTCTTTCCAATAAGATCACATGGGGCGAATCCCTGCGTATTTGTGCTTGAAAGAGCATACGGTACGAATAAGAATACAGTCCAACCGAGCAGCTGAGCCAATTTACCTCCACGTGCTCTGCAGTGTGTCTGAGTGCTCGAGTCTATTCTAACAAATTAATGATTGCTGTGGTAGTGGCAACTGGTTTGATGCCGTTTTGTGTCTTGAAGCGCAGCGAAAAGGATGGTCAGAAGAATGAAAAAAATTGTTTGGATAATTAAAAAAGCGATAAGTAACTGTTATAAGCAAATAATATTGTATATTATTATTTTATCTCTGTCGACTCTTGCAACTATAGCACTCAACCTAATCAATAAAGATATGGTCAATGCATTGTCTGAAAGCACTGCTCTGGGTAGAGTAAGTTCTTTATTTGTTGGGTTAGTAATTGGGTATATGCTGTTATACTTCTTCAATATGGCTAGTGGCTTTTTGTGGGTGTATGGGAATAATTATTTTCGACTTGGAGCTGATGAATATTTTCACAAAATATTTATGATAAAAACTGAACAAATGCCCCAAGAGAGTTTCTTTAATACAGATTTCATGGAGAAGTATTCGTTTGTTAGAGACAATACTAATAAAATTAGTTCATATATAGGGAACCTTCTAAATCTTATCTTTTCTAATATTGGGACGATTGCTGGTTCCATAAGCATCTTCATTGTCTATGAGCCGCTGCTTGTTGGGATGGCTGTGATTGTTGCCTGCTGCTCGGTGTTTTTAAATGGATATGTTGCAAAAAAAGAGTATGAACTTGATAAAACTCAAATTAAAGAACAACGGCAACACGATTACTACAAGGATATTCTTTCGAAAAAAGAATATGCAAAGGAGTTGAGGATTTATAAATATAAAAACTACATATATGAAAAATGGAATGCAATTTTCGATAAGCTCAGAACTGAAAAGTTCAAGTTGACATTAAAGAAAACATCTCTAGGAAGCATTCAGACATTTGTCTTTTTTTTCATAAGAATCGTTGCTATAATTATTCTTATTATTGGAATTAAAGAAAGAAAATATAACGCCGGTGTATTTGTAATGCTATTTGGCTTGATTCATTCCTGTACAGAGCAAGTTAACAATCTTATAAAATTAGTAATGACTGGGGTTTACAAAGATACTAAATACCTAAAAGACTATTACGACTATATTATGCCTATAACAAACGACGAAATTAGATCAAAAATAAACAACACAAATAATGAGATTGAGTTGAAATATGGCGAATTTAGAGAATTGATCGCAGAGAATATATCATACACTTATCCATGTAGTGTCAACAAAGCTATACATAATCTATCATTTACTTTAAAGAAAGGCGAAATTGTTAGTATACTTGGTTACAATGGTAGCGGTAAAACCACTTTATCCAAACTTCTTTGCGGAGCTCTTTATCCACAAAGTGGAACAATCACATTAAATGGAATTACTGTCTCGGAAACCAATCGCAGTAGTGTATTTTCTTATTTTGGAATAGCTCCACAGGAATTCTCGCGATTTTCACTCGCAATTAAAGAATATGTTGGCATTGGTCGGATTGAAAAAATAGATTCCCCGGAAGAATTGAATAAAGCATACAAAAAAGCAGAGTTGGAAAGTTTTTTAGATAAATACGAAAATGGAGACATGACTATTTTAGGCAAAGAATATGACGAAAATGGGGTTGACCTATCTGGTGGGGAGTGGCAAAGGCTTGTGATAGCTTCAGCATATATGGGGGAACCGGAGGTATTGATTCTGGATGAACCGACTGCTTCTATCGATCCTTTGCGTGAAATGGATATGATAAAGCATTTTCGAGATTGTTTAAAAGGAAAAACTGCAATTCTCATTTCTCATAGAATAGGCTTTGCGCGTCTTGCTGACAGAATTGTGATGATGCAAGATGGAATGATAGCAGAGCAAGGGACACATGAGGAACTGTTAGCTTTAGACGGCTATTATGCTTCTATTTTTCATGAGCAAAAGAAATTATACGAAGAGGAGAGTAGCATATGAAAAACAAAGATGATAAAACGACTAAAGCTATGCGTGAAAAAGTTACTCCAGCGCAGTTCTTTTTAACCCAAGTGAGAATTATTAAAGAATTGTATCACGAATATAAATTTCAAACTATTGCTATTATAGTGTTTTCGTGTATTACCTCTATTGGAGTATCTTTTATAGAGTTAAAATTCCTTGAATATGCTACGAATAGTATAACGGATTACATAATCGGTAAGGCATCAATAACCATAGAAAGAATAATTGTTGGTTTTACCCTGTTTTTAACAGCTTTGCTTGTTATGAAGATCTTATCGACTATTTATAGTATTATATCTTTGAAATACCAAAGTAATGTTTCGTTCTATGCGGAGAAAAAGATTACGTATAAACTTTCAGATATACCGTACGAGCTGTATGAATCTCAAGATTTCTATGAGAAAATTAATCTTGCGCGCCAGGCAAGTGGGCAGTATTCAAATGCGGTATACGGAATAACACAGATTTTTAATATAATAGTTATGCTCTCGGTGTATTCCGTGATGCTATCAAGGCTTAATATATTATTTTTGATATTCATTTTTGTGTCAATATTAGTAAGTATTATTTTATCAACACGCGTAACTGATAAGCAGCTTGATTATTGGAGAATTAACGTATCGCCTATATCACGAAGAACAGATTATTTTTTAAAAATTTTTAATAATCGTATTAACCATCAAAATATTCAAATAAATAGGTGTTTGCCATTTTTTCTCGCCAATTATTCTAAAAACAATCAAAAGAAAAGCAAAAACTATCGTAAGTTGAATATGCTTTCGTTTGTATCAGAAATTGCAGCAACTCTTTTGTTCGGTGTTACATTTATTGTAACAGCATTGAACGTTGGGCGAGGGGTTACAACAGGCGTGTATGACATAGGTTATTTTACTATGGTGATTGCGCTGTTGTTCAATCTGTTTTCGTATTTAAAACAATTTTCGATGTTTCTAAATAACAAGAATTGGTATATTAAAGTACTGCAAGCATATTATGAGATATTAGACAGCAAGATTGAAACAGCAAATATCGATTTAGAGGAAAATCATACTGATACTATTGTTCTTGAAAATATTGCTTATAAGTATCCTCAGTCGGATAAGTGGGCTATCAAAAGTATAAATGCCTCGTTTAGCCCCAAGAAAAAAATAGCGGTTGTTGGCGTTAATGGAAGTGGAAAAACAACGCTGATATCAATCATATTATCTCTGTTAAATAGCTATGATGGAAATTATTATGGAAGCGGCCTAAGAAAAACGGCAATTCTACAGGATTTTTGCCAGTATCAAATGACAATAAGACAAAATATTGAAATGGGTTGCGAGGGGCGAACTCTAACAGACGAAAAAGCACAAAACATTTTACAATTGGTCGGTCTGTTTGACTATGTTTCTTCACTTCCAGATGGAATAGACACTATGTTAGGGCAGATGCAAGACGGGGTTGAACTGTCAAAAGGTCAGTGGCAGAGGCTCGCAATCGCACGTTTGTTAGCTAATGACGATGCAAAAATATGGATTCTTGACGAGCCCACAGCATACCTTGATCCCATCGCAGAAGTTGAGGTCTATAATAAAATATGGCAATTATCAGGAGATAGATTAGTGTTTTTCATTTCTCATCGACTAGGGTTTGCCAAAAATGCCGATTATATAATTGTTATCGAAAATGGCTGCATTGCTGAATTTGGCACTCACAAAGAGCTAATCAGAAAAGATGGCTCTTATGCAAAAATGTTTTCTGCTCAAAAAGAGTGGTATATATAGGAAAAATATAGTATTAATTGGAGGATAACATTGGACTCTCTAGCGATAATCACATCGTATTTTAAATATAAAGAGGTCAGATCATTGTTTGATGCATTAAGGTGTATACCATACGCCCATATCAAAGGCGAGGTATTATCTGTGCAAGCGTATGGTTCAACCGGAAATAGAAAGTTTTCCGATATTGATCTGTTGATTTTACGGAAAGATTTTGAAATGATAAAAAAGATACTTTGCGAAGAAGGTTTTAAGCAGCCGTATTTATCAAGAAAAGATAAAATAACAATCCTCTCATCGTCACATCAAACCCTGCCTTGGTACAAAAATAGTGATTCTTTAGGATATGTTCATGTGGATTTGAATTTTGATGTTTTTTGGGGGGAATATGAGGGAAAAAGAATAGATATTGAAGAATTCATTTCTGACACTACAGAATATGATATTTACGGTCTTAAAACAAAAGCATTATCTCCAATGAAATCTTTATTACAACTGAGTCTTCATCACTATAAGGATATGAATTCTATATTCTTACTTGCAACAAGAAATAGCATCACATACGATATGTTCAAAGATGTTTATTATTTGCTAAAAAATAACATGGATACAATCACATTGGATCAGTTATATAGTATGAGTGTCAAGTATGAAATTGTTCCATATGTATTCTATGTTTTGTATTATACCGGACAAGTTTTTGAAGATGAAACTTTAAAACAATATATCGAAGCTTTTAGGACCCCTGAGGGAGAAAGAATAATTAATTGCTACGGACTATGCGAGAAAGAACAAAAAGAATGGAAATGTGATTTTCAAACCCGTCTTAAATCAGAAAACCTATATGATCTTATAAAAGACGACTTGACTGAGCGAGATAAAGAAAAAATAGCAATTAATCGCAGAGTTTTTCTTGGGGGCGCAGAATGAAGGAAGTAACAAAAGAAAAAATACTTGATATTATTAACAACGCCATTGAAGGTGATGCGATTGATCCGGGGCAGTTGGATGACGATTTGTCCAAACTGGGGGTGGATTCGATTAAGTTTATTCAGATCATAGTTGATATAGAAGAAGCTTTCGAATGTGAAATACCGGATTCCAAATTGCTTATAACCGAACTGAATACCGTTCAAAAAATATTTGATACGCTACATGAGCTTTATGAATCACAAACATTATGAATAATCCTGTATGTCAAAAAGGGAGTAAGCAAGTGTTAAATCGAATTTCGTTGATCTCCAATATATGCTTTGAGCCATATTGGAGAAAGAGTGTTGAGCAGCACTTGGGTGGTTCATATAATAGTATAAACTTTCAATTCATTTCGTATGAGAGTTATCAAGATAATATCGGAGAAATAGCCTCTTCAGATATCATTTTGGTTTGTCTGAACTTTGAGGAGCTATATCCTGATATCCTCAACAATTTTTTCGCTGGCAAAATCACATACAAAGACATAGAAAAAGATTGCTTACGTATTTGCAGTGAATTGTATTCCGATATTAAGAAACATAGTAAAGCCGTTGTATCCTGGTTTGGATTCGAAGATTATTGCGCTGATCGTTTGAAGTTTGGCTCTTCTCCGGTGTTTCAAGGATTGGTTGACCGGATCAATCTGTTTTTATTTGATCTGATCCCAAAAGACTCGTTTATCTTGCAGTCTTTCTTGAACTCCGCAAACAGTGCATTATCTACGATGGTTATT
>ERZ857984.1685-NODE-1685-length-16500-cov-4.389845_pt1 | contig 16500 bp, 18 predicted proteins | sample MGYA00519914_ERZ857984 | MGnify/ENA primary metagenome ERZ857984 (study PRJEB31778, sample SAMEA3449417) | human gut metagenome | biome: human gut; feature: human-associated habitat; material: faeces | place: United Kingdom | collected 2010/2012 ... | reverse complement strand
ATTCGATCTTCTGGAAGCATTAATTAACAACCGCAATCTTGCATTGACACGTGAGAAGCTTTTAAGACTTGTTTGGGGTTATGACTATGAAGGAGATTCCCGTACCGTTGATGTTCACATCCAAAGAGTCCGCCGTAAATTGGGGATATCGGATAGAATACAAACTGTGTATAAAACGGGATATAGGTTTGAAATATGAAAATGAGGTTTTGGCAAAAAACATACATATTCATTTTAGTGATATTTCTGATATGCTTAAATGCTGGAATTCTATCTCTGACTCTTTATACATATCAAAAAAATATTGAAGCAACAGAGACGGCTGTTTCTGCAGAACAGTATTATATAGCTATGTCATTTGAGCGTGATTATGATGCGCTGATGGAGACGAATATAAATGCGAGTCCGTCTTTGCTGATGCAATCCTACGGTGCTCATTATAGTGAAAAGGGACTATTTATTGCATTTAAAAAAGGAACCGAGGAAATGTATTCAAATTTCAAGGATCCGTATTCCATTGAAAAGGGCACTTTGATTCACAAGGACATTGAGGGGAAAAGACATATCTTGATATCTACTCCGATTTGTGAAGGCGGATATGAACTAATCATTGCAAAAAATGTTGAAGCTCTTGATTCGGAATTCCGTTCCCTTATGACAACTTACTCGGTTACCGCTGTTGGTGTCTCATTAGTTCTTGCAGTTGTATTGTTTTTTGTATTGAAGAAACTATCCGGTCCATTGGAAGCATTGCGCAAGACAGCCGAGAAAATTGAAATTGGCGACTACTCTGCACGGGTTGAGGAACAAGGAAATGATGAATTTACACTTGTGGCAAAAAGCTTTAATCTAATGCTTGTTAAGATCAACGAGCATATGACCGCTCTTGAACGTGAAGCAGAAGAAAAAATGCTCGAAGCAGAGAGGAAGCAAATGCTTGTTGACAATATGGCTCATGAGCTCCGCACGCCCCTGACGAGTATTCACGGATATGCTGAATATCTGGAAAAAGCAAATACAACTGAAGAACGTAGGATGATTGCAGCAAAGTATATTATGTCTGAATCAGAACGCTTGCAAAAAATATCCGAAATTCTGCTCGATGGTGCTTTCATTCGTGAAAACCAAATCGAGATGAAAGATATAGATCTTAGTGCTGTTCTTTCAGATGTGGCAGAAAAACTTCATATGCGAGCTGAGAAAGCAGATGTAGAGATTGCCTGTAACACGACAGCTGTAATTGTCCAAGGCAACGAAACGCTTCTGTCTATGCTCTTTTATAACCTTACAGAAAATGCAATTAAGGCATGCTCTGCAGGAGGCCAAGTAAAGATATCCTGTTCTGGAAATCGGGCGAGTGTAGAAGATAACGGCAGGGGTATGACCGAAGAACAACTCGTACACATAACAGAACCTTTCTACCGTACAGATAAATCTCGATCTCGTGCAGAAGGCGGGGCAGGCTTGGGGCTTGCCTTGTGTAAGCAAATTGTGCTTACTCATAGAGCGGAAATGCATTTTGAATCGAAAATAGACAATGGAACAAAAGTGACTGTCGCTTTTACAAGTCGGCAATCACTTGGAGATAAGTCGGTGATATGCTTTCGGTACAATACATATACAGGATGAGCTCTCCCCAAGCAAATTATCGAAAGGCAGGTATGGGAATATGAAGAATAATTTTAAGTTTTTTGGCGTTGTGCTGGTGCTTCTCTTGGCTTCTTCTATCGTCCTTATCGGATGTATGTATGCTATAGCAGCAGAAAACGGTGATGCAAAGGTGTATGATATGGGTAGTCAAATTAACGCCGGCAGCAGCATTATAGCAGGCGATGATACCCCTGTGTCTCAAACAGAGCTACAGAAGAAATTTAGTGCTATGTATGATGTCAGTGAGGACGGAAAAAGTATCACGGTAATTTCTGAGGCTTATCTCAACAGCTATTGGAAAAGCAATTATGAAAAAGAAGTGATTCACTCGCTTACCACGGAAGAAGTTTACTTTGTCATCCAGGATTCCATTCGCTTGTATTATGAATATGAGAATGTGATTCTTCTCACTTTTGATCCTGTTTTTTCTGATGATTATATTTCCGTTTGTTTCCCGCATGTGGTTGGCGAGACTATTTCCGCTTCTTCGGATAGAGCCTCTATAGATCAAGATGAGGTTCAATCGGATATCCACACGATCATTATGTATCGTTTGAAGGCTTTGTCTTCGCCGAACGCTTTCTTTACCGGAGCGGATGCTATCATTTCTGTTGGTAAAGATCCGGCTGTTTACAGCAGTATGTTCCCCGAAGCACTTTACTATATTCCGGGCTATTCCGCTGATACAGATAGAGACTATATTCTATCCATCTTGGGCGGTGCTACCAGTTTCACGGATCTTGACAGATTTACGGATTTATTTAGGGTTTCCCTTGCGGGTGAAGCAATAATTGAGTTTTCGTCTGCGGTAAATGGTGTATCTGTCGAGGTATTCCCGACAGCCGAGATGGCAAATTTTGATTGGAACAGTTAGGACGCTTCTATTGCGAACAAAGACAATCTATTAAACGATGATAAATTCACAAACAAAAAAGAAGAAGTTCGTATGCCTTATTTCAAGGTCGACACTGTAGGCGGTGTTTGGTAATATTAGAAGATGATAACGATATAGCAGAAGGAACCTACATCCATGAGGGCGATTTGCAGATACTGTATTTTGAAGGTGACTTAAATTACGGTTTCTATTACAACAAAGATATAGGTTATGAACATTGCAAGGGTGAATCCACTGAAATTTTGGGATATGAATCTGAAGACAAATCAATATTTTGTTTGAATGAAAACTTTTAGTACCAATCGAAAACGGATATATTTTTGTAATGTACGGCAGAGTGCAAGATCTCGCCGATTTTTAAGAATGTAAAATATAAGTTTTATATTAAGAATACGTCGGGAATTTTCCCGGCGCTTTTTTCTTGCCAAAAATCCCCTTGTTATTTATCTTTCTTCCGCAATCTTAAAATGAGTAAGGAGGAATCATAAATGCTTAAGAAAAAAGAGTATACGGCAATCCTTGGATTGGCAAAAAGCAGGGGTGAGATTGCTGCGCTTTTCAATTCGCTGTTCTCGCCGACGCCCGCTGTCCGCATTGTAAAGCAGACGTATCACCGTCATAATGACAATGACTACGAATTTCTCTGCGACAAATGCGGCAAGGGCTTTGTGGCTAAGTCATCGAAACAGGCGGAGCATGAAAAAGATCTTTGCGTATGTCCCCATTGCGGATATTCCATCTGCTTCAAGCCGAGCACCTATTACAATCCCAAAGATGAGTATGCCCTTGAGGAACATTGCTTGGGGTATAACAGAGTGTTCACGGATATCGGCGAGTGTTTGGAGCCGACTTTTGTTGTTTTTGAAACCATTGTGTTCGAGGGAAAGCGATACTTTCTCATTCGAAGGTATCACTTTGAATTGAAGAAGGGTGCGATCAGTAAGGCAAAGCTTTATCGCGGGCTTATTATCCCTGAAAAGGAAGAGGACAACTATGCGGCTCTGTATGAAAATGATCTGTATGAGCTAACGGCATCTTCCACGGAAAACCCTTATGACTGGTTTGAGACAAGCAAGTATCACATGCCTAATTTGGGTGAGTTCTATGTGAGTGATGAAGCGAAACCTTATGCTGAAAACATGAACGGATTGAAGGAAATCCTGAGAGCGTGGTGCAAATGGCTGAACGACAGTATGCACTATTATTCCAAAACCAGCATTGAGATGCGTGAGTCCCTGACAAAGTACCCGGTAGATCCAATGCCGGAGAATCCCGACTTCAGCAGATGTTATCTGGAAGACCACGGTGAGTATTTGGCTTTCCGAAGGTTCCGGGAGTACGGAGACAATGTCATCGAGTCAAAGAGATGGATCATTGCCTACAAGACCGGATACAGCAAGCTGCTCGTGTTCCGTAACGACGAGTGGAAAATAGAAACGGATTTCAGGTATTACGGCTTCGATGACGCTGAACTGCTGGGAGTCAGGGAAGACCTTATGAAAACTGAGGTCAGTAGAATCGGTCTGTTTGAGTATTTGGACTATACAGGCAGGACTGATGACCACGGCAATTACGCGTACTGCTACCTGACCTCGCTTGCAGAAGTTCCGATCATCAAAACCCTTGCTAAGATTGGCATGTGTCAATTGATCAGTGATGTAATCTCCGGAAACATCAATGTTTATCCAGGACAGAAGCATCTCTGGGGGAAGCTGGGGCTCAGCCGTGAGAATTTCGAGTTTGCAAAAGGGAACCGCATCAGCGGCAAGGATTTTCAGCGGCTCCTGTTCATCAACAGATACGATCCGCACGTGGATTCGGACGCCTTCTATCGTTGGATTACGGATTGCAGCAAAGCAGATATTTACAGCATCGGCGTGATCATTGACCATCTGGGTATCAATCTGAAACAGATCATCGAGTATCTGGATTCGGTGTATTTCGACCAGGGATGCGAGTGCGAAGAGGCTATCGTTCAGTGGCGGGATTATCTGCGCAGCTACGAGACGTTCTACAAACATGATCCGAAAACCGATGAAGAGAAGTTCCCGGACAGCCTTAAAAAGGCTCACGATGTTATGGTTATGCACAACATCAAATGGGCTTATGAGAATGAAGGCGTCGGGAAAAAGTATACCGAGGTTACGGAGCAATGGAGCCGCCTTGAATTCGAGGATGAGCAATATAAAATCGTTCTTCCCAAGACGCCGAAAGAGATCGCCCAGGAAGGGGCCAGACAGCATCACTGCGTCGCTGGATATATCAACAGCATCCTGAATAAGGAATGCCTGATTTTGTTCCTGCGCCGTAAGGAGTGTGAGGACAGATCCTTCCTTACCTTGGAGTATGACCTGAAAAAGAATATCCGCCAGATTAAGGGGGAATTCAATCGAAGCATTTTCGAGATGACTAATGCTACGCAGGAAAAGGCTCTTTTCAAGTTCCTGAGGGCTTGGTCGATGAAAACTGGCATTGATACTGGGATTTCTAAAGTGAAGGCGGGAGCGTGATGATCGTATCGAAGCAAAGGAACTCTGTATCCTTGAAAGAAAACGACCTCGCTCTGCACAATCGTGTTATGCAGTACCTGTATGAGAAGCATCGCATCAATCATATCGCCCTTTGCGTATGCGGTACGATTACCTTTGAACGGGAGCAGGAGGTAAGCTGGTCTGTCAGTCTGGAAACTGCCCCGTGCTTCTTTCCGGAACTGTCCCGTGCATTCTTTGAAACGCTGCATAGTTTTGCCGGTGAGTATTCATACTGCAACCACTGTGTTAATCATTAGTGTCTGGATCTTTGTGCCTGCGGCAGCGGCGAGGATCCCGAAGAATGTGACGGCGGATTTGCAGAGTGCGGTCTTTGCGGCCAGTATGTAAGGGAGGCGAGCTGATGGAAACTTTGACACAGATGATGTCCAGATATACATCGGTTGCAAAGTCCATCCGTACCAAGCTGATGACGGTCATCGATGCGAGCCCGGAAAACCCGAATATCAAGGGGCTGGATATCTGTTGCTTTATTGTCAGTTCTACCGAGGTTCTGGAAAGCAGAATGCTTTGTGCAGCAAAAGCGGATTTTGAAGGGGATTCTTCAAACGAAGGAAACCTTAGGATCTCAGCTCAAACGCCTTCTGGATATTGCAGATATAGGTAAAACGGTGATCCGTTCTTACGGTCGGTCCTACACCTTTATCTTTCACCCGGATGTGATAAAGGTATTAAAGGAAAAACTGGACGGGTTTGAGCTTAAAATTGAAACATAGCACAACTTAATATTTCCGCACACTTGCGGGGATGTATCTAACCCCGCAGATGTAAGCCTGTGGGGTAATTTTATCTTGGAGGTTTACATATGTGTATGGTTAATATGTTGGGCTACCAAATAGAAGTCGATTACGGTGCCCATGTAAAAGAAAGACTTCGTTCACGTTTTGATGATGTGGATATCGCTTTTTTGGAATACAGAATTGAAGCGGTATTCAGTGATGAGGCTGTTGCCGATCATCTGATGAACGAAGTGAGGATAGGCGAGGACGTTGTTCTGATTGATGAGGATTCAGGAATCACCTTTGCTGTGAACGTGGGTTTGGAGACGATCTATATCATGACAGTCTATAACGCTTTTGAATACTCCGGTTTCCGCTGCGGAGACAGGCAGCAGGTTCTGAAGTTCGCAGAGAAAATGGGGTTCAGAGTCGGTCGGTTTGAGAGAAAGTGAGGAAATGTATATGCATAAGATTAGAAACGGTTCCTGTGCCTATATTACAGGCAATGTCATTATCAAGCAGAAAGACGGCGAGATAAAATCCCTTGGCGGAAGCAGGGTGAGGGTTATCTCCGGTCGGAAGAACTTCTGTCTGTGTGATATCGGCATAGAAAAGCCAATCTTTATACCTATGAAAAACCTAAAAGCGGCATAATGACACGCAGTTCTGCAGATTTCAAAAAAAGAACATGTTAGAATATAGCGGGCCGCATCAGAAGCGGAGGAAACTGAATGAATAAAGAGTTACGATTACGGGCCGTTCAGGTTTTGCAGAATGAGTTCGGTGATAACTGGCAGGCAATAGTTCAGTCTCTCGGTACGGAAAATCTTCGTCAACGAGTTGGCAAAGACCTGACCAGCTTTATAGCTTTCCCTGACAGGGGAGAAGGCGGTAACAATGCCTGGCGCGGAAACTGCTCCCCGAAGGTGGTTGAAGCAGTTGCCAGGTATGTGATGGATTCCAAACGATATTACGGAAAAGATGTTTCGGATTTTACACTGCTCGATCCTATGTCGGGCAGCGGTACATCTAAATTTGCAGCTGATAAATTGGGTATCAAGTCGGTTTTATATGACCTGAACCCAAACGCTCCCCAAGGGCGCGGCGGATGGAACGCCCTGCGCGACGACGTGGAAGAGTCAGCGGATATGGTTTTCTTTCATCCTCCGTATCATACCATGATTGCCTATTCAGGCAATATGTGGGGCAATCCCCATCCGGACGACCTTTCCCGATGCAGCAGTTATAAAGAGTTTATTGACAAGCTGAACTTCGTATTGAAAAAGCTCTATATGTCTCTTCGCAAGGATGGCAGACTTGCCGTCCTTGTGGGAGATATGAGGCTGAAAGGTCAGTTTTACAGCATGCAGACGGATATGATGAAACTGGGGGAGTATGAGTCGTTTATCGTGAAGGGGCAGTTTAACTGTGCTTCCGATAACAGAACCTATGCAAAGCCCTTCATTCCGATTGTGACCGAGTATCTGATGTTATTCCATAAGAAGGATGTTCTGATGATTCCTTTTTCAAAGACCTTATCCGGCAGATTTGATGTGTCGCAAAAGGACGATGTATCCCTGACCTGGCATCATCTGATACGCCTGACAATGGAATCGGTAGGCGGTGAAGCGGAGCTTTCGACTCTCTATTCTATGCTTGAAAAACATCCCAAGGCTCAGAAAAATGAACATTACAAGGAAAGGATCAGGGCAACGATCTATGAGCGTAAGGAGCAGTATCTGTCTTGTGGAAACGGACGATACCGGCTCAGTTATAAGGTTGCCTGACCGAAGAAAACAGGATATGCACAGAAACGCATTGCCATTATTATATATTGATTACATGAAAATATGAAGGGTGTTTAAGTAGTAAGCCGATAGGATAACTGTCAAGTTATATGGTTACGCCAAAATCTTCATCTCTCTGGTAGACTACAGCAAGCGGAAGATAAAATATTTGTTGTAGTTATATCAGGGAGTATACATAGAAAATCACCGCTTGTTTTAGTCAGACGACGGTTCGGTTTGGTGTAAAATATAATTAAAGAGAGGTAGTCCATATGACGGAACATGATATTCGCGAGAAGATTACAAAATTACGGATGGAAAACAATCATTTATCAGAATATCAGATGAGTCTGAATCTTGGACAGTCTAAGGGATATATTCAGGGGATTACTTCGGGAAGGTCTCTTCCGTCTATGAGAATGTTCCTTATCATCTGCGAGTATTTTGACATAGAGCCATCAGAATTTTTTGAGGAGCCTATGCCGTCCGTTATGGAACGGAAGATTCGTGATGAGATGAAAGGCTTGACGGATGAGGATTTGGAACACTTATTGTACATAATCAGAAAAATGAAGACAGATGTAAAGTAAATAGCCTTTTCGGAGGTAAACGTATGAAAAGGACTAATTGGTTCGAATTAAGGTATTGGCATTACTATCTCGACGTCTTGCCGGGAAGAATCCTTTGTGGGCTTTTTCATGTCTCCGGAAAAAATATAATAGAAATATTCAAGGACGTTGCTTTGTGTAAAGGCACCGTCCTTGTTTTGTCTTGAGATCCATTTTGATGTATTACGGCATGCTGTTTGTACAAGGAGAGTGATGTCAGATGGTTATATCATAACTGCTTAACAACCGAATAATTTCCTTTGGGGTAACGTCAAATTTTTCGGACAGGTGTTCCACGGTATATCCGTCTTGTATGAGTTTCGCTGCCTGTTCCCTGGTCAGCCTTTCGGACAAAGGTGCCCTATCGGTTTTGAAAATGGAATGCTCGTATCGGAATTTCCTGACAAGGCTTGCGGAACATCCGTAATGCCTGGCAAGTTCCCTGTCGGACCTGCAAAGAACGACATACTGTTCTCTGACGTAATCCCTGTCAAAAGCTGCGGTAGTGGTAGGCTTGCTGAGATCATATTCTGCCATCAACTTCCTGATATGATGATAGGATTTGCCAGTCATATTGCAGATCTCCAGAATCGTATGCTTTTCAAGCTGTTCTGCAAGCCATTCTGCCGTGATAACCGGTTCATTAAACAGTTCAGGATATTGCGCTTTATATTCAGCGTATAGCTGCGTGATGTACTGCTTGGAAACGTGATATTTCCTGGCGATGGTGATCAGGTTCTGGGTTTTCAGCTCCTCTTTGAAGCGTGAGGGCGTGAGCGTATCTTTGACTGCCATATGTCATCCTCCCGTTGGAAAGCATTTTACCCCTTCAGGCGCAAATTTTCCAGGTTTTTTGCTTGCTTTTTATTTCCCCGATAAACAGATTCTCTTCGTATAATTAAATTTATCAGGAGGAATTGAAATGTTAGTAAATTACAAAAACAGGAAACTGCTGCTTCCATTTGATCCCATGTATTATTGCTGGTGGGTGAAAAAGTATAATGCGAAGATGAAGTTCTACGGTATTGCAGTTCCTGCGCCGGATGCGTCATGCAGGAATTCACTTATGATCTGTGCCGCGTGCGGGACACATGCCGGGCTGTATTATCACTATGCGGATGGGATAACATGCCCTAAGTGCGGCAATTCCTATCACAATAATCGCTACGCCAAGGAATACAATGCGCGGATTCTTAATTGTCTGATAGGCTTGCCGAGAGTAAGGGATGGCAAGGTATCCTTCGACCTTTATGAGTATGCAGAGAACGCAAAAACAGGCGTGTGGGAACCGGAGTTGTTTTACACGATCCGCTATTCAAAGGAAAGCGGTCTGGAAACAATTCCTGCCCCGGGAAAGAGAAGCCGTCCCATTCATCACCTGACATCAACCCGTATGCAGGTTGACGAGGGGCATGTGCAGAAGCTCATCAAGGCGTTTGAAAAGGTGCATTCCGGAAATGGCTTTCGGGATATGCTCTACGACAAGCGCTGTGAAAAGGGTAGGCTGGATATTAAGGTGCTCATCCAGTACTTTTATTACTTGGGGAAGTATCCGCAGCTTGAGCAGATTGTCAAAGCAGGGTACGGTGCGGTAGTCCGCGATATTATGCAATTCTCTCCGCAGGTGGTCAATAGGCGCATTCAGTATCTTTTTAAGTCTGCGACCAGGGAGAAGAACATCGTCGAGCTTCCGTCCTTTGTCCGGGAGTTCATCAAATCCGATCCGCAGATGAATGATAAGCGAATGCTTGCGTTAGAATCCTTATATAAGGCGGTGCCGAACATGAGCCGTGAGGATTTTGAGATGTTCAGGAAAGCATTCCCGAGATACCTGCTAGCCAGCCGCTATATCATCCGTTTTCTGGAGGAAGGCGAGTATTCCTTCCGTGAGGTATGTAAACTGGTACTCGGCAATCGAAAGCGTTCTGCTCCCCGGGAACTGCTCTGGTATCAGAAGGACTATATCCGCATGTGCAGGCAGATGGAAATCCCTTACGAGCGTTTTCCCAAGGACATCAGAAAACTTCATGATGTCATATCCGCAAACTACCGTGTCAGGCAGGATAAGATAAGGTCACAGGCATTCGATCAGAAGTGCGCCGAATACAAGGAGGTGGGGATTACCTCAGATCAATACTTTATACGTTTCCCGCATGACTTCGCGGAGCTTATAATGGAGGGCAGTACCATGCATCATTGCGTTGCATCCTATGCCGACAGGGTGATCGACGGCACATCCATCATCTTCTTTATGCGTAAGACAAATGAAGCGGAGATGCCGTATATCACCATGGAGTTCGACAGGAAGGGCGAACTTGTCCAGGCGCGGAAGAACCGGAATGCCCCCATCGGGAACAGCGAGGAGTCTGCGTTCATCCGGAAATTCCAGAAGGAGGTCCTTTTGCCGGTGATTCGGAGCAGGAAGGGGGCGTAAAAAGCAAAGCAGCAGAGCCGAGGCTCTGCTGCCCTACATAATCAGGAGTCTCGTATGGTTTCAAGAATCAGCTTGGCGATTTCCATACACTCGCCGTATGATTTGCGAAAATTCACGCCGTAGATGCTCAAAGCGCGCCTCAGGATGATGCATACCGAGTGCGGTGTAAAACTTTCGTTGATGGTGTCCGCGATATGCTCTGCAACCGGCAGATATTCGTCAGGCGAGATGAAGGTCAGGCCAATGGGATTCCAGTTATCGAGGATTTCTTTGATCTGTTCCGGCATACATCCTTGCCCTGCGGTCAGTTCACGGAGGCACGAAACGCATTTTCAATCATTCTCAGTATGTCCGAGAACTCCCTTTCAGGTGCGGTTACCGTGACGTCGTACTGTGCTTTCAGCCAGTCGGACGCAGCCTGCAGCTCTGCAAGAAGGCCGGTCTGGTAGATGATCTTATCCTGAGGCGGATTCATAGCGGAGATTTCGGAATACGCATCATCGATATTTTTTACCGCATGCTCTGCCTCATCCTGACCGACAGCTGCCGCATTGGCAAGAGGCTGCAGCACGGAGATCAACGGAGCCAGCCTGTAATTGACCGCCATCTGATATTCTGCAGCGCTCAAGGGGTAAGCCGTGCTGTGATGAAGCTCGTCCTTGTCTGATGTAGAACCGCATCCGCACAGAGCAAGACAGAGGAGCAAAACAAGGGTCAGGGACAGTGCGGACGTTTTACGCATAGGCGTTCCTCCTTTCCTTTAAAAGTGAAGAACTATGATGTATAAACCCGCATTTGTCAAGTATCTTACAGATTGTTTTTAAAAAGGTTCAGATGGATCTGCTTGTACAGGTACTCCAGCCGTTCCGGTTGAATGCGGACCGAGGTCCGATGGGCGAATTCGGTGTATCCGTCAGAAATATATTTTTGCCGCAGGTCACGGATCTTGGGACTTGCAATATCAAAAGCAGTGGCTATCTGGAAGAGGCTCATTTTCTCCTCGATATAGAGATAGCGGAAGAGCTTGGGCGGGATGCGCTCCTCAACGGAAGGGCGCTGATTGCTGAGCAGCTTGTACTTCAGGCGGAGCCGTTTTACCGTCCCTGGCGAAACGCTGAAATGCTTTGCGATCTTGGCGTCGCTCCAGCAGCGGTTTATGAACAGTTCGCGTAGCAGCTCCTCGCTGATCCGTTCAGATCGGTGGGCGTTTTCAAGCCCCAATTCGCCCAACAGGACGGATATGCGGGATGGCGTCATATGATTTTCTCTGGCTATGGTTGCTACATTTTTGGTAAGGAGCTCCGCCTTGAACCATTCCCTTGACAGGGGAGTAAGGCTGTTGGCGGTCGGTGCAACCAGCTTGTACTGCGCGGCCACCTCAAAGATCGTTTTTGTGTGAAGCTCCCTGCAAAGGTCTTTTTTGGAGATGAGCTGCAGAAGCTCTTCCAAAAAGCGGGGGTAATAGCCCATATTATTGGTCGCGGCGATCTCCCCGGCAAGCGGGTGCCCTGATTCGGAATAGCGGTTTTTAAGCTCGGTAACCGTTGTTCTCGAAGAATTGTACAGGCTTGCGATCTGTCCCAGGCCCAGCTTGGAGACAACATACAGCCGGTGGAACAGTTCGATGGGAAGTTTTTCCGCCAAAGGCTTTCTGTCGCTTGCCAGTATATCATATGTTTGGCGCAGGTATTTAATGTTAGCGGTATTTGTTCCGTACATCTGCGCAATGGCCTTGTCGGTCATTTCCTGCTCTACGTACAGCTTCCAAAGGGTATCGCGGGAAATCTCCCTGGAAAGGTTGCGGCGGTTCTCCGGAATGAATTTCTGCTTGAAGTAGCAGAGGGTGCGGTAGTGGATGCCGCTGTGGTTCGCAATCTCAACCAGGCTGTCGAAACGGGACAGCTTGTCCTCAAACCATTCCTTCGTCAGGAAGTATTTTAGGGGAAACGCATCCGGCTGGCTTTTGCAAAGCGAGAAGCAGTAGGCTTCCAGTTCCTCTATGGCGATGGAATATTTATCCGCAACTTCAGGGAATGTGCCGGGCTTCTCAATGAACTCGGCACGGATAATTTCAGGTGTTGGTTTTGCCATGTCAGTTTCCTCCGTGAGGCTTTCTCCACCCTATTATACATCAATTGGCCGTAAAAATCAACCTGATTAGGCGAAGATGAAATAAAAAAATGCGAAAACAAAAATAAAAATCATGAATTTTTCTGCTTAGGCACTTGACAATCGGGAATGTACGCATTATATTCCGCACGCCTGCCGGGAAACCGCAGAGAATTACGAAAGGAGCAAACCTATGAACATTACCAAAGTAACCGTCAAGAAGATTGAAGGGCTTCAGACGCTGCGCGGCGTTGCCAGCGTGGTGCTGGATGACGAGATCAAGATCAGGGACATTAAAATCCTTGAGCGCGAATCCGGGTTTTCGATTATGATGCCCAATAAGAAGATTGCGGACGGAAAGTATGTCGGGTACGCTTATCCGGTCACAGAAAAGGCTCGCAGCGAGCTTCAGGAAGCGATCTTGGAAAAGTACTATGAGGCGGACTGATCCCGCAGATTTGGACAGGGCAAGGAGACATGCTTTCGGGCACAGGAAAAGGAGGCGGATCGAATGACATTCAGAAACAGCATTCGGAAACTTATCAGAGCGGAAGGATACAAGCTTCGTGATTATGAGGGAGATGCAAAAACGATGGACGGCAATCTCATTTACGTTGTTCGATTTTGCAGGGAAAACGGGATCCATCTGAGTTACGACAACGTCGAAGGCCTGCTGATCGGCGTCTGGTCCCTTGTTGGTGAGAGCGGCTTCACCAACGAGGAAGCGGTTAGCAGGCTGATCGCGGAGGTCCTGAAAGCCTGTGAGCAATGACAATTACATATAGAACGTGTATAAGCCCAGTGATTTTGACCATTCAAAACTTCACTGGGCTTTTGCGTTCTTATGTAATCAACTGCGGGAGGTTACAGGATGCCGAGACGTGTCAGGCAGAAAGGAAGGCCGAACCACTCCAAACGCAGCACGGATAAGAAGTTCCGGTTCATCAGTTACAGATTGCTGCTCAGGGATATCCAAGCCAAAACTGCTTTGGAGAACATGACGTCTTCCGCAACAAATGAGAGGAGACATAGAAATTGTCTTTTTTAAGCTTCAAAAAATTGAAGTGATGCCCAATAAGGCGTCACAGGACAGGAAAGGACGGTATATCACATGATAAAAAGATTTGGACGTGTAATGGCCGCATTGCTTTCGCTGATCATGGTCGTGGGCGTGGTTCCGTTGAATGGCTTTGCATTTGCATGGGGGACCGAGGGCCAGGTGTGCTCGTCAAAGTTCGGCGACAGATATGTGGGCTTTGACGGCGAGAATTACTACGCAGCCAGCACTGTTGAATTCATCGTGTATGATGATGACGGCAATATTTCCAGGCATTCCAAAACAAGCGGCAATGTCCGCAGGAAATATTTGATGGTTGAGGCTGACGGCAGTGAGCGCTATGTTTACTGCATCGAGTCAGGTGTTGATTTTGGATCCTCCACCAACGAGTACACTTCCACAAGCGGCAGGAACAGCAGGTATTTTCAGAACTTGCCGAAGGCTGCAAGGGAAGGTATTATGCTCGCCACCGTTTACGGCTGGCGGGAGGGGAAAAGCACCCCTGTCGCCGGAACCAACAACGACGACTATGCGCTTGCAACCCAGATCATCATCTGGGAGTATCAGCAGCAATTAAGAACAAGCCCTACGAGGATTGAGGCGAACAGTCTTGGCATTCCTGCTGACAGCTACTATCAGACGATTCAGGGAAGGCCTGCTGAAAAGTGCTATGATTGGATTTTACAGCAGATGGCGAGCCACTTGGTTGTCCCCAGCTTCTCTGGCAAAACGCACACTCTGGAATACAATGCTTCCACAAAGCAGTATTCCATCACGCTTACCGATACCAACAACACCTATGCAGATCTCAAATTGACAAATGCAAATGGTATCACGGTAACGAGAAGCGGCAATAGGTATACCTTCACATCCTCCAGAATGATCACGGAGACCGTGACGGTTTCAGTTCAGAAGAATGTCTCTGATGTAGACGGCAGCATCCTGATTTGGGGACGCCCTGGCAAACAGACAATGCTGTGCGGTTCCGATGACCCGATATTCTTTACTTTGAACTTCAAGACTGAAACCTACGGAACAGCCAGGATCATCAAGAGTTCCGAGGACGGCAAAGTGGCAGGCATTAAATTCCGCATTACGGGAAACGGTGTGAATGAAGTGGTGACGACCACAAGCAACGGTACGGTTTCCAAGAGCCTCTTGCCGGGCACATACACCGTAACTGAATTGGCGGAAGATAGATATATCGAAAATGCCTCCAAAACAGTTACCGTCAGCAGCAATCAGACCGCAGAGGTGTCTTTCTTCAATAAGTTGAAAAAAGGCGATTTGCGAATCGAAAAGACATGTGATGATGGGCTTGCTGCAGGACTTGAATTCCGAGTGACAGCCCCGGTGATCGGGTACGATGAGACCTTTGAAACCAAGGCGGACGGTACGATCCTCATTGAAGACCTGCAGGTGTACGACAGTCAGAACAGACTGATCACCTATCAGGTCGAAGAGGTAGATACGCCCATTCGTTACGAAGCAGTAGCCGGACAGTCCTCCAAGCTGATCTATGGCGGTGAGGTCACTCTGAAATTCCATAATAAAATCAAAACTGAACATGCGCGTATTCTTAAAGTTGCTGAAGATGGCGATATTGTCGGCATAAAATTTAGAGTTACTTCCGATAACGGCTACGATCAGGTGTTTACTACTGATGCAAATGGTTCTTTTATAATCGAGGAGCTGCCGGTGTATAACACTTCAGATGAGATTATCCGATACACTGTAAGCGAAATCGAAACTGACGCGACATGTGTGCAGCCGGAGAGTCAGACTTTTACCCTTATAAAAGGAAATGTGACCCTTGAATTTGCGAATATTCTCAAAAAGTTTAGGGTAGAGGTTACAAAGCGTGATGCTGTAACAGGGAGCAGGCCTCAGGGCGATGGTTCTCTTGCCGGAGCCAAGTACGGCATCTATAAGAACGGCGAACTTGTTGATGTGTTTACCACCGACAGCAATGGATACTTTATCACGCCGTATTATGCCTGTGATGATAATTGGGAACTGAAAGAAATCAGTCCATCGGAGGGCTACCTGCTTGATACCGCGAGCTATCACATAGGCGCTGAGGCCAAACTTTACACGGTAGAGTATAACACCATTGCAACCGATGTAAACGAGCATTCGATTATGGGCTCCATCGCCATTATCAAGCATGCGGATACGGGCGAGACACAGATCGAAACGCCCGAGGAAGGCGCGACATTTGAAATCTTCCTTTCGTCCGCAGGCAGCTATGAGAATGCCCGTGAGAACGAGCGAGATATCCTCGTCTGCGACGCAGACGGCGTTGCCCGGAGCAAGGAGCTCCCGTATGGCCGTTACACTGTCCGCCAGACTTCCGGCTGGGAGGACACCGAGTATATGCCGGCATTTACGGTATATATCAACACTCATGGCGAGGTTTACAAGTATCTCATCAATAACGCTCCATTCACCTCTTATCTGAAACTTGTGAAGATTGACAGCGAGACCGGCAGGCAAATTCCGTATGCGGGTGCTGCGTTTCAAATCTACGATGCAAACGGTCAGCGCGTCGTGATGCAATACACCTATCCCGCTTTGACCGAAGCTGACACGTTCTATACTTCTGCGGATGGTTACCTGATCACGCCGGAGAAGCTGAATTCCCTGATGACGGAACTGGACCAAACAGTGAAAAGCATCCGTGAGCTTTCTG
>ERZ857984.1681-NODE-1681-length-16556-cov-11.149930_pt1 | contig 16556 bp, 8 predicted proteins | sample MGYA00519914_ERZ857984 | MGnify/ENA primary metagenome ERZ857984 (study PRJEB31778, sample SAMEA3449417) | human gut metagenome | biome: human gut; feature: human-associated habitat; material: faeces | place: United Kingdom | collected 2010/2012 ... | reverse complement strand
CCGTCGGCAACGGCGGCACCGCCGGCACGACCGGCCAGTCCCGCGCCGTCGAGGCCCTGAGGGTCAGGCTGTCCGGGGAGCTGTCCGCCCGCTACACCGTCTGGTACCGCGTCCACTCCGCGGAGTTCGGCTGGCTGGGCTGGGCGTGCGACGGCGCCGACGCCGGCTCGGCGGGCTACGGCCGCGCCGTCCAGGCCGTCCAGGTCGCGGTCCTGCCCAAGGGCGACCCCGCCCCGGGCGACACCGCCTGTCCTTTTAAGAGCCGTAGCGATGAACCTGCCTCAATCATTGTTCGCTCACATACGTCGAATATTGGTTGGATGTCGCCCGTAGGCGGCGGATCTGTTGCCGGGACAACTGGTAGGGGCCTCCCCATGGAGGCTCTTGAGGCTCAGCTTGGCTGGTATGGTCACTCGGGCTCCATTGAGCTTCGTGGCCATGTTTCTAATGTCGGATGGCAGCAGTGGTCTGAGGGGCACTGTGGAACGACTGGTAAGTCTCAGCGTCTCGAAGCCGTTCAGATTCGTCTAACCGGTGAGGCAGCTGAAAAATATGACGTCTGGTATTGTGCTCATGTGTCAGGTATAGGCTGGCTTGATTGGGCTTGCAATGGAGCTGACGCTGGTTCTGCCGGTAAAGGCAAGGCTATCGAAGCGGTAAAGGTAATCCTTGTGGAGAAAGGCGGAGCAGCGCCTGGCTCTTCGAGCAATGTCTTTATCGGCGATCTAGATGCTGTTGCGGTTTCCGGATCCGCCGTTTCTGGAGAGAGTCTTGGCTTATCTTCTGGTCAATAGGCTACGATCGGGGGCAAGGGCGCCAAACCGCTGAACTCCATTGCCTTAAGCGTTGCAGGCCAAACTGATGACGGGTCAATTTCCTATGCCGTTATGGATTCATATTCAGACTGGGGCGCTTTTTCATCGGATGGCGGTGCTGCCAAGGCGGTATCCGGCGCACCCATAAAAGCGATAAAAATGTCGCTGAGTGGCCAGTTTGCTGCCAATTATGACATTTGGTATCGAGTATGCGATTCCGGTAATGGCTGGACGGGTTGGACGTCAAATGGTCAGGCATGTGGCGTTTCTGGCGGTTCTTCCGGTTTGTGCGGCATAGATGTTGTACTTGTTCGTAAGGGCCAACCTGCCCCTGGTCCTACCAGTAATGCATTTATCGAAACGTCGGGAATCGGTCTTGTATCCCAGGCGCACGTTGCTTCTGCGGGCTGGTTGGCTCCCGTTGGCAATGGCGAAACTGCCGGTCAGACGGGCATGTCTCGTTCTCTGCAGGCGTTGTATGTTTCGACGCAGGGTATCGATGCCTCCGTCGAAGTATCGGCGCACGTTGCGAATATCGGTTGGCAACCATACGTCTCGGGTGCTTCCTACGCTGGCACTGTTGGCAAGGGCCTTGCAATTCAGGCGGTTAAATTAAGGCTCACTGGCAACGACGCTTCAAAATACGATATTTACTACCGTGTTCATGCGGCGGATTATGGCTGGCTTGGTTGGGCTAAAAATGACGCCGCAGCTGGCACCGTTGGACTGTCTAAGCAGGCCGAGGCAATTCAAATTAAGTCGGTTGCCAAGGGTTCGTCCGAGGCTCCCGTTCAAGATCATGCTGCTTTGATCCAGCTTCCCGGGCTATCTGCTAAGGCTAATTGCTCCGGTCTTGGCTGGCAAGCGTCCGTTGGCAATGGCGGTGTTGCCGGAACGGTTGGGCAGAACCGTGCCATGGAGGCCATGCAGTTGTCGCTTTCCGATAGCTCCATGAGCGGTGGCATTTCGTATTCTGCTCATGTATCCAATATCGGTTGGCAGTCTGCTGTTTCGGACGGGGCTACATCGGGAACTGTTGGCCAAGGGCAGCAGATCCAAGCTGTGAAGATTAACTTGACTGGCGACGTTTCGAATTACTTTGATGTCTGGTATCGCGTCCATGTGTCAAATTACGGATGGCTTGGCTGGACCAAAAATGGATCGCCCGCGGGTACCACGAAGCCTGGCATTCCTGTTCAGGCTTTACAGGTAAAGATTGCCCCCAAGGGCGCTTCCGCACCAGGCTCTACGTCTGATTCGTATTTTGAGACCTATCGTTATATGGGGTATCAGACCCCGGGATCATATCCAAAAGTTAGTTGTAATAGCGTACAGCTTCCTTCATATTGCACCGGTTACTTTACGTATGTCACGCCTTCTCGAATTCCTTACAACGCTTCACGACAGGATTGCATCAACGCATTCGTCCAGCGTGCTCGTGAATATATCGGTACTCGTTATATCGAGCCGTGGTCTTCTTGGCCAGGGGATGCAGTTGATTGCTCGGGCTTGGTGCTGCAATGTTTGTATGCGACTGGCATGGATATGGGTTGGTATAACCCCTATAACCATCGTTGGTTGCCCGAGCAGACCTATAACTCCATGAACTGGTATCGCAACAACACGTTTATGCCGGTTAGCACCTCTGCTATGCAGAGGGGAGATGTGGTCTACTACCGGGGTCATATTGGAATCTACATTGGAAACGGTCGAATCATTGATTCGTGGCCGGGGATCGGTGTGACCGAGCGCTCGGTCAATGCTCCAGGTCGTGTAATCGGCGCAGCTAGGCCTTTTGCATAGAGTCTGTTGAGGCGCTCCGTTGCAGGAGCGCCTCTTTTTGACTGTATGGTAAACGTTGCTTTTCTAAGCTTTAAATGCCTGTATGGAAGTGCGGTAATATAGCAGCTATTCGGTCTTTACATGTGGTCAATGTCCGGGGGGATATACATGAAACATCTCAAAGCGTCTGCGGCTTTGGTTTGTACGCTATTGATGGGCTGGTCGCAAATCATTCAGCCTTACAGCGCGTATGCGCTGTCGGTTCAGGCCGCCGCTGCCTCGCAGTCGGTCTTGCAAACATCAATCGAGCACGAATCTCAAGGTGTAAGTTCTCAGGGGGCGCAGGACGATGCCTCGGGTTCTCGGGGTGTGACCGAATGGTATGGTGACGATGCAAATGCTGCTCGTCCTGATGGGGAAACAGATTCGGATTCCGGCGAACAGCCTGGAATTGGCGTCGAAGAATCTGGTGTTGACGAGTCAAACGGTGAAGCCCCAACCGATGATTCCGCTGAGATGAATTCCTGCGAAGCAGACTCTTTGGAACCGAACTCTTGGCGTTTCGAAAACGGCGTGCTTATCGATTCTGGCAATGGCGACATCGATGCGCAGTCTTTAACTGACGATTCTTTGCCCAATGGCGTTGTCGCGCGCGGCATCGATGTCAGCAATCATCAAGGAACTGTTGATTGGAATAAGGTTAAGGCCGCGGGGATTGATTTTGCCATTCTCAAGGTCGGTCCGGTTTACGGAAAACCTGACGATTCTTTTGAAAGGAACGCTGCTGAATGTGAACGCCTCGGCATTCCTTATGGCGTGTATTACTACTCCTACGCCCGTTCTGTAGAGGATGCCAATAAAGAGGCCGACAGGACACTTGCTTGGCTCGGTGGCCATCATCCGTCGCTTCCCGTCTATTATGATCTTGAGGATAGCTATATCTTGCAAGATCCGGATTTCAGCAAGGATAAGCTCACTCAGATTGCGCAGACTTTTTGCAACCGTATGGAGGCCGTTGGCTTTAAGTCGGGTATCTATGCGAACCTTAACTGGCTTAACAACTACCTGAATTCTCCGTCGTTGAACGGTTATGACCATTGGGTCGCTCAATATAATTGGCGTTGCGATTATGCTGGCAGCTACAGTTTCTGGCAGTATTCAAGCAGCGGTAATGTCCCGGGCGTTAACGGACGCTGTGACATGAACTACTGCTTCAACGGTTCTCTTCTGAACGTAGACGACAGCAAGATGTATATTCAGTATGAGGCACATGTCTCGAATATTGGCTGGATGAGCAGCAAGCGCGACGGATCTACAGCTGGCACAACGGGGCAGTCTAAATCAGTGGAGGATCTTAAGGTCGGCATCTTGAATCCTGTTGAAGATGGCTCTGTGCAAATTAACGCCAATGTAAGTGGCATCGGCTGGCAGGGCTGGGACACCCCCTCGGCCTCCGAGGGCGGAACCACCGGCCAGGGCCGCGCCGTCGAGGCCGTGCGCCTGAGGCTCACGGGCTCCCTCGCCAAGGACTACGACGTCTACTACCGCGTCCACGCCTCCAACATCGGCTGGATGGCCTGGGCCAAGGACGGCGGGGAGGCCGGCACCACCGGTATGTCATGCTCTCTCGAGGCTGTTCAGATTAAGCTCATTAAGAAGGGCACCTCCCATCCTGATACATCAGGGTATTCCCATCTTGAAATACCTACGGTGACGTATTCCTCTCAGGTGAAAGGTGCTTGGCAGAATTCTGTCCCCGCTGGAGAGGTGTCCGGTACAACCGGTCAGGGAATTCCCATCACCGGGTTTTCAGCTAAAACTACTTCATCTGTTGCCGGCGGGATTAATTATCAACTGCATCTTTCGAATGTGGGCTGGACGTCTGGTAAGTCAAACGGAGTGCAGCTTTCGTCTACCGCTGAATCCAATTCGGTTGAGGCTATTAAAATTTCTCTTTCTGGTGACTTGGCAACCTATTTTGATGTTTGGTACAGGGTTCATGTCGATAATGTCGGCTGGCTTGGTTGGACTAAAAATGGCTCCGTTGCCGGTAGTACTGGCTATGGGGCGCATGTCCAAGCTATCCAAGTTCGACTTACGAGGAAGGGCGTCAATGCCCCCGGGAGCACCGTTTCGCCGTGTTTGCTTGGGCAACCAACCGCGTTTGCAAATCCCATGCAGAAGAAAATTGTAGATCTTGCCCGACAGGTGCCGTCTCCTGGCCCGGGATTGTGCTCCGAGTGGATTGCAGATATCTATGAGCGTGCCGGATTTAGGAATGTCCATACAGATGCCTGCGATTACTACTGGGATTACTGTAAATACACCGATTATTCTCATTTGAAAGTCGGAATGGTCATTGCCGTTCCTTCGCATACGCATACACGCATGGGCAGCATTTACGGTCACGTTTGTCTCTACATCGGTAATAACCAGGTTATGGATAATGTCGGTCGGATCAGGACGCTTGATATGGCGTACTGGTTGGATTATTATTCCACCTCATACAAGCCAAAATGGGGCTGGTATGACAACGTGCCGCTTGCATAGTGGGTCGAAATTCGTGTTTTCACACAGGTTCTAGCAAATATTCTGATTAAAACGAACGGGTCGTTTTGCAACGGTCCGTTCGTTTCTATTTAAGTGCCATTCACGTTTTCGGTATTTATGCAATTGTCGTAACGATAAATAATGATGCTAAATATGGTCGATTAATGGGGGAGTCGAATGAAAAAGACGCAACGACTGCTAGCAACGGCAATGACGCCATTACTGATCATTCAGTGTCTTCTGACGCCCCTTTCTGTCTGGGCTGATTCTTTACCGGCGCAGCCGGAATCTACTGATTATTCCGTCAGCGCCGCCGACAGCTCGGAAGACGAGGACATCGTCTTAAATGACGAACAACAGGGGGTTGAAGTCGAGCAGCCGACTGTGTCAGACAATGATTCTCCCTCATCCGTTTCCAGCGAGTCTGCTTCCAATGCGACTGATTCGCCGAAACCCGAAAATGATGTATCCGCTGTCTTTGGCTCTGTTTTATACCAGACTCATGTACAGGATATTGGCTGGCAAGCTCCCGTTTCAAATGGAATGACGGCTGGCACAACAGGTCGTGCTAAGCGCGTCGAAGCCCTCAAGATCAATCTGCTTTCACAGGATGGCAGTCCTTTGGGGAATAACAGCATTTCGGTCCAATCTCACATTTCCGGGATCGGCTGGGAGTCTCAGCCGGTGGGCAATGGGCAGACATCTGGAACAGTTGGACAGTCGCGAGCCATCGAAGCGATCAAGCTATCTTTGTTGGGCGGTCTTTCTGATTCGTATGACATTTGGTATCGCGTGCATTCTGCAAATGTTGGTTGGCTTGGCTGGGCCTCAAATGGTGAGCCTGCTGGAACGCAGGGCTATGCTTACCAGATCGAGGCAGTTCAGATTAGGGTGCTTCCAAAAAATGCCCAAGATGCACCGGTTCGAGGTGATGCCTTTAGGGACCATTCTCAGGATCCGCCTACCGTTTCCTATCGATCTCATGTCTCGAATGTTGGATGGATGAGCGCCGTCGCGGACGGAAAGACATCGGGAGTCATCGACTCAAGTAGTGCAATCGAAGCGTTATCGGTTAGTGTTAATTGGTATGGTCACGGAGGCTCTATTTTCTCTCGCGCGCACGTCTCTGGCATCGGTTGGCAAAACTGGTCTTCAGGCGCTGTTGGCACGACCGGGCAGTCTCGGACCATTGAAGCCGTTCAGCTTAAGCTGAATGACGATATATCTGCAACCTACGACATTTGGTACCGCGTGTATGCTTCCAAATTGGGCGGATGGCTGGGCTGGACGTCTAACGGGTCTCCTGCGGGCTCGGTGGGGAAGGGTGCCGCCATTCAGGGTGTTCAGATTTTATTGGTCGAAAAAAGCGGCTCTGCTCCCGGCGATACGTTGAACCATTTCATTGGAGCTACGGATGTTCTAAGCGGGAGCTCGCTTGGTCTTAACGGTAAAAGCCTGGGCTCCGTACAAGGCAAATCAATCCAATTGGGCTCCGAGAACGGCTCTGAACCTTTAACCTCGCTCTCCATTTCGTTTGATAATCAAGAGATTTTAGGCTCAATTGACTATTCCGGCTTTTTTGAATTTGGCGGATGGAGCGGTGCTGTTTCTGACGGTGCTGCGCTTAACTCTAAAAACGATGGGCGTGTTCTAAAGGCAGTGAGATTGGCTCTTGCTGGTGATTTGTCTAATGCCTATGACGTTTGGTATCGGTGTTTTGACTCCAAAAAAGGATGGCTTGGCTGGGCGTGTAATGGCGCGGATGCGGGGGCAACGATACCGGGTTCATTCCTTAAGGCTGTCGAAGTAAGGATTATCAGTAAAGGCAGTGACGCTCCCGGAGTAACGGACGGAGCATTTGTTTCCGATACTTCCGCCGATTGCACTCATGTTGTATATCAGGCTCATTCCGCTAACCGTGGGTGGTCTCCATCTGTTTTAGATGGGCAGGATGCCGGCACAACGGGAAAATCGCTTTCTCTTCAAGCTCTGAATGTGTCGTTGTCCGGTGTGGACGATGATTCTCTAGTTGAGGCACGAGCCCATGTTGCTAATATCGGTTGGCAGGAATGGCAGTCTGTCGGTTATGTTGGGACCGTTGGACAAGGATTGGCCATTCAGGCTCTTGAGCTGCGCATTAATGGTCCCCTCGCGAATCAGTATGACATCTACTATCGAGTTCATTTGGCTGGTTATGGTTGGTTGGGTTGGGCCAAAAACGGCGATTCCGCTGGAACGACCGGGTTAAATATCCAGATAGAAGCTGTCCAAATTAAGCTTGTCGCGAAGGGCGGGGATCCTGGCGCGTCGTCTGCGCCCGCATTTATCTCTGCTCCAGCTCTAACGCTCCAGGCGCATGTCGCCACGCTTGGTTGGATGAATCCTGTTGGCAACGGTGGTGTTGCAGGCACAACTGGCAGATCGCTTGCTATTGAGGCACTGAAGCTGAATGTTTCCAGTAGCGTATCGGGCGGTATTGAGTACTCCGCTCATGTACAGGATGTGGGCTGGCAAGGCTGGGCTTCCAATGGGGATGTCACTGGCACAGTAGGCTGCGCAAAGCGTATCGAGGCTCTTAAGATTAGGCTGACCGGTGATTTATCGAGCTACTTTGATGTTTGGTATCGAGCATATTGCCAAGACTTTGGGTGGCTTGACTGGACTTCAAATGGGCAGCCTGCGGGTACGTCTAGGATAGCCTGCAGAGTCGAGTCTGTTCAAGTGAAGATTGTTCCCAAGGGTGCTGGTGCTCCCGGTTCTACTGCGCGTCCGTTTACTGACCAGCCCTTGTTGCCGGCAGATATGATGACTATGCTTAATCGGGCTAATAGGTATTCGAGCAATACAAACTGGCTCATTATGGTTGACAGGCTAGCATGCCGCCTTGGAGTTTTTCGTGGACAGCGCGGGTCGTGGAGTTATGCTCAATACTGGACTTGCTCTACCGGCGACCCGAGTACCCCAACGCCTACGGGTGAGTATGCCGTCACCGGCAAGGGCTACTCGTTTGGACATGGGTATACCTGCTACTACTACACGCAGTTTTACGGGGACTATCTGTTCTATTCAATACCGTACTACCAGGGAACTTTTAATCCCATGGACAGCCGAATGGGAATGCATATTTCACAAGGCTGCGTGCGTTTGCCCATCGATCGCGCTAAATGGATTTGGGATAACGTGCCTCTTGCTACTAAGGTGGTGATCTACTAGCTATTCCTGTAAACGCCGAGAGTTTGTTAGGGGGCCCTTTCCTGTTGCCGTTGACTTGGCAACGGAAAGGGCCCTTGCCTTTGGATGGGGCTTCTATTTCTTCGTTCACCTAATTGGTGGCATTAATGAAGATAACTCCCGATAGTATGGTTATTGACGACTGTCTATCTAGGAGGCGATTCTTTTGAAAAGGCAATTTAGAGCATTTATTGTTCTGGTTTCCTGTTTCATGTCGATGTTGCTTTTGAGCCCTTTGGCTTGTTGGGCAGATCAAAATGTTGGTTCCAACGAATATGAATCTGTTCCAGAGACTCAATCCGACCCCTCGGATCAAACTGCTGCTGCAGCCGATGAAACGGCGCCTTCGATTGACGTTACCGTGGAGCCCAAAGAGGCGGTTCCGGATGTCAGCTATAAATCACACATTTCAGGCATTGGTTGGGAACCGACGTTTACATCGAATGGCTCGATCTCTGGCACAACAGGACAGTCTCGTAGGCTTGAGGCACTCAGGGTTTCCCTCCCTAATTCAGAAAACCTTGGTATCGAATACCGCTCGCATGTGCAAAATGAAGGCTGGCAGGATTGGGTTTCCGACGGAGCCATTTCCGGCACAACGGGAAAGGGCCTTCAGATTGAAGCTGTCGAGCTCAAGCTGACGGGTGACGGTGCATCTTCTTATGACCTGTATTATCGCGTTCATGCTTCTAATTTCGGCTGGCTTGGATGGACCTCAAATGGGTCGACTGCGGGAACCACCGGTTGGTCTTATGCCGTTGAAGCAATACAGATTGTCATTGTAAAGAAGGGTGACGCGGCGCCCGGCGATACCGCTGGTGCTTATGTCCCGTATGTCTTTAATTGCTCTCTTTCTCAGGTTGGGGAGACGACTAGAGCAACCCTGAATGTTCCGCAGATCGAGGATATAAAACGACTCGGTATCGCTGATTCGATAAAGGTGGCAGGCTCCATGTCGTATAGAGGGAGGGTCACCCGTTCCGTCTCAAGCACGATTGCACTCGGAGATCTGGGCTCTGGCTCCAGTGAAATTGAATTTAGCGATTATGGTCCGTTTGACGTTACGTTGCAGTATTTGAAGAACGGAAATATCGTTCATGAGGACCATCAGTCAATTGGCATTTCTGCGAGCGAGTACAACCTTGCCCCTTTGAGTGCTTCTTTCCCCGTTGTTCTCTATTCGCTATCTTTCTGGGATATCAGCACCTCTTCTGCTGGAACGACCATTCCGTCGATCGTAATGCTCGATCGTCCGGGTGCCTATAACTGGAACTCGCTTCCATCCGGGATGTATGGTCTTCCGTATCTGACTCATGAGGAAGATGCTTCTAGTTCGAGCTATCAGGCGTTCGCGGATTATGTAGCTGCTCTCTACAAGATCAACCCAAAGGCAAAGTTCAATCTGTATATCAATGACATCACCTGCTCGTTGATCCATAGGATGATTTACGCCAATAAGATTCCCGCTGGCCAATACTCCATTCGACTGCTGTCCGATGGATCTGCCACGTATGTCTTTACCAATGAGGCCTTTGACGTAAAGGATCCAGATTCTAAGCAAGCGGAGCTGATTACTTTATGGAACGCTGCCAAAAATAAGGAATACGAAACCGGTGAAGTCTCAAAGTCGTATAGCGATTATCACGATCACTGGGATTCTATGTATGCCGTGCTGAGTATTGAGCCTGGCACTCAGTGGTGGATGACTCGAACGAATCTGTTTACGAGCGGTGACGATAATGCCTTTGCGAATAAGATCGCATCCGATCCTAACGTTAAGAAGATGAACGTTTCGAGCATGCTTACGAGCCTGCAGAATAGGGGAGAGGACACGGTCCAAGCGTTTAAGGCTCTGTACAACTTTAACGATGGTTATTTTGATGCGGCTACTCAACAGGGCAAAAAGGTAATGATGCTGCTTGGAACGTATGTTACTTACGAGCAGAATTTTGACGACTATGCCAACTTGACGGAAGTCATCTATGGCGATGACTACTTGTATTATTACAAGGGGCATCCGAACACACCGACGGGCATGTATCCCCAAAAGCAGGATCAGCTTGACCGTCTGAGCATTACCGATGTCGATTCTTCCGTTGCTGCAGAGCTGATTCTCTTCTTTAATCCGGAGATCGGTCTGTCTGGATATGGGTCTAGTACGTATAACTCGGCCAGCGCCGATGCTGCTGGTGGACTTTGGAATTCAACGAAGGCCGAGGCCTTGAAGCCGGGTGCCGTTATCGATTATTCGATTATGGATTGGTTTGCTTCTCCGGTTACCGAAGACACGGATGCTGCAATCAGATCCCTTTGCAAGCAGGGTGACTCTTGCTATCTCGTAGAATTTTCGGATTCCATCCTTGCTTCGGCAAATTACGACTTTGCTATTTATTCGCACAATAGCGGCGCTCTGACTTATTTCAAGAAGGACGAGTCGGGCTACGACGTCGTCAAGGTGTCACGAGGCTCGCTTGATGTTTTGGCAACTTCGCATGTTTCGAATGACGGTTGGCAGTCGGCTTCCAAGGGCGGAAATGTTTCTGGCACCGTTGGTCAGTCCAAAGCTGTCGAGGCTATAACTCTCAATCTGCAGAATGCTCCCTACGATGGCAGCTTGGAGTACAGGACGCATGTTTCCGATTACGGTTGGCAAGACTATGTGAAAGAGGGAGAAGTCTCCGGTACTACTGGTCAGAGCAAGTCTGTCCAGGCTATCCAAATTCGACTTACTGGTGAGATGGCCAATCGTTATGACGTTTACTATCGCGCTCATGTTCAGGACAAGGGCTGGCTTGGCTGGGCCTGCAATGATCAAGTTGCCGGAACGACTGGGTTTGGCTTGAGGCTCGAGGCATACCAGGTCGTTTTGGTTGAAAAGGGTTCGCCTGCACCAGGGGATACGAGTCAGCCCTCTATTCAGAAAACTTTTTCAATAAAGGCTCATGTTTCAAACCTTGGTTGGCAGGAACCTGTTTATGAGGGCATGACGGCGGGCACAACTGGTCGAAATCTTGCTGTTGAGGCGTTGGCTATTAGCAAGCCCGAACTCGGGTATTCCGGTAACATCGAATATCGAGCTCATGTTCAGAATATCGGCTGGCAAAAGTGGGTCAAGAACGGCAAGCTGGCCGGCACCACGGGTAAGTCTCTTTCTATTGAAGCTGTAGAAATTAAGCTTACGGGTGATCTCGCCAAGCATTATGACGTTGTCTATAGGGCGCATGTGCAGGGTAAGGGTTGGCTCGATTGGGTTAAATCGGGCGAGTGCGCAGGTACAACTGGAGAGGCCCTACATATGGAAGCGATTGAGGTTAAGTTGGTTGATAAATAGTAAGTGATGCAAGTCTATCATCTATCCGCTATTGCAGTAATTCAGTGGTTTAGTCCAACTGTATTAGTTTAATCTTGAAGGAGTTTATGATTTTTCGTAAACTCTTTTAGTTTAGCTACTAATTAATTATAGGGACTCGTTTATGAATTCATGTGCAAAACGATGCAAGTTTTATGGCGTTTTATTTGCTGTAATGTTTGTGGCTGCGTTATTAGTCGCAATTTATTATTGCAATTTGAAAACAGGGTTTCATGTTGACGAGCTGTGGACTTTCGGTCTCTCGAATAGTTTTTATTTTCCACATATTTTTTGGGAAAACAATATGGATGCCAACTGGATGGATCCTACGTTCATTCAGTCTTATTTGACAGTTGATACAGGGCATGTGTTTCGGTTTGATTCGGTTTTATATAATCTGAGTAATGACGCACATCCTCCTCTCTATTTTTTCATTATTCATACCGTTTGCTCACTGTTTCCGAATGAATTTAGCAAATGGTTTGGCTTGGTTCCCAATCTATGTTTCTATTCACTCAGCTTAGTATTTTTATTTAAGCTTTCTTACAAAGTGTTTCAGAGTAAGCCAGTCGCCCTAATTTTAATGGCTCTTTGGGCTTTCTGTCCCATAGCGTTAAATCTAGTGACCTACATTCGAATGTATCTGTTATTGGTGACACTTGCCCTAGCATTTCTTGATGCGTTATTCGATATGTTTAATGCTTCCTTCGCCAATCGATCGGTTTATTTCCGCCTATTTGTTATTTCTTTATTGGGGTTTTTAACTCATTTCTATTTCTATATTTATCTCTTTTTTGTTTCCTGTTTTTTTACTATTTATTTTTGGGCAAGAAAAGGGTGGAGGTTCTCCTTTAAATATGGAGTCACGATTGTCTTATCGGTTTGTCTGTCATTTATCATATTTCCTCCAGCATTAAGCAACATGTTTGGGAATCACTATGTCGAATCGGCCTCATCGCAATCAGGGGTAATGGTATTACTTAGACGAATTTGGCAATTTCTAGGGTCGTCGTCCGTTGATTTGTTCTTCGGATCAAGGCTTCTTTTGATTGCCTGCTTCTGTTTGTCAATTGCCCTTTGTTTCTACTTGCTATGGAATAAAAAAATTAATCGTGAGCATCCTGAGTCGATTTATATAGTTTTATTATTTAATTCATCCCTTGTTTTTTACGTCACAGCTTGCTATGTATCTCCTTTTACTTCGTCAAGATACATATGCTTGGCATATCCAGGATTACTGTTATTTGGATTTGGAATGTTCTTGTATCTATTTAGATATTTGCAAATTCGCTATAGAAATAATACTGATTTCAATTTTCGGGGCACTATTTTAGTTTCTGTTGTATTTGTTTGCGCAATTATTGCTGCAGATTCTGTTTTCTTTTCTTCCAATGCTTTGTATTTATATCCGAAATCTGCTGACAATGAAGCCGCAGTAGAGAAGTACGCGGGTTCAACGGGGCTCTTTGTCTCTTATGATTACTATCAGCTCACTGCGAAGCTACTAGAAGTTGCCAAATTGTCTCGCATTCATGCGCTGATTCCTGATCAGAAAGCTATTAGCAGTTTTTGCGATAGAAATTATATTGATTCTGATGATCTGGTTGTTTACATGAATAATCACGACTGCGAAGAAGAGGTTCTTTCTCAACTGAAAGATGAACTAGGATATAGTGGTTTTAAAAAACTGCCCGGATATACTCAAATCGATGATGGAACCTCTTGTTTTGTTTATGTCCTTTATAGATAACAGTAGGAAAAGGGTCTTTAATGAAACGAGATTCGGTGATTCAATTTCTGAAGTTTTCGATTGTTGGACTTTCAAATACAATCGTTTCTTACTTAGTTTACGCGGCACTCCTTTTTATTGGAGTGAACTATATTGTCGCCAATATAGTTTCATATTTTGCTGGTGTCATCAATTCCTTCTATTGGAACAATAAATATGTTTTTGATAATGAGAGATCGGATTTGAGTTCACTTATTTCAAGTTTTTCCAAGCTACTTGCTTCGAGTGCTTTTACTGGATTGATTATCAACAACATCCTTTTGTACTTTTGGGTTAGTGTGCTTGGAATTTCTTCTATTCTTGGTCCACTGCTTAACTTGTTTGTAACTTATCCTCTTAATTATATTTTAAGTAAGTATTGGGCATTTAAGTGATAGGTGCTTGCATGACAAAGATGGACATATTGCCGATTCTCTATCTCGTGGTTCCTTGTTATAACGAGGAGAGCGTTTTGCGGGAAACCTCTAAAAGGCTTTTTGAGAAGTTTTCCACTTTAGTAAAATTGTCTCTGATTAATGCGAACAGTAAGGTTTTGTTAGTTGACGATGGGTCATCCGATAAGACTTGGGAGATCATCGAAAGTCTTCATCAGTCTAATTCCTTATTCTGTGGACTTAAGCTCTCTAGGAATTGTGGCCATCAGAAGGCTTTACTTTCTGGGTTACACAAGGCAGCGGAGTTTGCTGATTTAATAGCATCGATGGACGCTGATTTACAAGATGATATCAATGCGCTTGATGAAATGGTTTCAAGAGCTCGCGAAGGCTATGAAGTTGTATATGGTGTACGAAATGATCGTTCTAGCGATTCCTTTCTAAAACGTTTTACCGCACAGTCTTTTTATCGCTTACAGTCTTCGTTGGGTGTCGATGCTGTTTATAACCATGCTGACTATAGATTGATGTCCAAGCGTGCTGTTCTTGCATTGTCTCAATTCCGTGAGGTTAATCTATTTCTTCGTGGTTTGGTTCCTTTAGTTGGTTTCAAATCTTGCTGCGTGTATTATTCGCGAGGGAAACGGTTTGCCGGCGAATCTAAATACACGCTCGGTAAAATGCTGTCATTTGCTTTTGAAGGTATAACGTCTTTTAGTACTAAACCGATTAGGATAATTACTCTCACCGGTTTAATCATTTCTATTTTTAGTTTATTTGCACTTGTATATCTTTTAATTGGTCATTTTATTGGCGATGTACAAGTTGGCTGGACAAGCATTATTATGTCAATTTGGTGTCTTGGCGGACTTCAACTTTTGGCTTTGGGTGTCATCGGCGAGTACGTTGGAAAGACTTATATGGAGACGAAGCATCGTCCTCGCTATTTTATTGAGGAATTTTTGTCCGATAAGGAGGACAAGGATGCCTAAAGTTAGTGTGTTGATGCCTTGTTTTAATGGTGCTAAGTACGTTTTGAAGGCAATTGATTCGGTGTTAAGCCAGTCTTTCCGCGATTTCGAATTATTAATTTTCGATGATCAGTCAACTGATGGAACATTTGAGATTGTTTCCAAGCTAACGGATTCTCGAATTAAGGTATTTAGAAACGCCAGTAATCTCGGTCTTGTTGGAAACTGGAATAATGCCATTGAGAAATCTTCTGGCGAGTATATTCATTTCCTCTTTCAGGATGATATTTTGTTACCCGGGGCTCTTGAGTCTGAGGTTGCAGCACTGGATGCTAATCCAAAGTGCTCCCTCTGCTTCAGCGCTTCATGTGTTATTGACTCGAATGGTGCCATTACAATGAAGAGGAGACCTTTTAAGCGGGATATGGTTTTAAAAGGCTCTGATTTTGCCCGCAAGACATTTCGAACTCATAATATCTATGGAGAGCCTTCTAATGTCATGTTTCGTAGAGATTGCTGGCAAAAGGTTGGACCCTTTAATGATTCTTTGTGTTACTCCCCTGATTGGGAGTATTGGATTCGTCTATCACTTAATAGTGATGTCTGCTATCTAGACTCAATTTATTCCTATTTTAGAGTGTGCAACGAATCTACTACGAACTCACTTTTTAAGGATAAAAAAGAGCAATTGAAACGCGATGAGTTTGATTTTGTGCGAGCAATCTGTTCACTCGATGGTATCAATATATCGTCGGTTGATTTAACCGCTCGTAAATTGTCGCTCTCAATCAGGAACATTGCTAAACGGATTTATTTTTCCGTTCACTGACTTTGGAAGTGATTGAATGAAAGGCATCATCCTCGCCGGCGGGTCCGGCACGCGCCTGTACCCGCTCACGCTCGTGACCTCCAAGCAGCTGCTGCCGGTCTACGACAAGCCCATGATCTACTACCCGCTGTCCACCCTCATGCTGGCGGGCATCCGGGACATCCTGGTCATCTCCACGCCGACCGACCTGCCCAACTTCGAGCGCCTTCTCGGGGACGGCTCTCGCTATGGCGTGAACCTCTCCTCCGCCGAGCAGCCGAGCGCTTTGGCCGCCTCGACCTCCGCCTGAGCGAAGTTCTGCTTGAACCAGGTGAGCATCCAGTAGCCGCGCAGGATTTGAATTTCGGGGTTATACATATCGTTGGGCACCGCCGGGTACGCGGGCATGAACGGCGTCGGTTCAAAGTACTTTCTGGTCGTGAACTGCACGGTGCAGCTCGTGCCGAACGAGAGCGCCGCCTGGTCCTCGCGGATGACGGAAAGGCCGATCGTCTCGCAGCCCTTGTCCGAGCCGGTGGCGAGCATTGGCAGCCCCGCCGGGATGCCGGTCAGCCGCGACGCCTCCGGCGTCACGCCGCCGACGACCGAGCCGGAGGGTAAGATCTCGCAGAGCTTATCCTGCGGGATATCGTATACGCAGCGGGTGAGACCGTTTTTGTCCCACTTGCGGTTTTTGTAGTCATAGGGGATCTTCGCCATGAGGCTCGCGCTGCTGTCGGCAATGCGGCCGGTGAAGCGATAGTTGAGATACGTGGACAGGCAGACGTACTTATCCGTTTTCTTCCAGAGCTCCGGCTCGTTCTCGGCGATCCAGTTGCAGGCCGAGGTACGGTGGAGCATTTCAACGGTCTCCGTCATCCCGGCGA
>ERZ857984.1670-NODE-1670-length-16653-cov-56.174117_pt1 | contig 16653 bp, 17 predicted proteins | sample MGYA00519914_ERZ857984 | MGnify/ENA primary metagenome ERZ857984 (study PRJEB31778, sample SAMEA3449417) | human gut metagenome | biome: human gut; feature: human-associated habitat; material: faeces | place: United Kingdom | collected 2010/2012 ... | reverse complement strand
GCACCTTCCTCTACCAATATATCAAGATTTCTATATACAGTTCCTTTTCCAATTGATGGATATGCTTCTTTTATAAATTCATACACTTCATTTGCTGTAACATGTCTTCTCATTTCGTATACGGCATTTCTTACAAGATCTTTTTGAATGGTATTTCTCCTACTTGTCATCAGTCCTCCTTGTTAGGATTTATTCTTAATAAGGATTATATACCATCACTATTATATTGTCAACAGAATAGTAATAATTCTCATTATTATATTAAAGATGCCCATGCTGAGCATCTTTAATATAAATCATTGTTCTATTTTTCGTTCAAAAACATATTCAGTATCTGATGATAAATCAGACCGGAATGAATAACCAAGTCTGTCGAAATTCTTAATATCCTCAGGATTTTCAATACTGTTTTCAGCCATGAACCTAACCATTTCACCACGAGCAATCTTAGCATCCATATCTGCAACAACGCCGAAACATCTATCGCCGCCGTATTCACATTCAAGCTGATTGCCCAGATATGTCTTTGCCTCATTCAAAAACTTAGCCGCTTGCCCATTTGGAAGCCGGTACTCAAGCTTCACATACTCTTTTGCACTCGTCATCGGACACCTGTTGTTTTATTCTTCTCATCGGTCTAAACATAAAATCATTCCTCCGTATTATTCGAAATCAATTCTAACAATCTTCATTTTCATCATATTATCGCCGATTTTTGCCAATATGCGATGTATTTTTTTGACCGACGGCACATTCAGACTTTGATAACCAAGCATATATCCCCTACTTGACACCTCAAATTTGTCTGACCAATGGGCAATTTCCTTTTGAGCATCTCCAACGGAAAAATATGCGTTTACATCTTTAATTTCTGCTTGTTTGAGCCATGTCTTTGATATCATCTTGGCACCTGTCTTACCGCAGGTGTCAAATACAATACGACCTTGTGCAAAATGCTCAGCCATTGCCAAAAACAACGCTTTTACATCTTCTGTAAGGAAATAATAAAATACTCCCGAAGCGAAGAAAATCACTCCGCCGTCGGCTTGAATTTCATTAAACCAAGAGGTATCTTTCAAATCGGCGGCAATATTCTTTTCACGCTCTCCGGCAGGTAACAGAGAATTTCTGACTTCTATAACATCGGGAAAATCTATATTATAAATTCGGCAAGAATCGTTATCGCAATTTCTTCCCGTGTTATCCAAACCGCAGCCCAGATTTACAACTGCGGCGTTTGGATGACTTTTTAAGTATTTCTTAACTTCATACGCTAAATCGTTTTGGCGTATAGCAATCTCCAAAAAGCCAAATTCCTGCATCGTACTGTCGCCCTTTTTCTCAACTTCCGAAAAATCATAATCAATTTGTTTGATTAAGCGTACAGCCGTTTCGTCTTTAAAAAGCTGAGGGAATTTTTCTGTGCATTTCTTTCTTCCGTAAAGTGGAATAATCAATGTTTCCTGAACGGTGTTCTTTTCAATGTGGTACTTCATATGCGTTCTCCTTTACCTCGTATAATGCAAAAAATCCACTTTCAGCTTATCATACGCTTCGGTTTCAATTCCGGTTTCATTCTTCAACTTTTCAAATTCACTTTCCAACATCATAAACTCTTCCCTTGCACTCATTGCGTGATCAGATATGCACAGCTTACCAATAAAATTAGAAAACATAAATCTGTACATCCAAGCACAGAATTTCTTTTTATTTACACAGGTTTCGTATTCCCCTTTGGGCAATATTTCATAGCCTGCTTTTTTCAGCACATCATAACCTTCGATGATAGCATCCATAATGTCTAACGAATACGCTTTATCTTTTTTCAGCAACTTTAAATTACCATTTGCTCTATAGCTTGCAAACACAAGCGGAAGAACAGCACAAGCGTGTGTTTTCAGATAATCATTCATTTTATTATCTATCGTCACTTTTATTTTCGTACCTGCAAATATAGAAGTTATAAATTTATCACTAACATCCTTGCCGTCTGTCCTTCCGATTTCAATTTTATTTAGGCAGATGGAATTTATGTAGCCGTCGTACTTTTTGCCTGCCGCACTAAAAAATGCAAACAATACATTTTTATTCTCCAAATTTTCATATTTCTCAACGGTCATATTGTTACCTACAAACACGATATTTTTGCTTTTGTTGCGTTTTATCATTGGAACAATGCTGTCTAAAGATGAAAATCTGGATACAACAAAAATAGCATCATAAATATCGTCTGTTTGAAGCTTGTCTATAACAGTAAAATAGTCTATTGTTTTCTTTCCAAACTTATGTTTGATTACAAGTCCACCGTTTTTTAAATTTTGGTAGGTTATACCTCTTGCAAGAATGGTTATGTCATTTCCTTTTCGCATAGAGTGTGCCAAATTTGAACCGAGCACACCTGCACCAATAATCAATATTCTCACGTTATCACTCCTTTTTCCCAACCAATACATATTCCGAAAGTGGTTTGCCTTTTATCAATGTCGCTCCAACAACCTGAAAGCCTTCGCTACCGACATATTCTTTCAGTTCTTCGCTTTGCCATTTATGATAGGTTTTAAACCCGGCTTTTTCCTTAAGCCATATCGGCAATTTGGGATAGCCCCTTTCATAAACAAAGGTAGGAGCAAACAAAATTCCGTCTTTTTTCAGAACTCTGTGTATTTCTTTTAGTGCTTTCTCCGGTTGTGGCATGATATGTAATGCATTGGCAATCACAACAACATCAAATTTTTCATCTTCATAAGTCAAATTCGTTGCGTCCTGCACACAAAAGCGGAGCTGTTCACATTTGTGTTCGCCTTGATTGCGTTTTTCAGCTTCTATTATCATATTTTCCGAGTAATCTGTTGCTTCCCAAGAGCCGGATTTTCCTGTCATTAAAAAGGTAATCTGTCCCGTTCCGCAAGCCAATTCCAAGACAGACTTCTCACTGTCTATATACTGTTCTGACAGTTTGCAGATTTGCCGATAAGCAGTATCGTTTTTTGACATAAATGCAGTATATATTCTTGCCATTCTTTCCCAAAAGCCTTTGTTTGTGTTATCTGTCATAGAATTGTCCTCCGTTTCCCTGATTACTTTTCGCAAAGCGGACTCATATTACTCTAATCCATGTTCCTAATTTTCCTTTTGTTGCAGATAAAACATCGCTTTCTGCGTTTCAATCTCTGCTTTGTTGCATATCCTCATCGGCTTGTGCAATCATCTTTCTGTACTGTTCTTTTACACTTTCCGGTGCAAGTATCTGTACCTTGCCATTAAAGCCAAACACCCAACCGAAGAAAGTCGGACTTGCAGACACTTCGGTCTGTATTCTGAATGACGTCATATCGTAAGCAAGTGTAGTTACTTCCTCGCCGAAACGGTCAACCATTGTTTTCATCAAGCTGTTATCACATCGTAAATCCACAAGGACTTTTTCGCCTGAAAACATAAAGAAAACTTCCTTTGTGTAATTCTCAATATCAAAATCATCAGGCATAGGAACAATATCTTTATCCAATATCTCTGGCTTGAAAGCAATACGGTCTACCCTGAAATTGATAACCTTGCTTTTCTTCTCAGAATATCCGAGAACATAATAATAGTCCCCACACCAGAGAAGTTTATACGGACTCAGCTTATATACCTCGCCCTTATTCTTCAGAACCTTTTTCTTTAATCCGGTATAATCATAATACTGGAAAGAAATCTGTTTACCTGCGTTGATGGCGTCATTTATAGCGTCGATGATGTAATATATCTGCTCATTATCCGGCTTAATTCGATTGACCACATAGTTATTACGCTTCAACTTTGCCACCTGCCCCGGGCTGGTCATCGTATGTATCTTCTCAATCAGAGTTTCGCTTTTCTTCTTTGTAATGAACTTCGATGACTCTACTGCGTCTATCAGCAGTTTCAGTTCCGGCAATTCAAACTTACGATTGGCTACAAAGTATTTGCTTTGAGTAGAATGGATAGTAACAATATCCATTCCAAACTCCTGAAGTGCTGCAATGTCTTTCGTAACAGTAGTTCTATGCGCTGAAAACCCGTATTCATCAGCCAATATATTGATTAGCTGCGTCGTCGAAAGCGGATGTTCCTCGTCCGTTCGTTCCTCTAATATTTTCTTTAAGTATAATATTCTTGGTTTTGTTTCCATTGTTTGCCCTTTCCAAGCTATGACTCATATAGTCCTCTGAACATTTCTCCCTGTATCTCGCTGATTTGTTCAATCGGGATAACTGTTTCATCCTGCATAATCAGTTTGCGTTCAAATTCATCAATCTTTTTCACTATACCGGAATGCGTGAGATATGCTCCTCCGGATTTTTTGTCATCAGGCACGAAATAAGTTATTGATACTTCCTGTTCTGTGCCGATATTATCTCTAATCATATTTAACTGGTCATTCAATTTCATAATGACCTCATCGCTCAACTCTAACCGTTCATCCGTTAACCTTGCAGTTTCCTTAATAGCTGCATCGTGTCCTGTAAGTGCCGCAAAAGGAGCAAACTGTGCTGCTCTGTCGTGAAGCGACATACGAGGATGGTTCCTTGATGTCGGATGTGGAAGATTGATTATATCATCATAAGAATGATTGTCCATCTGTTGCAGCACCTCCTTTACTCGGCAAACTGGATTTTGCCACTAAGCATTATTTTTAAACTTTCGCATCTCTGATTCTCTTAACATTTTTATTCATGAGATGTCTACCGAAATGACGGTATGCAAATGCTTTTACTATCGACATTTCCTGATGATGCTCTGTAAGTAACTCATCTGGTGAATTATATATTCCAAAATCTTGATTGATTCCTTCACTTTGTATATAAGTATTATTTCTTTCAAAATCAATCACTGGATTCTGAAAATCTTTTACCGCCACACCATAACCACAAAATGCACCAGAACATTGGCTATTTATTTTTTGCAGCTTATTCAAATATTTCTTATCTAAAATAAATGCTTCAAGTTCATACCATGTATCATCTAAGTACACTTCAACCCAACTATGAAAAACATTCTGCGGAGCATTTTTATAAACAATTCCTGTCATTGCTCCTTTTTGCAATTGCTTATCTATTGTAAACCCATGCACCCTACATGGTATTTTACATGCCCTAAGCAACGCCATAAATAAAGTACCTTTTGTATTACATTGACCATATCCATCACTTAAAACTTTGGATGCAGATATGCTGTCATCAATATTGTAGCCGAATAAAATCTCATCCCTAACGTATAAATATATGGCTTTAATGCATTCAAACTGCTCCAGATCCTTCCAGCCTCTATTCTCTATTAGTGATTGAATTCTGGAATCATTAAAATCTAGCATATGGGTTTCTTTTAAAAACTCTTTCAACCTTTTCCTCCACGCAAATTTCAATTCACATTAAATTTTTGAATTCTACAAATTGTATATTTATCTATTTTGTTGCCACAATACAAAGCCAATGCTTTTTGGCATCTGCATATGGTTTTATTTCCATAAAACCTGCTTCTTTTAAAGCGGTGACAAGTTGATCACAATTATAAATCTTCATACCATCAATTATCTTTGTCCATTTATCGTCTGAGGCATTCATTCCGTCGCTCTCGTTACAAATTAGGAAGGTTCCTCCGTCTTTCAGAACACGATTTACCTCAGAAAAGCATTTTTTCAATTCTGGCCAGAAGTAAACCGTCTCAAAAGCTGAGACATAATCAAATTTTGCATCTGGAAATGGGATGTCAGATACATCTCCCTGAATAACCTTGCATTTTTCCTGTTGAATAGCGGCAGCGTTCAATTTTCCAGATTCTGACACACTAACCTCCGAATAATCCAATCCTGTCACATGGCCATTCCTGCATTTGCTCAGCCAGACCGCAATGTTTGCACCACCTCCGCAGCCAACATCCAGCACCTCAGCGTCCGGATTTACAGAGATATTCGAGAACCCCCATTGTGATAGCCTGTAGTGGCCGCTGTTCATCATCTTTGTCATCAATTTTCCACCGAATCCTTGTGGCTTACGAGTATTTTCAAAAAAGCTCATTGAAATATTCCTCCTTCATATTTAGATTTGTTTAAGCCTTATGACCGCCGATTTGATCGTTTCGGTCTTTGGCGGTTGCACCTTCTTCAAGGTTCATTCCTTTTAACACAGCATTCTTACCAAACTTCTTTTTGATACTAAGCATTGCTTCTTGCATACGCCTTTCCCGTTCCAATTTTTCTTCTTCCTCCGCTTGCTTCTTCTTCAGTGCTTCGTAATCGGTAAACAGGTCAAGCTGCTGATATTCATCTTCCTGTTTGACAGAATTTTCATCTACAAGTTTATTTGCTGTTATTGTTATCCTGCGGACAAGTAAATTCTCGTCAACTATTCTGTCGTATAAATCCATCACAGCATTGGTAATCAATCGAGTAGAGGACGTCTTTTTCTTCAGATTTGCTGTTCCGTGTGCGTGCTTTGGAACTTTGCGTCCATATCGGTCAATCGTAATCTCGCCTTTGTATTGATTTTTTAGGTTCGAATTACTTAAATTTTCAATATCATAGCCGATTGTCAACACAAGTTGGTCAGTTACAACTCCTTTATCCACCAAATCAAGCACCATTTGGTCGGTCATTTCTTTTACAATCAACTTTGCCTTTTCATAATCATAAGGGCAATGCAACACCTGACCGGAAGATACACTGTTTGTTTCTGGCTTATATGCTTTGACCTGCTCCATTGTACAAGGCTCATATCCCCAAGCGTGGTCTATGAGCAGTTCCGCATTGATACCGAACAGCTTGTACAGCAATTCCTCGTTATACAGTTCATTCGGCTTTCCGATAGAACATCTTGCAATATCGCCCATTGTATAAAGTCCGTGTTCCTCTAACTTCTTCGCATAACCATTTCCGACTCTCCAGAAATCGGTTATCGGGCGATGACTCCATAGTTTCTTACGGTATGACATTTCATCAAGTTCAGCAATACGCACACCGTTCTTATCTGGCTCGATATGCTTTGCCACAATATCCATCGCAATCTTGCAGAGATACATATTCGTACCGATTCCTGCGGTTGCAGTTATACCAGTTGTTTTCAAGACATCCTGTATCATCGTCATAGCAAGTTCTCTTGCAGTCATACGATAGGTTTTCAGATAATCAGTCACATCCATAAACACTTCGTCGATTGAATAATGAAATATATCCTCTGGTGCAACATATTTGAGATAAACATTATAAATTCTTGTGCTATACTCCATATAATATGCCATACGAGGAGGAGCAACGATATAATCTATCTCCAATGTAGGATTTGCATCCAACTCTGCCTTGTCATCGGAAGAACCGGTAAATGTTCTGTTTGGTGCTTTCCATCTGCGGTTGTTATTTGCTTCCGTGACCTTTTGAACAACTTCAAACAATCTTGGTCTACCGGGTATCCCATAACTTTTTAATGACGGAGATACCGCAAGGCAGATAGTTTTCTCTGTCCTGCTTTTATCCGCAACCACAAGATTTGTAGTCAATGGGTCGCGATTTCGTTCCTTACATTCCACAGAAGCGTAGAATGATTTCAGGTCGATTGCGATATAGGTCTTTTGCTTTGCCATCATTCTATGCTCCTTTCTGTGATTTCCGTTCTAAACGATAATTTACCGTATCAGTCGCTGATGGTAGCTTGACCGTTCATTAGCATAGGTAAAAGCCAGTCACGGAGTTTCAATAATTGTGTATTTTCTTGCATATTACTATGAATAAGCTCCAAAGATTGCGAAACAATTTGATTAAACTCTCGCAACAATGATTGTGGTGGAATAGGAACAGGCAAGTTACTTAGTGTATCTTGACTCACATTCTGCAAAATTGAACCTCCTGTTTTGGTAGCGGCACTACCTTCTAACTGTTTCAGGTAGAACATTAAGTAATATTTATATATATCATCACAAGGAGTACAGCAGATAATAAATCCACAAAAAATAATATTGCTACTTGGTTTTTGCAGGATTCTTGTAGCTCCCGGTATACCACTTCGTGCGACGATAATACTGTTCTCAGACACACAGTACTTATTGCCTTGTTTTTGTGGAAGACTTATTTCATCCAAGTCATTTTCATTTAATATGAGGTCGGAGGAAGATATATTTCGTACATTTATTATTCTATACATTTTGTCTCCTTCAACACTCTTATCGTAGTTGATACCGTTGCGAAGAGAACATAACTCGCCAAATGATTTTATCTCCCAACCAGCTGGAATCTTACATTTGATTTTATCATTCCATATCATCAGTCCTCCATCAGCCTTATACTGATGTTTGTCGTTATGAGGAAAATCAAACTGATTAAACCAATAATTATAAATATCTTTGAGTTGGTATGCTAAATTATCGTTTATCTTACTATTCATTAAAATTTTTTCATCAATCGCTGATAATAATTCAACCATTTTATCTTGTGCTATTTTATCAGGCACCTTAAAATCAAGGGATGTTAGATAATCAATATTTATATTATCCTGTGTACTTCCTGAAGCTGCATTCTGTATTGAATTTCTAATAAAATCAAATACATAATACATAAATTTTTCAGATGAAACTTCTTTATAAGCCTTAAAACCAACTACACTATCCGGAAAACACATAGGATAAGCAAGTAATGCTGTTTCTGCGATGTTAGCCGCAATCGTAATGCACAAAGTCTCTGCATCCCATAATTTGCTTTGTTGTAACCCAAATTCCCCGTATTCTTGAGTGTGATGCGTAATATATAGGTTTGCTTCTTTAATTTCACCTGTTTGTACTAATGGATACCCGCCACCCTCAAACAAGTTCTTGTCGTTCCTTGGACGGTGTGTTGATTTTCCTCTTGCAAATTCACCTAAATCAGAAAGTTTCATAGTTTTCCAATTTTTATTATATTTACTTTCGTTGTAAACCATCCTTTTCTCCTTATCCGATATATTTCCTATGTGCAATTTTTACATTGCTTTGTTTTACCATTGCATACTGCAAGGTCGTATCTATCTTCCTATGCCCCAAGAGCTGTTGCAGTTGCTCAATGGGCATTCCTTTGTCTATTGCCATAGTTGCAAGGGTACGCCTGAACTTGTGTGGGTGTACCTTGTGCAATCCTAATTGCTTTCCAAATTCTCTGAGCCTTGTTTCTATACCGCCGATTTTTAGCCTTTCGTACGGTGCTTTCAGCGATACAAAAAGTGCCGGGTTATCATCGGTTCTGCTGTTTAAGTAATTCTGTAAGTGTATCTTTGTCCTTGCGTCAAAATAGACCACTCGTTCTTTGTTGCCTTTACCGAACACGATACATTCTCGCTCGTTAAAATCAATATCATTTCTGTTGAGCAACACCATTTCTCCGACACGCATACCCGTTGAAGCCAGCATATCAATCATTGCCAAATCTCTCGGCTCGGTGCAGTTATCTCTCATAAGCTCCAACGCTTCATCGGAGTATGTTTCTTTAATGTTCGTGCCGGTTTTGACCTTATGTATTCGCCTGACAGGACTTTTCAATATATAGTCCTCGTCCTCAAGCCACGAAAAGAAGCTTGAAAGAATACGGCGGATATTATCAATCGTAACCTTGCTTGATTTTTTCTTTTCCTGATACTCGGTCAGGTATCGCCTTATGTCGTCAGTTTCAATGTGCTTTACGCTTTTGCCGACGGTTGCAATCATCATTTCGATAGTTGCTTTGTAGTATTTAAGAGATTTCTCGGAACAGCCCTCAATTCGCTTTGCCGACAGGAACAGCTCCATATAGTCCTGCTCCGAGATTTCTTTTTCACTTTCATTTTTTGTTACCTCATAATCAAAAAGTGTATGTTGCAATACCTCTTGCAAGCGTTCTGTCTGTGCGTTATTCAAGAAAGGTAACATAGCCTGAACAACATCTGTAATTAAATTTTGTTTCATTAGTCAATTCTCCTTTTATTTAACTTAGAGAACGACTACGGAGTGGGTAGTCCCCTGATTTAACTCTCGCCACCCACAAGAGTTATGGGATGTATGTTAAACGATAATTTAGCTTCAATGGCTTACGACATTTATATGCACACATTTTTCTCCAAAAAGCCTAATGGTAAGCTAAAAGATATACTCATAGAAGCAGATAAATCATCTGTTCAGGTAGGCGAAGCAAAGCAATCTACCGGAGAATATCCGTTTTTTACAAGTGGCTCGGCTATTTTGAAATGGGATATACCATTTATAAATGGACGAAATTGCTTTTTGAATACCGGAGGTAATGCCGATGTCAAATTCTATGTTGGCGAAGCAGCTTATTCCACGGATACTTGGTGTATTTCTACCAATAACAATATGTCAGATTATTTGTATCTGCTTTTGGTATCAATAAAGCCTGAACTTAACCAAAAATTCTTTCAAGGAACAGGATTAAAGCATTTACAAAAACCATTATTGAAAGACCGACCTATTTATATTCCGGATTTTGAGAAACTCAAAACCTTTAATGAGCAGGTAAATCCTATGTTCAATATTATTTCTGAGAATACGAGAGAAAATCAGGCACTGATTACACTCCGTGACTGGCTTCTGCCTATGTTAATGAACGGTCAAGCCACCATTAGTGACTGATACGGTAAATTATCGTTTATCGCATTATTCAAATTCACTTTTTTCTCTATATCATACAAACATTTGCCAATTTTCCTTTGAGTAGTAATATCCGGTAAGAACACTTCAACATCATAAACATCATCGGGTGATATATTCCTTTGCCTTGTCCCGCTGGCTCTGAATTCAAGTTGGTCTTTCACTAAATTCGTAGCCAATAAATAATGAAGATAATATTTATCCGCCTTGTCATCAACAGGAACAACCTTTCCAACACGCTGATTAAGTACAAAAGTTATTCCTTGCATTTTAGGTACAAATGCAGTATTTCCAAATAATCCAACAACCTGTTCTGTGAGCGGCATAATTAAATCGTCCTCTTTCAAGATAAAGTCATTTGGAAATGAAGCCCCATAAAATGTTGTCTTATCTTTGTTGAATTGGAAGTTATTTGTTGATGAAATATTCGCAAGTGTGACAAGTGCATACTCGCTCTCATCAACATAGTTTTCACTCTTGAACGCAAATCCGTGTTTAATTTTTAGTATTTCTCCCAGCTTAACTTTATTCATACTTCACCTTCTTCAACTGCTCCATAATCTCTGTTTTCAGTTTGTCTCCCTCTGTGAAATATTCCTGCAACTTGTCTGCATATGCTGTCATACGAGCATTAAATTCGTCCTGCGATAATTCCACATATTCGATTTTTACATCAAAATACTGTCCGGCAGAAAGGGAATACTTCTTTTCCTTGATTTCATCATAAGTGACTGCAACAGAGAAATCATCAACAACTTCTTTATTAAGGAAAGTATCTACGATTTTATCAATTTCAAAATCACGAAGTCTGCGTTTCTGATTGTTTCCGTCTTTGTATTCCTCGCCAAGTTTTGAAGCGTCTATCAGCACAACTTTTTCTGTTTCTTTGGAATTATCAAAGAACAGGACAGACACATTCGTACCGGTATTTGCAAATACATTTGATGGCATACTGATACAGCCATACACGATATGTTCATCTACAATATGCTGTAATATCTTCTTTTCGACACCGGATTTCGCTGTTACAAAACCGGTAGGTACAACAATCGCACCTTTTCCTTTTGCTTTAAGGGAATTAAGAACGTGCTGAATAAAAAGGGTGTAAATCGCCATACTCTCTTTTTTCTTCGCCGGAACTTTCGGAACACCAGCCCAAAAGCGAACTGGCATTGCAGCAATTCGCTCTCTTGTATCTGAAAAGTCCATTTTGAACGGAGGGTTGGATACTACATAGTCAAAAGTTCTGAGTTCTGTACCGTTGTCGCTCTTGTGATACGGAGCAACAAGCGTATCTCCCTGAATAGCGTGGTCAAGAGAAGATACCAGACCATTCAGAATAAGATTAAGTTTTAACATCTTATTGCTTCGCTGTGAAATATCCTGTGCAAAAATCGTACACTTATCTTCTCCAATTTGATGAGCAAGAGCCATCAAAAGTGTTCCTGTCCCTGCCGACGGGTCGTAACATTCTATATTGTGCAAATCAGTTGCTTTACCAACAAGTAATCTTGCCATAATCGTTGCGATAGCGTGTGGAGTATAATACTCTGCATACTTTCCGCCGCCTGCGGTATTATAGTCTTTAATCAAATATTCAAATATATCTGCAAAGAAATCGTAATGCTGCTCAAATGCTTCCTCAAAAGAGAAATTAACAAGCTTATCTACCAATGCACGGGCAAACGGTGCTCTTGCAGCATCATCAGTTACATATTGCGTCAGTTTTTCAAAAAGCGGAATCTTTGTATTCTGCGCAGTTTGCGTAGAAAATATATCTATATTCTTATCCGCTATGTCTGTCATTGTGCTGTCAAAAATCAGGTCGAAATCGCCCTTTGCCTGCTGATTCCAAAGATTTGCAATCAAATGTTCCGGATATAAACGTGGAATATCCGATGATAATGTATCAAAAATATCAAGCCTGTCATCTTCTGACATTTCAGCATAAGTAAGTTCCCACTTTTCTGCATTCTTTAAAGCAGGACTTACTTTCTTTACCTCATATCCGAATTTATCGTTAAGAAATTTATAAAGGAAAACCTGTGTAATAATCTTGTATTCATTACCGTCGTTTCCCATACCATAAGTCTGACAAGTCGCTTTCAATGCGTCTATCAGCTCTACGGTTTTTTCTTTTATGGTTTTTGTTTCTGCCATCGTGTTCTCCTTTATGCAACTGAATAAGTTTGATTATACTGGTCTAGATACTGCTTCGTTATTCTACTTTGAATAAATTTTCTGTCATCACGAGCACTCGCTATACCAAGCCTATCAATGCCTAATTTGATTTGTGTCATAACCGTTTGTTCAAAATATGCGTCTTTCTTCAATATGTCGTTTCGGTCATAGACCTTTTGGTCTATATCAGACTTAATAGACTTCAAAACATCCATAATTGATGCGTCATATTCCGAAACAATCGGTTGTTTATTAGCTGCTTTACGAGCAAGATTTTCTTCTCGGATTCTCTTATGAACTCTTGCAAATTTTGCGTCGCCATTATATTTACGGAGCAATACATTATTCTTTTTCTGAAGTTCATCCAATTTTTTTAGAATTTCCTCCAGTTCTTTTCCCTGTTCCTCAATCTCAGTTATGCTTTTCGGTTCAAAACCGTGTTCCTTAAAGCGAAGCAAAAATGCTTCCTGCAATGTCATAAACTCTGGGTCATCGGGGTCAATATTCTGGGTAAAAGCACGAACTGTCTTTCTGTATTTCTCAGTAACATTTTCTTTGCCACCGACAATTTTTAATTCTTCTTCGCTGATTTTACTGAAGTTGAAAGTAATATCTTCCATAGCTTCATTTACAAGCAATTTCGTTGTATCGTCGCTTGCAAAGAGTTCCTTTTGATTTATATTGTCGATATGGTGCTGAACTTCTGAAATAAGAGAAGGCAACTTTGTCAGTTCCATTCTTGCAAAAGTTTCTTTCAGCTCATCATCGCCAAAAGTTCTTACCAAATTACAACAATCACGAGCCGCAATCAAAATCTTTTTAAGTTTCAGCAGTTCTTGCTTATCCTCAATCGTAGATATTTCGGTACTAAACGCTTCTGCATTATCGGTCGTGTAATTGAAAAGAACCTGCTGCACTTCCTGCATTTGCTGAATAAGTTCCTGCGGGTCTTCAATAACCTGCTTAAACGTATCCATTTCATTACCTTTTCCAACTTCATTTGGGTCGTTGAAGCGATTAAGTTCTTTCAAATAGGCTGCATTGGTTTCATCAAAATTACGCTTAATATCAGCAAAATCAATTACATATCCGTAGCGGTTATCCTTATATGGTCTATTCACTCTTGTGATTGCCTGCAAAAGATTGTGGTCTTTTAACTTTCTTCCAAAATACAGTCTTTTCAATCTTGGTGCGTCAAATCCGGTAAGCAGCATATTAAAGACAATAAGAATATCTACCGTCATATTTTTCTTGAAGTTATTGACAATAGTATCTCTCGTATCTTTATCATCACTGTCATACAGAATAAGTCCTGCTTTCAAATTGCTCTTTAAGGAAGCTGTTTTATTAAGTTCGTTTTGGATTTCATCAAAATAAGCAAATAGTTTTCTTGCCTGCTCACTTGTTTCGCAGATAATCATTCCGCCCAGAGTATTATCTCCTTGAATTTGTCTAAATCGTTTCAAATCAGTGATAATATACCGGAGCAGTTCTTTAACATAATTATCGTGTTCAACAATCTGATTTTTCTTAACATCTTTCTTTTCAACCAATGTTTCAAGTTTCTCATAGATTTCCGAAAGACGCTCTTTATATTGAGTTTCTATATCTTCTCGAATGATTTTCAGCGTATATCCATCTAAGATAGATTTATCATAATAATAAGTGTGCAGATAGTTTCCGAATACTCTCCACGACTCTCGTTCCTCTTTTAGCAACGGAGTTCCGGTCAACGCAATCTTAATGGCATTCTTATCTGCATCAAGAAGATTTGCTAAGAATGAGCCTTCCGGCTTATATCCTCTGTGTGCTTCATCTATAATGAAAACTCTCTGCAAATTTGTTGCGTATGCAGGTAAGTCAACTTTTTTTCTATCTTCTTCAAATCGTTGAATATTAACAACTGTTATTTCCGGCTTGCCGGAGTTTCCCTCCTGTGCCTGATTGGTGCGAAATTGTTCCATAAGTTCAGCTCGGGAATTTGCAGTTTTGACAACCAATCCACGAGCTTCAAACTCATCAGATGCCTGTTTCAATAAATCCAATCGGTCAACAATAAAATAGAACTTCGCCACCTTCTCGTGCTTACTGAAGTAATCTGAGAGAACATATGTGAGATTGTAAGACAAGGCTGTTTTGCCGCTTCCCTGTGTATGCCATATCACACCGGAAGTTACACCTTCATCAATTTTTTGTCTGACAATCAAGGCAGCAAACATCTGCTGATAACGCATTATATGTTTTTGGTCTGTAACCTCAATCTTTCCGTCAACCTCTTTTTGAAAACGGACATAAGTAATGCCATACTTCAAAATGAAAAGTAGCCTTTCAGGACTGCACATAGAAGTAAGTACACGGTTTGTCGGTGTATATGTATCCAAATTTGTCTGGTATTCAGGTGTATTATGAATAACCTGACAGTTGAAATCAGATAAGATTTTGCGTTCTACTTCTTTATCTGTATCCTTATATGGAAATTCTTTATTATATGGTGCAATATCTAAGTTGGTTGGATTTTCTTCTCTGAAGCAATTAAATGGTGCAGATTGTCTCGCTGTTGTACAGTAAAACGCACCCTGAACAGGAACAATGCCGCCCATTGTGTCATATTCCATATTATTTGAAAAAATCATTAACTGCGTAATATTCAAAAATCTCCTAAACTTCTTGTTCGGAAATCTCTGATTATTCATTCTCTTGCTTTCTGCAACCATACCGCCGTGATTATTCGGCTTCTTAACTTCTACAAAAACAAGTGGCAATCCGTTTATAAACAAAGTAATATCCGGTCTGAATTCATCTTGGTCACGCTTACAGGTAAATTCAGCAGTAAAATGGTATGTATTATTCTTAGGATTTTCAAAATCCACCAATCTGATTGGCGAAACTGAAGAAAGTCTTTTATAAAAGCTGTGTCCGAGGTCGTCGTTATCCAGTTTCTGCCTTATCATTTTCAAAATCTGTTCTGCTTCTCCCTTATGTTCGGGATTGAGTTTAACAAATTGTTCCTTGAAAACATTGATTAAGATATTCGTATCCGGGTCATAAATAGTCCCAGCCATATCTTCGGTTATCTTTCCAAAATAGGTGTATCCAATTCTCGTGAGATGAACCATTGCCGGCATTTGCACACGAGTAGCCTCGTTAAACATATTACGCTTACCATTGCCTGCCATATCCAGACCTCCTTAATTCACTCATCCAAAATAACTTCGCATATATCCCCAATATCGCAATGAAATACTTTACAAATTCTCATAAGCACATCAAGGGATACTGTTTCATTCTTATTTAATTTTGTTGCAACAGACGATGAAATTTCCGCAGCACGCATTAAATCTTGTCTTTTCATTTGATTATCAATCATAAGTTTTTGAAGTTTGTTGTAGCTTATTCTCATCTGTAACGCTCCTTCGTATTCTCCGTTCCTTTTGGTTACAGTTACTCATTTAATATTATACTATGAACAATCTATTTTTTCAAGATATAGAGATTTATTCGCAACTTTTATCTATCAAGGTGTCACTTTTTACAAACACCTAATGCAACTCTTTTAAATAATAATAAAAAAGAGATGCCGAAGCACCTCAATTATACATTCTATTATTAACGTTCAAAGCAATCATTGCTATGACCTTTTCTATCGCCGGCTCTTTTCCGTCCGGTGCAACCGCTTTCCAAAAAGCTATTGCTTCCGGTTCAGCACTTTTCATTGCTTCCCGAATGGCAAAATGCATTTCCTCTTTTACTGCTTTTTCGGTTGTTCCATTTTCTTTCGCTATTTCTCTGAAAATGTCGTTCATTTCTACTTCCTCCTATGTCTATTAGTATGTGTCTATCACTGACAGTTGTTGTTAT
>ERZ857984.1663-NODE-1663-length-16706-cov-3.457450_pt1 | contig 16706 bp, 24 predicted proteins | sample MGYA00519914_ERZ857984 | MGnify/ENA primary metagenome ERZ857984 (study PRJEB31778, sample SAMEA3449417) | human gut metagenome | biome: human gut; feature: human-associated habitat; material: faeces | place: United Kingdom | collected 2010/2012 ... | reverse complement strand
CGAAATAGCATTCTATTGCTCCTTTCTTTGGCCTGCCATCATCAGTGCCGGGCGGTCATTCCCGGCAGACGGTCATCAGACCGTTTCGGCTTTTTCCGTTTGCCAGCGTGTTTTCCAGTCACCGGCTTTGTATAATTCACAGCGTTCCATGTTTGGCCGCCGTACTTTATCGGACTGTGTTTTGCTTCTAACCACCATGCAGCAGTAACCGCTTCCTTTGGGCTGACTTTTTACTTCGTCCAGCCACTTACAACCGTGACAGTTCATTCTGCACCCCCTCAAATTTCAAGCCAGTCCATCAGATGTTCCGCTTCGCTCTTGTCCTGTCGCTCGGTAAAACCGGCTTCATGCAGCGCAAGGATAATGTCACGGCGGCAGTTTTCCGGGATGTCGCTATCACTGCACAGCCAGATCACAGTTGCGATCTGCTCAATACCAGCGCCCTGTTCGTTCATTTCAAACAGCTTGCTGTACTGGCTATTTGTTCCGCAGGTGAACCAATCGTATTCAATGCAAAGGCTACGCAGCTTGTCATTGTCGATCCGTCCATCTCTGGTTTCATAATCAAAAAGTTTCATGGTCATTCTCCCTTCTTTAATCAGATTCTTTGCTTACGATGCCATCGCAGTACAGCCCACCGGACTTGCAAGCCTTCTCCATGCACCAAAGGAAAGTATCCATAAGGTCAGCGAAATGCTCATCTTCCGTGTAGTACTCAATGCTGCCGTCATCTTCTGCGGTCAAATCACCATAGTCAATGTCACCATCTGCGACACCGCTTACCAGCCATCCTTCAAATATATCTTCATCATTTATCTGCCGGGTGATATACTCCATTGCCTTTACCATCTTGATTCTTTCTTGCTTATTCATGTTCGTTCTCCTTTCAAATTACCAACGGTCAAAGTCATTCAGAATGTATTCACGATTTTCAGGCGTGTCCGGCAGATTGTAGCCGGAATAGTCATCCCCAAGGAACAAATCACCGTCATCGTTGATCCCGCAGGTCAAGCCGGATTTTTCGTCTTTTCTCCAAATAATCATTGTGTGATCTCCTTTCGAACTGTTTCGGCTGTTTTAATCAAACCGTACTTTTCCAGTAAGCCCTTGACTTCACTTTCCGCAAACACTTCGCCTTTAATTACTGTGGCAACTTCCCAATTATGTGGCGCTCCACCAATCCACATGAATGTTGAAATGGTAGTTCGTTGCCGTAAGTGATCCAGCGTGATGTCAAATGCCTTTCCGGTTCGCATACCGTTCGCATCAAGTCTTTCTGGTTCGAGCATACCGGTGTAATACTGTATTCCATCTGCCCCAATGTTGCTTACCGTAAAATCAAAAACGCCAGGGATGTTCATTTTCTTTCTCCTTTCTCCTTTCTCAAAAGCAATACCATGCAATATATGTGCCGGGATGCTCGGCAACATATTTCTTGCAGTCTTCCCAATTTCCTTCGTGCTGCTTGACACCAACAGTGTGCGTTCCATATTGCGGATCAATAACCTTTTTGTCCATGTAAACTATCCACATTTTTATTGCTCCTTTCTGCCTGTCGGCATCGTGTCTAAATTAGACACTGTAATGTAAAAAATATATCGGCTTTCGCCGTTATGTGTCTTTTTAGGACACCATTACTATACTACAATAATTTTTCGTTGTCAATATCTTTTTCGTCATTTTCTTAAAAAATAATTGATTTTTAAGATACATTAGTGTATTATTAAGACACGAAAGGTGGTGACACGATGGATATAGGAAAATTGATAAAGGATGCAAGAATTGAGAAGGGATTAACCCAGGAAGAACTTGGTGCGCTTGTGGGCGTTCAGAAGTCTGCTATTGCCAAATACGAAAATGGCAGAGTAGTAAATATAAAAAGAAGCACCCTGCAAAAATTAGCCAAGTCGCTGGATCTTAAAGGTTCAGATTTAATAATTGAATCTAATCCAAAAGAAGCTGCTTCGCTAAGTGCAAGAGTGCTTACCGATAGTGATTTGCGTGAAGTTGTTGATCTATACTTAATGTTAAGCAATGAAGATAAGAAAACCTATAAGGATTTACTTAGAAGACTGGCCAAACAATAAACTTGTTAATTCAATTATGTATTCAAGCTGTCCAGCAGAAAGTTCAACTAATATATGATTCAGGTGGTTTATGCTGATTATGGTTTCTTCATTGCAATTCTTTAGTAACTCGATGATTTCTTTTATGTATTGTTCTTTTGTCACTTCTTTCACTCTCTTTCATCAATCATATTGCCAACCTTCGTGCAAATAAATCGTAACACCTTTACAAAATTTCTGTCAATGCGGAATATTGTATGATTTTACAATTTAAGATGTACCTTGATTAAAGAATGAAGGAAAGTGCGATGGGGAACCTGGTGCCAACGAGATCCCCCACCGCACCCAGGATGATAGGCCATTCCTGACCCAATTAAAAAGTACCATTCCATGCAAAAGAAAACAATATTGGGTAGTCAATTATTTACATGGAAAATCAAGTATTCGACTTGTTTTGACATAACATGATAAGAGGAGAAGAATATGTTTGAAAAGTGCATTAAGTGTGAACATCTCGGTAAAGACTGCATCCCGAATCTCTTTGCGCTTCCATTGGACGATATCAACAAATGGGCTATCAAACTGAAGGAATACAGGAGAATCACAAATGCTGAACTTTCAGAGCGTTCCGGCGTTCCAAAAGGGACAATTGACATGCATTTCTCCAAAAAGAAGAAGCACTATCCCGATGTAAGCTATTCTACATTTGCACCAGTGTTTTGTGCTTTGATCGAAAGCAACGAATTGCATTGCCAAAAGGATAAGCTGGATGGACAAACAAAAGGCACTGATGAAGTTATCAAAGATAGCAAAGAAAGGATTGACTATCTAAAAAAGATAGCAGATGGAAGGCTGAAGGTAATCACTATATTAGGTTTTGCACTTGGAATAACCCTGCTTATAATTATTGTTGCTTTACTTATGGATAAAGCAAATCCTGATCTTGGGTTCTTTTGGAAAAAACCCTAATCGAAAGGAAGATGAAATGTGTATTATCAACCGAAAATAGATTTTACGCCTGATGAAGTTATAGATTATTTGAGGAAATCAAGATCAGATGATCCAACCCTGACCGTGGAAGAAGTGCTTGCAAAACATGAAGCCATCCTGGATGAATGGTCTGAAAAGAATCTTGGCGGCATTGTGCCTGAAGAAAACAAATATCGTGAAGTTGTGTCCGGCGAAACGCTGAAGGAAAGACCGGAAATAAATAAGGTAATCAAGCGGATCGAATCGCCGAAAATCAAAGCCATTCAGATAGTGGAGCCGCAGCGTTTAACCCGTGGTGATCTTGAAGATATCGGGCGTATCATGAAGCTGTTAAAGCATACAAATACATTGGTGATCACACCAAACCGTATTTATAATCTGCATGATGATTATGATTGGGATGCCCTTGAAAGAGAATTGAAACGAGGAAATGAATTCCTTGAATACACCAAGAAAATTCTGAACCGGGGAAGGCTGCTGTCAGTAAGCCAAGGAAACTATATCGGCAATACTCCGCCTTATGGGTATCGCAAGGAATTTGTGATGGAAGGCAAAAAGAAATGCCCGATTCTTGTGCCAAACAAAGACGAAGCAGAAGTTGTCCGCATGATGTTTGACCTGTATGTTAATGAAGATATGGGCTGCTGGAACATCTGCAAAAAGTTTGATGAAATGGGGATTAAACCGCCAAAAGGTGACCATTGGTCAGCAAACGCAATGACAAAGATGCTTGAAAACATTCATTACATTGGTAAGGTAAAATGGAATCATAGAAAAACAATCACTATTGTGGAAGACGGTGAATTTGTCCAGACAAGACCTGTTGCAAAAATAGGCGAATACCTGATCTATGACGGTAAACATAAAGCCATTGTCAGTGAAGAATTATTCAATGCTGCACAAGCCAAGAAGGGCAAGAATGCACGATTGAAGCCTAACACAAAAATCAGAAATCCGCTTGCTGGTCTTTTATGGTGCAAATGCGGAAGGGCAATGTCGTTGCGCACATACAAGGCGCACAATGCACAGCCAAGGCTATTGTGTGACGGCCAGACATATTGCAAAACAGGATCCTGCACTTATGATGAAATGATAGTCAGAGTTGAAGAAATCCTGAAAAATTGCATATCTGATTTTGAAGTTCGCTTGAAAAGCGATGAAGGTGATTCTGCCAAGCTTCATGCAAGGCTTATAAAGAACCTTGAAAAAAAGAAAAAGGAATTGGAAGCGAAGGAACTGGCGCAGTGGGAAACACAATCACATCCAGATCCGGCGCAAAGAATGCCGCAGCATATCTTTCAACAATTGAATGAAAAGCTGCTGAAAGAAAAAGAAGAAGTGCAGCAGGCGCTATGCAAAGCTTACGAATCTATGCCTGAACCTGTTGATTATGAAGAAAAAATCAAAATGTTCCAGGATGCACTTGATGCATTGCAGAATCCAGATGCTTCAGCAGCAGAAAAAAACAAGCTTCTGAAAGCTTGCATCGAAAGGATTGAATATCACCGTGACAAACCTGAAAGGATAAAAAGCCAGCAGGTAAGATTCTACGATCCGGTATTGAAAAAAACACGGAACAGATCACCGCTAAAAACAGGTGGTAATTGGACTACTCCAAACATCGAATTAGATGTGAAATTGAAGGTGTAAATTTTTTTGCGCCTATCAATTCCATCATTAGTGTGCAGGTTCCTCGGTGCCAATATCATTGAGGAGACCGGCGACCCGGCGGTTGGGCATGGCAAATTTTTGCGAAAGGTAGCGCAGGCTGGCGCCCAATTCACCATCGGGTCCGCCGTATTGGCTTATGATGATCTGTGCGGCCTTGGCGTTGGGGCGCTTGATATTGACCGGGAATTCCAAAATCTTATCATAGTTCCACATATTCAACCCTCCCAAGGCCAGGGAGTGCAGCCCCAGCTCCAGTTACGGCTGCCCGCCGCGGCACAGGGGGTCAGCGGGGCGGCCTCATTATAGGCGGTACGGGCGGCATCCAGCTTTTCGCAGGCTTTGGCAAAGGCAGCGGCCGCCTCCTGGCAATCCGGATGGGTATTCAGGTACAGGTGGCATTCCAGTGCGGTAAAGGTCTGCCGCTGGACTTCCCTTGTCAGCTGGCAGAGGTTGTTTTCAGCCACGGTTAGCCCCCCTTTCACAGTCGCAGCCGGTAAACGGCAGATCCAGCGCCGGGAATAAGGTCCCCCGGCAGAGTGCTTTCTCGGCATCGTAGGTTTCGCCCCAGCGCTGCCACGGTACATAGGCCATGGCAATGGGATATTCGCTATCGATGATGCGGCGGGTGCGGTTCATCCCCGCAGGGGCATAGCCGGGCTGGGCGCCCATGCAGCCGCCGTTATTGCAGTATCTCATCATGTCACTCCTTTCGGAAAGGTTCATTGGCATACTACGGCCGGGGTGGCTGCGCGGTGATTCGGTGGGATTTACATTGAAAAGAGGCGCAAAAGATGCTATAATAGCTCCCGGACGAGATAAAAAACGAAAAGACCCAGCAGAAGGCCGGCATGGGGCGCAGCCCCGCCCGCCCGGAGGGCGGGCGACACGAGCGGAGCTCGTGTGTTTCGGCGGAGCCGAAACGGGCTGCGCCCCCACCGGGAGCCTGCAGAGGGTCAAAAAGGAAAAGGAAGTAGAGCATGATAACAAATTACCAGGAACTGCCCATCCGCGAGGAGATGAAGAAGGCCATAGCGGAGATGGGCTTTACCGAGATGACCGAGATCCAGCAGAAAGCGATCCCGGAGCTGCTGGCCGACAAGGAGGTCATTGCCAAGGCCCCCACCGGTACAGGCAAGACCTGTGCCTTCGGCGTGCCGATGGTGCAGCGCATCCAGCCGGAAAAAGGCTATGTGCAGGGGGTCATCCTGTGCCCCACCCGGGAGCTCTGCCTGCAGATCACCGAGGAGCTGCAGAAGCTGGGCAAATATATCCCCGGCTTTTCCATCGTGGCCGTGTATGGCGGGCAGTCCATGCAGCCGCAGATCAACGCCCTCCGGAAGAACCCGCAGATCGTGGTGGCTACCCCCGGCCGTCTGATGGACCATATGCGCCGGCGCAATGTCGCTATCGACCGCACCGAGATGATTGTGCTGGATGAGGCGGACGAAATGCTGGATATGGGCTTCTACCAGGATGTCCGGTGGATTTTGGACCGGGTGCCGCGCACCAAGCAGATGTCCATGTTTTCGGCCACCATTTCCCGTGAGGTCATGGATATCGGCTGGCTATACCAGCTGGACCCTGTGGAGCTGGTAGTGGAGCCGGTGGCGGAAAGTAAACCCCGCATCACCCAATACTGCATCAAGTGCAGCGGCCGGGAGCGCATCGAAACGCTTATCAACCTGTTAAAGCGGGAGGAATACCGCCGTAGCATGGTGTTCTGCAACACCAAGTACGGCACCGTCAGTCTGGTGACCCACCTGGAGAAGGCGGGTATCCGTGCCAAGTGCCTCAATGGCGATATGGAGCAGGCCGCGCGCAACCGCATCATGGGGGCGTACCGCAATAATGAATTTGATGTGCTGGTAGCCACCGATGTAGCCGCCCGCGGCATTGATGTGGAGCAGGTGGATGCCGCCTTTAACTACGAGATCCCCAATGAAAACGAGTACTATCTGCACCGCATCGGGCGCACCGGCCGTGCCGGCCGGGAGGGTGTTTCCTTCGTCTTTTACAGTGAAAACGAGCGTCCGCGGCTCAAGACCATCCTCAAGTATTCCGGCAACAGCTACCATCCCATTACGGTGAATGCGGATGGCAGCTTTACCGCGTGCGAGCTGTAAGGAGGCGCAGCCATGGCGGGAAAGACCGAAAAGGCGGGCGGCAGCTGCGAATTCTGCGCCCACTATGAGTACGATGACGAAATGGACTGCTATGTGTGCGAGATGAACCTGGATGAGGACGAGATGGTGCTGTTTTTGCAGCACCAGTATACGGCCTGTCCTTATTTCAGCTTCAGCGATGACTACAAGCTGGCGGGGCGCCAGTAAATAAGTAAAAAGCTGCCGAGGAAAGCGAAAAGGCTCTCCGCGGCGGCTTTTTTGTGGGGATTATTCCTCGGATGGCGTGTATTCGCCTGCCTCCAGCTGCGCCAGCATCCGGCTGATGCGGCGGGATGCCTCGTGGGTGTTATCGCAGCTTTGCACATAGCCCACAATGCGCTCCTGTGCGGCGGGGGAAAGGGAAGTAAAGGCGGCCAGCGCCTGCGGCCGTCCGGCCAGTTGCTGATCCCACTGCTGGTCAAAATAGCTGTTCATAGGGGTACCTCCTATTAAAGATGGAATGGAGCAGGGATAGTATGCGCAGGAATACAGATATTACTTGTTGGCAGCGGGAAAAGGCTGTGCTATAATAAAACGAAAAAATACGAAATTAGGAAGTATTTGGCGACTTTGGATCAGAACGGAAGTGATAACAAATGACAGTCACCGAACCGAATATTACCTCCCCGGTAGAAGAAGCCCAGCCGCAGAAAACATCCCGGTGGGCCGCTTGGCGGGGCATGTGGTTCTTCCCGGTGGCGGTGCTGTGGATGGAGCTGGTGCTGCGTATCTCCACCATCGGCTTTGATTATCCCAAGGGCCTTTTATATACCTTCGGCTATTCGCTGGCGGCCGGGGTGCTGCTGGCCCTGCTGGGCAAGGCCTTTTCTCCCAAGGCGGGCCGTATTATTGTAACCGCCCTGTGGGGGATCTTCAGCATCTTCTACATGGGCCAGGTGGTGTATTATGCCATCTTCAAGGTCTACTTCACGCTGTTTTCAGTCGGCGGGGCAGGGCAGGTGGCACAGTTTGCCAGCGTCATCTTTTCCACCATATTACAATGCTGGTGGGCACTGCTGCTTATGCTGGTGCCCATTGCGCTGCTCCTCTGGCAGGGCAAAAAGCGCATTGCTTGGGGCCATGAACAGTGGAAAGAGCTGCTGTGGCCGCTTATCGCAGCGCTGGCGCTGCAAATCATCACCACCGGCGGGGCCCTGCTGGATACCGGCGGTGCTATGAGCGTCAGCCGCCTGTATACCACCGATTTTATCAGCAATCTTTCGGTCAGCCGCTTTGGGCTGCTTACCACCTTCCGCCTCGAGGCACGCAATGCCATCTTTGGCCCCATGCCGGCGGTAACGGTGGAGGAACTGGAGCCGGTACCCGAACCTGAGCCGGAGCCGGAAGCTGAAAAGCAGGTGATGGAGATCGACTTTGCGGCGCTGGCCGAAGCGACCAAGGACAAAACATTGGCGGAGATGTACCGCTACTTTGCCAAAGTGACCCCCAGCACCAAAAATGAGTATACCGGCTACTTTGCGGGGAAGAATCTCATCTTCCTTACCTGCGAAAGCCTGTGGAAATACGCCATCGATCCCAACCTGACTCCAAATCTCTACAAGCTGTGGAGCGAGGGCTTTCAGTTCACCAATTTCTATAATCCCATTTGGGGCGTTTCCACGCTGGACGGCGAATATGTGAACCTTTTGGGGATGATCCCCGTTACCGGTACCTGGAGTATGACCGAATCCGCCACCAACTGGCTGCCCTTCTCCTTCGGCAATCAGTTTAGGGCCATGGGTTACACCACCCGCGCCTACCACGACCACACCTATACCTATTATTCCCGCGATAAATCCCACCCGAACCTTGGCTACGACTATAAGGGCGTGGGCAACGGACTGAACATTAAGGTCATGTGGCCGGAATCCGATGTGGATATGATGAACGCTACGCTGGATACCGTGCTGGCCGATGAGCACTTTATGACCTATTATCTGACGGTCAGCGGGCATCTGGAGTATAATTTCTTCGGAAACGCCATGGCCATGCGCAATGAGGAGGCGGTCGCCGAACTTGACCTGCCGGAGGCCGCCCGTGCCTACCTTGCCTGCAATATCGAGCTGGATAAAGCCATCGGCGTGCTGCTGCAAAAGCTTGAAGAAACCGGCCATGATAAGGATACCGTCATCATGCTGGCGCCCGACCACTACCCCTACGGTCTGGATACCGAATCCCTGAACGCGCTGGCGGGCAGGGAGCTGGATCAGTTCTCCCTTTACCAAAGCTGCTTCCTCATCTGGAGCGCCGATATGGAGGGCCCCGTCGTCATTGATAAGCCGGTTTCCAGCCTGGATATCCTGCCGACGGTCAGCAATCTATTCGATCTGCCCTATGATTCCCGGCTGATGATGGGCACCGATATGCTGAGCGATACCTCCTCGCCGGTCATCTTCCAGGATCACAGCTGGCTGACCGCCTTTGGCTGCTATAATGCCTCCACCGATCACTATACCTCCCTAATTGACACCGGCAGCGATGACTATTATGTCAGCAGCATGAACCGCCTGGTGGATCAGAAATTCAATTACTCCAAGCTTATCCTGCGGAAGGATTTCTTCCGCCACCTGTGGGATGATGCCGGACTGTGGCCCGCCGAAGAGCCTGTGGATGAAGAGCCTGCCGCCGCCACCGAACCCCAGGCAACCCCATGACCCCGAAGGAGGGATCCCCCTGAATGAACCGTAACAATGCTTTGAAAAAGCTGGTGCTGGCAGCGCTGTTTGTGGCGCTGGATCTTCTGTTCACCCGTGTGTTTTGCGTCTACCTTATGGGTGGCGCAGAACGCGTAAGTCTGCAAACTCTGGCCAGTGCCGTGTGCGGTTGGGCGCTGGGCCCCTGGTGGGGCGCCGGGGTAGCCGCTGCCGCCGACCTTTTGGGCTCCGCGGTGGGGACCTCCGGGCTATCGTTCTTCCCGGGCTTTACCCTTACGGCGGCGCTGCGGGGGCTTACCTACGGCCTGCTGCTGTACCGCAAGCCCGTGACCTTTCCCCGGTGCCTGGCGGCCAGTGCGGCGGTCAGCATCCTGTGGGGCTTGCTGCTCAATGCAGTCTGGCTCTCTTTCTATATGGGCAAAAACTTTTGGGCCTGGACAGTGGCCAAAGCTCCGCTCAAGCTTCTGCTGGTGCCGGTCTATGGCTATCTTATCTATCTCACCCTCCGTGGCCTGCAAAAAAGCGGCCTGGAAAAACACCTGTAAATATAACGACACCCGCCCCTCTCCTTACCGGAGAAAGACGGGTGTGTTTTTATGCAGGTTTGGTTTTGTGCGCTTAGCCGGCGGTGACGCCGCCTTCTACCACCAGTTCATCCTCATAGTCCAGGCCATAGGTATTGGCCAGGGTGGCCTCGTAGTCTGCGTGGAAGAACTTCTCCTCACCCAGCGCCTTGATCTCCTCATTCAGCCAATCCAGCAGGGTGGTGTTGCCCTTGGTCACAGCGGGGGCTATGGTGTCATTGCCGCCCAGCGTGGGAATGCCCACCACATAGCCGGGGTTCTGCATGGCATAGGCCAGCACCTCGGTGTTATCGTTGGCCCAGGCTGCCGCGTTGCCGTTTTCCAGCGCGTTCTTGGCATTGGCGTAGGTATCGTACTTCTGCAGCTTGATGTTGGGATAATTCTCGGTCAGGTAGGTCTCGGCGGTCGTACCGGAAATGACGATCATCTCATCGTTCTCATCCCAGTCCTCCAGCGTGGTGATGACCCGCCCTTCCGGAGAAACAACGCCCAGTGCTACATTCATGTAGGGCAGCGCAAAGTCCACTTCCTCGGCCCGAGCAGGGGTTACGGTAAAGTTGGCCAGGATCACATCTACCTTGCCGGTCTTGAGGTATTCAATACGGTTGGCCGCCTCGGTGGAGATGAAATTCACCTTAACACCCAGATCCTCCGCCAGCCGCCGGGCAAAGTACACATCGTAGCCCTGATACTCGCCGTTCTCATCCACATAGCCAAAGGGGTTCTTATCGGAAAATACCCCGATATTGATGGTCCCCGCCGCCTTGATCTCCTCCAGTGTGCGATACCCTGCTTTATTTTCATTGGCTGCGTTGCCGCCATTGCCGCAGGCTGCCATCAGTACCAGCATTAGTACTGCCATGATGGCTGCAATCCATTTTCTTGTGCTTTTCATTGTAATTTCTCCTTTTTATAGTTTTTATATCAATCCCCATGGTGCTTGACTTCATCAAATTCAAATGTCTTTAGGAACTTTTTGGCCCGTTCGGTCTTGGGCGCGGCGAAAAATTCTTCCGGTGCCGCTTCTTCCGCTATTTTGCCGTCCTCCAGGAACAGCACCCGGTCGGCGATGGCACGGGCAAACTGCATCTCATGCGTCACGATGATCATGGTTTTGCCCTCCCGGGCCAGGTCCAGCACCACATCCAGTACCTCCCGCACCATTTCGGGGTCCAGCGCCGCCGTCACTTCATCAAAGAGCAGGACCTCCGGATGCATACACAGCGCCCGCACAATGGCCACCCGCTGTTTTTGTCCACCGCTCAGTTCCCGTGGGTAGCTGTCCCGCTTTTCCCACAGGCCTACCCGGCGCAGCAGCGCTTCGGCCTCCGCCTTGGCGTCCTCCTTTTTGGTGCCCAGTGCCTTACATGGCGCCAGCAGAATATTTTCCATCACCGTCATATGGGGGAACAGCTCGTAGCTTTGGAACACCATCCCGATGCGCCGCCGTAGGGCAGGCAGCCCCGCCGGGCTGCGGTCTATCACCTCGCCGCCCAAGAGAATTTCTCCCCCCTGGATCGGTTCCAGCGCGTTGATACATCGCAGCAGGGTGCTTTTACCGCAGCCGCTGGGCCCCAGCACCACGATGACCTCGCCCCTCCGTACCGTAAAGCTCAGATCCCGCAGCACGGTGTTTTCACCGTAGCGCTTGGTCAGGTTCCTTATTTCCAGCAATGAGTCTGACATCGCCTGTTACCTCCATTTTCGTTCCAGTTTTCTGGCCAGCAGGCTGATGGGCCAGCACACCAGGAAATACAGCAGAAATACCGTAAGATAGATGCCGAAAGCCGCATTGGGGCTGGCCGTCCGGTTCGCCTCAATGATCTGCTGCGATACCTTCAGCACCTCCACCACGCCGATCATCAAAATCAGGCTGGTGGTTTTTATCATGCGGGTGATGAGATTGATGGACTGCGGCAGCAGCCGGCGTACCGTCTGCGGCAGCACCACATAGCGGAATACCTGCCCCCGCGTCAGTCCCAGTGCCTCGGCGCTTTCGTACTGGTGCCTCGGGATGGATACCAATGCGCCACGCACCAGGTCGCTCATTTCGGCGGTGCCCCACAGCGCAAAGACAATGATCGCCGCCGTTTCGCCATCCAGGTTCCACCCAAAGGCTCTCGCCGTGCCAAAGTAGGCTAAGAACAGCAGTACCATCTGCGGCATAATGCGGATGATCTCCAGATAGATGCGCAGGATCGCCCGGATCAGCCGATTCTTTTTGGTCATCAGCACCCCCAGCAGGATTCCCAGCGGGATGCTGATGGCCACCGAGATGAGGCTGACCCGCAGCGCTACCCACAGTCCCCCCAGGAGCCTGACAGCGTTTTTGCCCTTCAGCAGTACCTCCAGTCCCAAATCAGGCATAGCGCAGCCTCCTTTCCAGCCAGCTGCCCAGCAGAGAGACCGGCAGCAGAATGAGCAGATAGCACACCACCAGCAGCGCCAGCGCCTCGGTGGTCTTGGCGTACATGGCTATGAGATCCTTGGCCGTAAACATCAGGTCCATCAGGCTCACCGCGCTGAATACGCTGGTCTCTTTCAGCAGGAAGATCACATTCGCCATAAAGGCCGGCATGCTGATACTCATGGCCTGCGGCAATATCACATACCGCATGGTCTGTCCGCGGGTCAGGCCCAGGCTTAGGGCGTTTTCCTGCTGGATCGGCTCAATGGCCTCCAGTCCGCTGCGGAAGGCCTCCGCCATATAGCTGCCGCCCAGGAACGCCAACCCCACCACGCCGCATACCGCCGGGTCGGTCTTTATCCCGATTTTGGGCAGGCCGTAGTAGATAAAAAACAGCTGGATGAGCAGCGGCGTATTGCGGCTCAGTTCTATGTATCCTGCCACGATCTGCCGCAGCACCGGCACCTTCTCGTACTGAATAGCCGCGCACAGCAACCCCACCGCTGTGGCCAATGCCGTACCGCACAGCCCCAACCGCAGCGTCAGCCACAGGGCCTCCCGGTAAAGCGGGATAACCTCTGCAATAAAACTCCAATTCAGTTTCTCCACCGTCTTTCCTGTCATTTTGGTAAAACAAAAAGCCGGGGGCTTTTGCAAGCTCCCGGCAGGAATGGCTCTTATCCACACATTTTGCGCTGTGTGCAGGCGCTTTACGGCATACTAAAAGCGCCTGGCCATCTTGGATGTCCGGGAGTTCAGTATGCAACAACAAGAGGAAGCGCTATGGCCCATTACGCGGTAGCTTGTCATTGTGTTATCCTCCCTTCCGGTTCCATTTGCTTTGGTATGTTAGCACGATAATACACTCCCGCCGGTCATTTGTCAAGGGGGTAGCGTAAAAATATTTTTGCAGGTTTTCTGTCGCCACGCTTCATTTTATCAGATGAGGTTCCCCTCGCAGTGGTCTATTTCATGCTGAATGATCTCCGCTGTTCAGCCGGTATAGGTCTTAATGCGGATCTCCAGTTTTTCATTTTGCCAGCGAACCTTTATCCTTTTCCAGCGCTTTACGGGGCGTACACCCGTCAGGGAAAGGCATCCTTCCTCGGTTTCATAAGCCCCGCTTTTCTGCAGAATTTTAGGGTTCAGCATCACGGTATAGCCCGCCCCATCCTGGAAGGCGATGATGCACCGATTCACGCCGATCATATTGGCGGCCATGCCCACACATTCCTCATGGTGCGCCATCAGCGTCTCCAGCAGGTCCCCGGCCACCGGCAGGTCGCTTTCCTCCGCGGGCTTCGCTTTTTGCGAGAGAAACATCTCATCCCTGCAAATCGGTCTTACCATGGTATCCTCCGTCCGCGTTTTTCGGCATAGGTGCCCGGCGCGTTCCGGATCTCCCGGCTCCTCCGCCGGCTGTCCTCCGCATCGGCATCCTTCTTTCGGCAAAACAGTCCTTTACCGCCGGTTGTCCTTATCCCGGTGAGAAAGCTCCACCCGGTAGCCTAGGCTCCGCAGGTAGGCGGCCAGCTGGCAGGCAATGGCCACGCTGCGGTGGCGGCCGCCGGTGCAGCCCACGGCCACTACCAGCTGGCTTTTGCCTTCCCTTTGGTACAGGGGAATGGAAAAGGCCAGCAGCTCCTCCAGCTTTTGCAGCATCTCATGGCTTTCCGGGGCGTTCATCACATAGTCGCGCACTGGCCCCTCAGTGCCGTCATGCTCCTTTAGCTCCGGCACATAGTAGGGGTTGGGCAGGCACCGCACATCAAAGACCAGATCCGCGTCCTGCGGCAGACCATTGCGGAAGCCAAAGGACTGGCAGCTGATGAGCATGGGGGTCGTCTCTCCCTCAAAGATGGTCACGATGCGCCCGCGCAGCTGGCTGGGCGAAAGGGAGGTCGTATCAATGATATAGTCGGCGGCATCCCGTATGGGCTTCAGCAGGCGGCGCTCCTCCCGGATGGCGTCCTCCAGGCAGCCGTCACATTCATCCAGCAGCGGATGTCTCCGGCGGGTCTCCTTGTAGCGGCGCAGCAGCACCTCGGCGCTCGCCTCCAGGAAAAGGATACGGTAAGGGATATGGCGGCAGCGCAGCTCCTCCAGGGCGTGGGGCAGCTCACGGAACATCTTCCCGCTGCGGGAATCCATCACAATGGCGGAGCGGCCGTGGTGGGCCGCCGGGGAGTAGCACAGATCGGCAAAGCCGCCCAGCAATGCCGGGGGAATATTATCCACGCAGTAGAATCCGATGTCCTCCAACGCATTGATGACGCGGGTCTTGCCCGCGCCGGAAAGACCGGTCACAATCAGCAGCTCCATGGGGCCTCCTTCGGGGTTGGTTCGTCATTTTTCATTATGATTATACAGGCTGCGGCCGCCGGTTGCAATACGGCAGCGGATGGATTTTCCCCCGCGGCAATGATTATCCTGCCGGGGGCATCCCATACTTTCCTCAATCGCATCAAACGGAGGAAATCAGTATGAAGATCCTGTATATTGACCACCACGCGGCGCTGCCCTCATCGGGCGGGGATTGCCGGGCAGTGCAGCTGGCGCAGGGCTGGCAGCAGTGCGGCGATGAGGTCACCATCGTGACCGCCGGGTACAGCCACCGCCGCGGCAAAAATCTGACCGTGGAAAAGGAGATGGAGGAGCAGCAGCTGGAGGGTGTCACCTTTTGCCCGCTTCTCTCTCCGGATTATGACCACGGGGTGGGGGAGTACCGCAAAAGCGTGCAGTCCTTCCTCAAAAAATTGTATCTGAACGCCCCCAAATTGGTGGAGCGCTATCATCCGGAAATCGTCATTGCGGCCAGCGGCTATCCCTACGATTATTTCTGCGCTCAGCGCATCGCCAAGCTGGCCCGCGCAAAAACCGTCTTTGAGCTGCGGGAGACCTGGCCGGAACTGCAGCGGGAGCTTTACCCCGCGGAGGACAGCCGTCTCAATCAGTGCATCGCGGAGTATGCCATGGGCTATGCGCTGCGCGGGGCCGATACCGTGGTCTCCTTCCTGCAAAAGGGGGAGGACTACTGCCGCCAAAAGGAGATCACCCCGGCCCACCTAGCCACCCTGCCGGCGCCCGCTCCGCCGCAGGCATCTCCCCAGCCCCTGCGGGAAGCCGACGCTGAGGCGATCCGGGCCCTGCGGGAGCGATATCCCGTCATTGCCGCCTACGCCGGGCACCTCAATGACCGGCATCTGCCGGAGCTGCTGGTGGGCGCGGCCGGCAGCCTGCGGGAACAGGGCATCGCGGCGGTCATTGCCGGCAACGGCGGCGATAAGCAGCTGCTGCGCCGCGTGATCCGGGAAAACAACTGGGAGAATATCCTATTGTTAGATGCCCAAAGTGAGCGCCGCCAGCGTACCCTGTACGGCCTGGCGGATATCCTTTACTATGGGGATGACCGCCGCTGTGATGCCCCCTATGGCCCCTACACGCCGCTTTTGCTGCGCATGATGCAGAATGAGAAGCCCATCCTTACCGTCACCCACAGCCCCTTTAATGACGCTCAGCGGGCGGGATGCGCCGTCCCCGCCGGGCAGGTGACGCAGCGCGGGGTGGAGGAAGCGCTGCTCAGCTTTACCATGATGAACGGGGAAAAACGGGTGGCCCTGGGTCGGCAGGCCGGTGACGCACTGTGCATCACTCATGCTCCGGCGCAGGTCGCCCGGGATTACCGCGGCGCCCTTTTGCGCCTATGGGTATGAGAAATTCGTTGGCCCGCCGGGTGCTGTGGGTACATGTCATTTTGCTGCTGGCGCTGTGCGGGGTGCTGCTGCGCATTTTTGTCATTGGCCAGGGGGAACAGTACCGCCAAACCGCCGCGGCGCAGAGCCGCTATACCCTTTCGGCCGGTACGGCGCGCGGCAATATCTACGATTGCCGGCTGCGCCCACTGGTGAATGAAAGCGAAAAAACGGTCTTGGCGGTGGACCCCACCCCAGCGGCCATGACCGCCCTGCGGCAAGGCCTTTCGGCGGAACAGTTCGAGGAGATCTATCCCCTGCTGCAAAGCGGCCGCCCGGTGCTTCTCCCCAGTGATTTCCCCATCTCTGGAGAGGGCATCACCGCCCTCCGGGTCCCGCAGCGTTACAGCGCCGATCAGTTGGCCCCGCACATCATCGGCTATATCAATGGTGAAGGCCGCGGCATCTGCGGCATTGAAT